>Ga0314772_1000007_pt1 | contig 294104 bp, 271 predicted proteins | sample MetaGCBIW2018_FD_204520 | JGI IMG/M metagenome (GOLD analysis project Ga0314772, IMG submission 204520) | Cryopeg brine microbial communities from Beaufort Sea near Barrow, Alaska, United States - CBIW 2018 | ecosystem: Environmental > Aquatic > Marine > Coastal | place: USA: Alaska... | reverse complement strand
CCGGGTCAGCTGCCGGTAATACGTAGTCATCTGCGCTTGAATCCTTTGGTGTGAGAGCCTGGATTCTACCGGTGGCTGGCTCTCTGCCTATCGTTTCAAGCGTTGCACTTATTCTATGAATTCAGGTCAATATTGTGTTGCTTGGTGTCGATAATGACACTCACTTCGTGCGTAAGCTACCAACAAAGCTATAGTAATTTGCCAGATTCCAGCCATGTTTATAAATTTGATCATGACCATGCGGCAGATTTCACTATCATCAAAAATATTATTTATTCTATTGCTGATTGGCCAGAGACATTGGCGGCAGACCTTTACTTACCTAAAGAACCACCCCCCGAAGCAAACAATTGGCCTGTGGTATTGATGGTTCATGGCGGTGGATGGTCTGGACGTGATCGCACCGACATGGATTCGACATCAGAAAAATTAGCTAAAAAAGGTTATGCCGTTTTAAATGTTAGTTATCGATTTGCTCCTCAGTTTATTTATCCAGCACAGGTTCAGGATCTACAACTAGCACTGCTTTGGCTGCAAAATAACGCCACAAGGTATCAGCTTGATTTGAGCAGAATTAATGCCTGGGGTTACTCGTCTGGCTCACATTTAGTTGCCCAACTGGCCAGCGTCAAACCAGGAGAAGCACAAACACTTGATCTGTCACCACCCCTGCCAAAAATTCGGGCGGTTGTTGCAGGGGGTACTCCTGCAGACCTGAGTCAATACAGTAATAGTCCTATTGTTGTTCCATTTTTGGGCGTGAAACGCGACGAAAATCCACAACTTTACAAAGAAGCTTCACCGATTACTCATATTTCATCGGACGATCCTCCGGTATTTTTATATCATGGCAAACTCGACCAATTAGTCGAAAAAGAACAGTCTATAAATTACTACAATGCTCTGCGTAAGGTTGGCGTACCCGCTGAGTTATACCTGCATCCATTGTGGGGACATTTTGCTATGTTTCTTTTTGGTTGGGATGCCGAAAATAAAGCCATCGATTTTCTCAATCACTATAATTATTGGAAATTGGATCGCCCAGCGATGGAATAGTTCTAATTCAGATAGACTGAATACTCTAAGCATAATCATTAAATGGTTAAACTTGGCAGTAATGATTACGATTTAGTCCTACATCATAAAGAACTTTAAAAATACTAGGCTATTATTTTACTAACTACTAAGTTGGACTAGGACAGGCATTATGCTTAATTGTGGGAGCTTAATTCAGAATTGGCAGGCAGCAAGGCACTTCACCTTAAAGCTTGGTATGCGTTTCAAGTTGTGGACAATCCCAAGCCGCCTCGTTTGCTCCCGGAGTGCAAAGGTAAATTATTTACTCTTACTAAAAATCCATAAAAACCCATTCAAGCAGGACTAATAACAGCGGGTGCTTTTCGCTTTGCTCCATTTTAGCTCACTATTTTTAGCCTTTTAATGAGGCGCTAGAAGGTTTCAAAAAAACCCGTACAGAATTGATGAACAGTATCAGGAGCATTTCATATCACAATATTAAGCAGTGTTTTCTGATGGCTGCATAACGTTAAGCGGTAACAAATTCTTAGGCTTTATGAGTATGCAGTCGGATTTCTTCTGGACTTTCATCATTAATTGCGTTGTTTTTACGCTCTGATATCTTGCCTTAACGCGCTTGCAAACTATCGTTCAAACGTCGTTTAGGCTGGCGCTCGGGCATTGTGCAAAAGCATCATCTCTGAATATCCGTTTGGGTTTGTTGTTTTGCAGCGCTCGACTCAACTTCATGCACATAGATTTTTGGATTTTTTATTATCAAGCCGCATTATTATTAATAATAATACAGGGGGAATTAATCATAACCATGATTCAAAAATATAGCATCAATCACAAACAGAAAAATACAATGATCGATCTCATTTAAATCGCCGTTTAGTCAGCTATAATTTTCAGCTATCGTTAGGCGTTAGCTTCCTCATTGTATATCATCGTAAATTCAAGGAGTTCGGCATGGAAGGTAGTTGCTTATGTGGTGTCGTTGGTTACGAAATTGACTCTATTGACATGCCTATTCGTCATTGTCACTGCCATACCTGCAGGAAAGCACACGCTGCGTCAGCGTGCCCAAGTGCCGGTGTACTACGGGTAAATTTTCGCTGGCTAAAAGGCCAAGATAAGCTTTCCACCTTTGAGTCTTCGCCAGGTAAATTACGTCACTTCTGCTCTGTATGTGGCTCGCACTTGGTAGCCGAGCGACCTAATCTACCTCACGTAATTGTTCGCGTGGCAACGCTCGACGAAGATCCTGGTTTAATCCCTCAAGCCCATATTTGGGCATCACACGATGTTCCCTGGCTTAAATATGAAGGCGTTCCAACATATCCAGAGTGGCAGTCTAATCACACCTAAAAAAGCTAACAAGGCGCTCAAATCGCACGCATCGCTCACTGGAGCTGGCTAAAACCAGCCCCTCAACCTAAGCGTTAGGCGGCTTAATATGCGCACTAAGAGCCATTAACTCAACATTAAGCACTTACCTAGGACTTCAACCGGAATCACTTTCCATTGACTCAGGAGTACGCCTTGCAGATTTCCGATATCCCCTTCGGTACAACAGACTGGTCTCAAGTCGAAAGAACTGAGCACAAAGGCGTCCAAGGCGTCGCTTACTGGAGAACGCGATCCTTCGGTGGTATTCGCGTTCGCATGGTCGAGTACACGCCAGGCTATCTGGCGGACCACTGGTGCACCAAAGGCCACATCCTGCTGTGCTTGGATGACGAACTCCAGACCGAATTCGAAGACGGCCGAAAATTCACGCTCAAACCTGGTGTCAGTTACCAAGTCGCAGACAATGCCGAATCACACCGGCCTTACACCGTTTCTGGCGCCAAGCTGTTCATTGTGGACTGAGACGGTGCCAAAGCCTCATCTCGAGCGCACCTCCGCCAGGGAGTGCGTTAGGGTCTGGGAGTTTGCCGTGCTTCAATTCAAGCCGGTGTACAACCGTAAGTCTTGCCGAACCAAACCAAGCCGTTGTAGTCCCTTTCTGCGTCAGCTTTAAACCCTCAAGTCGCTTGCTGCGCTCACTGGGACAGCTAAAACCCAGCCTTTTAACCTAAACGTTAGGTATTAAGCACTACCATCCACGAAAAGAAGAGTACCCAATTGAAAATTAATTATTTAGGCCTATTAGTAATCCCCATAATTCTTGCTGGCTGTGTCTCGCCGCAAGCTTCAAGCACTAAGCCCGGAACTCGCACGCAATCCTGCAAGATGACTACAGAACAGGAAATCGATTCCCTATTTGATCGCTGGAATGAGTCGCTACAAACCGGCGATGCGAATAAAGTAGTCGCCAACTATGCAGACGGATCAATCCTCTTACCTACTCTTTCCAACAAACCACGCCTTACAACCGCCGAGAAAGAGGACTATTTCCATCATTTTTTAGAAGACCGTCCCTCTGGCATGATTGACATGCGCACAGTTGAACTCGGTTGCAATACTGCAGTTGATAGCGGTCTTTACACATTCACGTTTGCTACTACTGGGGCAAAGCTAAGTGGACGCTACACCTACACTTATCACTGGAACGGCTCACAATGGCTCATTACCAGTCACCACTCCTCGTTGATGCCGGAGAAGAAGTAGGCTCACATAAAAATTAGCCGGTAAAGCATTGCGCGAAGTTCATGGATTTCAATCTTGGTAGGTTTCTGAATGCTCGCTCAGGATCATACATCTTTTTTATAGTTTGATGACTTGTCATAATGCGCGCTCAGGCCCTGAACTCAAGCAATGCCTAACTAGGATTCAAGGCATTCGCTGCGCTCACTGGGACTGGCTAAAGCCAGTCCCTTAACCTAAGCATTAACAGACTGCAGTCCGTGATGAGATTACTTTTCTATCTGTCTGACTACTCTCTCATCATGCTCACAATTCCAAATAGCGCTAACTCTGCTGTAAGCGCCGCCGCTTCACCTCTACCTTCACATTCGCCAGCCACAGCAACCAAACAAAAAGACCGCCAAAAGCTATGCTCCAGCAAGTAGTCGCCAGCATTAGACTTTGTGAGTAACCTAGTCGCACAGCGCTTAATCTTAGTATTGCTGCAACGCTTATTAGCAAAGGCAAAATATAAATAAAAGGCTTGGCATTAGGATCGCGCAATACTCGGTGTGAACGAGAACGTGTCATGACGGTTAAAGCAAGAGTACCTAAAGCACCTACGGTAATGGCGTGCAATGCTTGAGTGCTGGAGCGATCTCGATCTATCAGGCTTAAACCAACATATACCCAACCCACTATTATCCAGCTATAACCTAATAACATAGCAAGCAGATCTGGGCGGTTATAGCACAACCAGGGACGCCAGCGCAGTATGCGAAGAGCACAAAGCAAAGCACAGAGAAATAATAATATCGCCATTAGCATAGGCATCCAAGCAAACGATATGAAATTAAGTATCAACACTAAGAACAGCAATATCAATACACCCCCCTCAAATCGTGGCTGCACCCTATTCTTCATAACCTTATTATGACTTTTAAAACACCCACCTAACGCAGGCGCTATAATTCTTCCGCCCATATAACACATCAGCGCACTTAACAGCAGCACTGCTTCTATTAAGAATTTTAGTCTAAACTCAACCAATCCATTACTTTGCAAAATGCTATGAAAGCCAACAACAGAAATAGCTAAACCAATTAAAATGAAGCCTACTGATTTATTGCGCCATTTTTTAGCTACATGCAAGAAGGTTGGAGCAAGTTTCCAGACCAGCGCTCCTACAAAAGCAATATTTAGCATAGCAGTAAATATACTGGTAGGGGCAAACCAAAAGCTAACCCTGGCTGCTAGCCATAAACCGACCATGCTAAAGACTTGAGACTTAGGCTGCGGGCCGGCGATATAGCCAGCAATGACCGCAAACGCAAAACCAAAAATCATTTCATGGCCATGCCCCCAGGCAGATTGCAAGCCAGCGGGGGCTGAGAACCAGCCTAGCTGTCCGCCCACCGACCACGGTAAAATCACAGCTGCATACAATGCCGCGAGCGGAAACCAGTAAATGTTGGCAAATGGCGGTTTGACGTTAATTAGCAGACTAGCCATTTTTGATAACAACCAGCCATTATAGTCGGAATTTTATGATATTGCAGAGAGTTTGAAATGCGCCTATTCTCTTATTAAACTAACACAAACTAATCAACTCTGCGTCCAACTGGATGAGCAATGATGCTCCCTTTCTATACCGTCGGCCATTCCACACGCACTATCGAGGAGTTCGTTGAGCTGCTGCAGGTTGCTGAAGTAAGCCTCGTCATCGACATACGCACGGTCCCAAAATCTAGAACCAACCCGCAGTACAACAAGGTTACATTGCCGGCGCATCTCGCTCTCTTCAAAATCGACTACGTACAGATCGCCGAATTAGGCGGTCTGCGAAGAAGGAGCAAGAATGTTGAGCCGGATATAAACGGTTTTTGGAAGAATAAAAGCTTTCACAACTATGCCGATTACGCACTCACCGAGTCGTTCCGCAACGGTCTGGCGCGAGTGATCGCGCTGGGGCGACAACAGCGATGCGTGCTGATGTGCTCCGAGGCGGTTTGGTGGCGTTGCCATCGGCGAATCGTTGCGGATCATCTCATTGCATGTGGCGAGAGCGTCTTTCATCTGATGGTCAAGAACAAAATTGAGCCGGCGAGACTGACGGAAGGCGCACGGGTTCAGGAAGATGGCGTGGTGATATATCAGGCTGAGAAGTTGGAAGAAAAAGAGACCGCCGGCATGTGATGCGGACGATGAATTTGCAGTTCATGGACCATGTGTACAAAGGCGGCCCCTGTGCTGGAAGACGCCCTACGAAGTGCTTACATGGGTAAGGGTTGCACTATAGATTAAATCCAGCTAGCAAAAGCCGCTCAGCATCGCGTTCTCGCTTTTTGCTGTTGGTCTGCTTTTGGCAAGGCTCTGGGATCACTTGGTTGGTGTTAAAGTCCTTTTATGGCGCCATCTAACCAGCTGTTCTATGCAACGGTTTGTGCCTGAACCGCGACGTTTTGTGTAAAATCCAGACTTCAAAGAAGTGAAGAAAGAGGAACTTAACATGGCTGGCGGCTGGACACGTGATGGCGCCGTACAAGATCAAATTGATGCTAGCGTTGAGGACGCAGTTAGGCAGACCAGAAGTAAAATCGCGACGGGTGTGAGTGCCATGTTTTGCGAGGAATGCGCTGTGGCTATCCCGGAAAAGCGACGAGAGGCGATTCTGGGTGTCCAACTTTGTGTTACCTGTCAATCGAGGCTTGAAGAAAGAGTTGCCGTCACAGGCGGTTTTAATCGCCGCGGAAGTAAGGACAGTCAACTTAGATAAAGTAGCAAGCGAATCTTCGAAATCCCAGATGAAAAAGCTCTGAAGCAATGGCTACTTATATTTGCAACGCTACTTGCCTCTTCTAATATCTTAGCTGAATGGGATTTCGTAGCTGATGAATCGACAGTCAGTCATATTTCTGTGAAAAATCCAAAACGCGGATAAGTAAATAGTTTCAAACAACTCAATAGATCAATGAAGCGGAACGGTAAATTTTCGATAGATATTAACTTGGACAGTGCCGAGACACATGCTCCGTTACGTAATAACCGAATGAAACCTATATTTTTTTGAAATCAGATAATTCTCAAAAGCAAATATTAACGTTATTTTAGATATTAAGACGCTAGGCAAGATACACATTGGTAAAAGCTCCGAGAACTCAAAATAGGTTGAATGCCTTCGCTCGAATAGATCACGCAGCGGAAGTAACAAAGGTCGCCAAGACACTTCGGCCTACTAAGGTTCACATCTTCGGCAATCCTCAGGGCGGGACACCGTTTATGGAGTGCAAGCAGTCAGTCGGAATCGACCTGCCCCTCAAAGCATTAGAGCCTGAATTCAGGGAGTGAAAGGATTCGTCGTCCTAGGTAGGGCTGGGCTACAACGGCCCTATGTATTTGGCGCAGCGCCATGGCGTGGCTCAATGCCCGATAGCGGTGAATCTTCGCAAAGCGTTGGCCGGGCTCGCACCGGCGGCTGTGACACCTCACCATTCGTTCAGCCGTTTTTGCTCAAGAAATTTATTGTGCAAAGTCGCGACTGATAAATATTTAAATTTTAGATCTTGGAAGTTCTTGATCTTTACCTCTAAACCCCACTCGCCATATTGTTGCGCAAGCTCTCTTATTGTTTTCTCTCTGTTTTAAATATGCAGCGTTTTAACTGATTTATTCCATTATCCTTGCATGGGCTCTAGGCAGTACGCTCTAGAATCAAGGTCGAATGAAAAAATTAGGCATTGCTTCATGCGTGCATTTACCGCTAGTGCCTGAATTAAGTGGCGAGCCGAAGGCACGTCCGCTTGATTGAATTGTTAGGCCGCATTTTACAGGCTACTTATCGTGTTTTTTTTCTAGGTAATTGCGTCGACCACCAGATGCAGATCAGCAAAGCTAGCTGCAATGGAATACGAATGATAAGCGCCCAATAAGGAACGGTTGGAAACTGGGCTACGTGTTGCAACATATAAATATTTGCAGGAGTCACCGCCGCGGTCAGGAGTATAAGCCCCCAGCCTGCAGCACTTCGAGTGGGTAAGTACAGCGCTCCTATGGCACCAATCAACTCAAATACTCCAGTGACAAGGACCAATAGCCTGTGTTCTGGCAGCCAAGGTGGAACAATCTTCATTTCGAGGTCAGTGAACACAAAATGTGCAATGCCACCAATAAAAAACCACAAAAAAACAAAACCAAGACCTAAGATCTTCGGCAGTCCTAGTTTGTCGTGCACTGCATTCTCGGTGCTCATGTTTCGACCTGCGATAAATTCTTTGAAAGACTCGGAAGCTTCAAGCCTAACATGCTGATTGTCCCCAAACGGCTACCCAAATCCTCACGCGGGCCAGTCCTACGTCATGCGGCGCCCCGCTACGTCCATCTAATGATCCATGTCGGGGAAAATTTTTTAAGCATGCGGCAGGCTGTAGCGGACGCTCCACAGGAATAGAGGCTTCTGCCGTTATCCCCATGCGCGCCAGAATACCCCTGATCGCCCTGCGCGCTGACTGACTCGGCGAGACGCGCAAGGGGCTGAGGTCTTTCATTTCACCCTCAGTGAAAAAAGTTAGGTCTTACATTTGGCCTAAAGCTGTAGCACTGTTAATAAAGACATTTAAGATAAAAGGTAGAGTAGTTAATGGTAGTTGGAAAAAAAAGAACAGCATTGCTGGCCGGATTTATTGGTAATGTCGTTGAGTGGTACGATTTTGCACTTTACGGATACATGGCGGGAATTATTGCCGTTCTGTTTTTTCCAGAGCAAAGCACAACGGCAGGTTTGATTGCCACCTACGGTATTTTTGCCGCCGGGTTTTTAATGCGTCCGCTCGGCTCGGCAGTCTTTGGGTGGTTAGGAGATACGATTGGCCGCAGTCGAACGATGATGATCTCGGTCATTATGATGGTGGTGCCAACCGTTTGTCTCGGCGTATTGCCCACACATGAAACAATTGGCGTTTGGGCGCCGGTGCTGCTGGTGATCATCCGACTCGTTCAAGGCCTCTCCGTCGGCGGTGAGTTCAGCAGCTCGGTTACCTACCTGGTAGAAACCGCTGAGGATGGCCGGCGTGGCTACGCGGGGAGCTGGGCAAACACCGGCAGTATGGTGGGTATGTTGCTGGGTGCTGGAGCGGCTGCTTCGTTAACCGGACTTCTTTCAGCTGAGCAGGTAACTTCTTGGGGCTGGCGCATTCCCTTCCTGCTGGGCGGGCTCATTGGTGGTTTAGCGATATTTTTGCGGCGTAAGCTGCCGCAATCGCAACATTTCAAGCGCCATGATCGCGAGCGTGCACAGACATCTCCGCTGATTCAAGCGTTCACCACCAATCGTTTAGAAATGATTCAGGCCTGTCTTTTTGCGTCCGCCTACGGCGTGCTGTTCTACATACCGCTGGTTTATTTGCCGGAATGGCTACATGACCAAACTGGCATGGCGAGACACCTAGCACTGCAGATCAATACCGGCGGGACAGCACTGTTACTGCTGCTTATTCCAGTATCGGGGTGGCTAGGTGACCGCTTTATTCGACGGACCCACTTTATCGCTGCAGCCATGCTCTGTATGGCAGTGTTAGCCATTCCTCTGTACACGTGGCTGTTGGGGGATGGCATGTGGGGGGCAATCATTGTCCAGGCCACAATGGTGGTTCTTCTGGCAGTACCGCTGGGGTCGGCTCCAGCCATGTTTGTTGAACTGTTCCCGGCAGCCGATCGTCTGTCTGGATATTCGGTCTCTTATAATCTGGGCTTAGGCGTCATTGGGGGGGCCACCCCAATGTTCGCTACTTGGCTGATTGATGCCTCCGGATTTACCATTGCACCGGCCTGGATGCTCGTGGTGGCATCTCTCCTGGCATTTACGGTGATGCTGTGGATAAAGGACCGCAGCCGTGAGCCTTTGCGGTAATTTAAATAATGTGAGTGGCGGATAAAAGAACATTGACCAACTTAGAACTCGCACGAAAAAGGAGGCATCTTGCCAAACTTCATGATCACATTAGCAGGTGCTTCAGATATCGAGTCAGTAGCGTCGATGTTTGATCGTTATCGTCAGTTTTACGAGCAAAAAGCTGACTTGAAGCGGGCAACTGATTTCATATCGTCCCGAATAAATAATAGGGAGTCGATAATTTTCATTGCCCAAGACAGTAAGGGTGCAGGCATCGGGTTCTGTCAGTTATATCCCACTTTTTGCTCAGTTGAGGCCATCCCTATTTACGTTCTTTATGATCTTTTCGTAAGCCCCGAGTGTCGTCGTGGCGGCGTAGCGAGTGAACTACTTTTTAACTCTGCAGAGCACGCCAGATCAAACAATATAGGACGACTGGACCTATCTACCGCCAAAAATAACCTATCTGCTCAAACTTTATATGAGTCGTTGGGATGGATTCGTGATGAAGTATTTTATACATATAGCTTTCATCCAAATAACTAACCCACACATCAAAAACGCAACCCCCATGTGACACCACCTAAAGAACACCGTTTTGTCCACTCACATCCGAAAAAATCTTGTACCCTGACGAAATTTGTACAAGTATCATATAGGATCAACCATCACCCTACGGCTACTTAAGCAGCTGCAATAATTCCCTTGTAATCAACGATATAGCCTTTTGAATAGGTAAATATTGATTCCCCACACAGTACGCATGGTTGTACAAAACGGCCCGCAGGTATAAGTTTACATCGGGTTCAGTTGGCGAGGCGTCTTACTGGTCAGGTATCCCGACGCAATGCCGCTGAACCCCCTTTTTTTTTAGAAGCGCTATTGGTTTCACCCGCCTCCCTCCAGCCCGAGCCCACCATGAGCGCTAGCGCAGCCCCCCTTTTGATTACCGGCGCCAGCCAGCGTATTGGCTTACATTGCGCCGAGCGCCTGCTGGATGAAGGCTATGCCGTGATCGTCAGCTACCGCACTGAGCGCGAAGGCCTGACGCGGTTACGCCAACGCGGGGCGTTGACGTTGCGCGCCGACTTCGCCACCCAAGCCGGCATTTTGGCGTTTATCGCCGAACTCAAAACCCACACCGAATGCCTGCGAGCCATCGTGCATAACGCCTCGGACTGGCTGAGCGAACCGACGGACAATGCCTTGTCGGACAGTGAGTCCCTCGAAGACCACGCCCGACTATTTCAGCAGTTATTTAGCGTACACATGCAGGCGCCCTATCTGATCAACCTGCACTGCCGCGAACTGCTGCTGCGTTCGACGCCCGCCGACATCGTGCATATCAGCGACGACGTGGCGCGCAAAGGCAGCGCCAAACACCCGGCCTATTGCGCCAGCAAGGCCGGACTGGACAACCTGACCCTGTCGTTCGCCGCCAAATTTGCGCCGCACATCAAGGTCAACGGCATCGCCCCGGCGCTGATCATGTTCAACCCACAGGACAGCGCTGCGTACCGCTCTAAAACCCTGAACAAATCAGCGCTGGGCATCGAGCCTGGCCCTGAGGTGATCTACCAAAGCCTGTTGTATCTGTTGGAAAACCCCTATGTCACGGGTAGTACTCTTACTATTAACGGCGGCCGCCATCTCACATGAGCGAGTCGCGAGGACCCATCGTTATGAACCAACAGATGCCTGAGCAGTACCGTCAGATTCTTCTCGGTCTGGGTGAAAACCCCGAACGCGAAGGTTTGCTGGACACCCCTAAACGGGCGGCCAAGGCCATGCAGTACCTTTGCCATGGCTACGCGCAAAGTCTTGAGGAAATCGTCAACGGAGCGCTGTTCGCCTCTGATAACGACGAGATGGTGATCGTCAAGGACATCGAGTTGTACTCGTTGTGCGAGCATCACCTGCTGCCGTTTATCGGCAAAGCGCATGTGGCTTATATTCCCACTGGCAAGGTGCTTGGCCTGTCGAAGATCGCGCGGATCGTTGATATGTACGCCCGTCGCCTGCAAATTCAGGAAAACCTGACCCGGCAGATTGCCGAGGCTATTCAGGAAGTCACCCACGCCGCTGGCGTAGCAGTGGTGATCGAAGCCAAGCACATGTGCATGATGATGCGCGGGGTAGAAAAGCAAAACTCGGCGATGAATACCTCGGTGATGCTCGGGGCGTTTCGCCAGTCCAGCAACACCCGCCAGGAATTTCTGCAACTGATCGGACGGAGCACATAAGCATGCCGCAACTGGAACCGGGAATGGCGCGAATTCGGGTCAAGGACCTGCGTTTGCGCACCTTTATCGGCATCAAAGATGAGGAGATCAACAACAAGCAGGATGTGCTGATCAACCTGAGCATTCTCTATCCGGCCAATGCGGCGGTGCAGGGCAACGACATCGACCACGCGCTGAATTACCGCACTATCACCAAGGCGATTATTCTGCATGTCGAAGGCCACCGCTTCGCCCTGCTCGAACGCCTGACTCAAGAGATTCTCGATCTGGTAATGGAACATCCCTCCGTGCAATATGCCGAGGTCGAAGTGGACAAACCCCACGCGCTGCGCTTCGCCGAGTCGGTCTCCATCAGCTTGGCAGGGCACCGCTAGCGGGCGACCTGCCGGCAAATTTTACTTGCGCCTGTTCACCCTATCGAGCCCTCTCACATGACCGAACAAGAACACCTCGAACTAGAAGCCGCCGCGTTCCGCCAACTACTGCTGCACTTGCGCAGTCGCCCGGACGTACAGAACATCGAGCTGATGAACCTGGCCGGGTTTTGCCGCAACTGCTTGTCCAAGTGGTACAAGGCCGCCGCCGATGATCTGGACCTAGAGATCAGCACCGAGCAGGCCCGCGAAGCGGTATACGGCATGCCTTACGCCGAGTGGAAGACCAAGTACCAGCGCCCCGCCAGCGAACAGCAACAGGCAGCCTTCGAACAGAGCCACGCGGCGGCGCACCCCACAGAGCCGCAGCGATGAGCGCGTTAACGATCTTTCGCGCCAGCCTGCACGGCGAGCAGCCGCTGTTCGCCGCGACTCTGGCCTTTATCGGCACGCATTACATTTATCGGCCCGGCGCTTTCGTCAACGGCAGCGTCGAAAATTCCGCGGAGCAGAACCAAGGCGCGGGCCAGACGTTGAGTCTGGCGCTGCTCGAAGACTTGAGCCTGGACGAAACCTTGCTGGCCTTCGGCGAGCATTACCGCAGTGTGCTGGCCAATTCGCAGGGCCGCGATCACGCCAATATTCGTGCGCTCCTGAGCACGGGCCTAGCCGGTGTACGCTTCGCCGAACCTGGCTTGACGCGCAACGCCTGAACGCCTGAAGCTGGCGGCGCGCCGGTCTAGCTTTCCCCGTTCAGGCAAACTCGGTAAGGTCGGCGCGATTTCATCTTTAGGAAAATCCCCATGCCCGCCCCCCTGCTTTCTGGCCCGCAGTACCTTCGCGAAGGCCTGAAACTAGTGCTAAGCCCCGGTTTGCGGCTGTTTGTCCTGTTGCCCCTGACGCTCAACCTGCTGCTGTTTGTCGCCTTGATTGGTTTCGCTATGCGTCAGTTCGAGGTCTGGGTGGCGGCATTGATGCCCAGTTTGCCGAACTGGCTGGGCTTTCTCGACTATCTGCTATGGCCGCTATTTGTGCTGTTGGTCCTGCTGATGGTTTTTTTCACTTTCACGATGCTAGCCAATCTGATCGCCGCGCCCTTCAACGGTTTTCTCGCGGAAAAAGTCGAGGTGGTGGTGCGTGGCCAGGACCCCTTCCCCGCTTTTCGTTGGGGCGAGCTACTGGCCATGATTCCGCGCACCCTGGGCCGTGAAATGCGCAAACTTGGCTACTTTCTGCCGCGCGCCATTGGTTTGCTGATCCTGTCGTTTATCCCGGTGGTCAATGTACTAGCCGCGCCGCTATGGCTGCTGTTCGGCGTGTGGATGATGGCGGTGCAGTACATCGACTACCCGGCGGACAACAACAAGATGAGCTGGCCAGACATGCTCGCCTGGCTGCGCAAGAAGCGCTGGCAGTCCCTGGGTTTCGGCGGTATCACCTACGCTGTGCTGTTGATCCCCTTCGTCAACATCCTGATGATGCCAGCGGCGGTGGCCGGCGCTACGCTGTTCTGGGTCAGGGAGCGCGGCGGCGAGTCGTTGCCCAGCGCCCATCCTTGAGTGCACGCAGGCAAAGGCTAACCGTCGCACCCGGGCGATGCACCTTCAAGCGGGCGCGCAGAGGCGCCGACCTCGCTACAATGCACCCCGTTAAAAACCGGCTCAGGAGACCGCGCCATGACCACTGAAAAAATCGTCAACGGCTACACCGTGAAGCAAGTTCAGGAAGGTAGCTGGTGGGTATGCAGCGCACAGGGCGAAGACATCGCCGGGCCCTTCTCCACCCAAGCACAGGCCTGTGAAGTGGCTTCGGTGTTGCAGGATCAACCGCCCGCACCAACCCGTCGCCGCTCTGTTTAACGCAACGTTTGGCTAATGAAAAGCAGCGCCAGGTAACGCGCGCCGCCGCCCTTTCGCCGAGTGGATTGCGGACGATTGGAGCGCATATGGCGCTAAGCTCATTCACCTAAACCTGATCGAGGACAAGAACCTTCGTGCCTGTTCAGGGTGATAATCGAGCTCTTCGGGACCCTGGCCTAGATTAGGGTCCGACCTGAATAATAGCCGTGAGGAAGTACCCCATGAAAAAAACACTAACGCTTCTGCTGGCTATTGGCGGTGCTTTAAGCCTGCAACCAGCACTTGCCGCCGACGACGGCGAGGCCTTGTTCAAAAGTAAGCCCTGCTCCGCCTGCCATGCCGTCGAGACCAAATTGGTCGGCCCGGCCTTCAAAGAAGTCGCCGCCAAATACAGCGGCCAGCCCGATGCCCAGGCGAAACTGGTCAAGAGCATCACCGAAGGCAGCCAAGGCAAATGGGGCGCCATGCCCATGCCGCCAAACGTGGTGACCATGGAAGAAGCCAATACCCTGGCCGCGTGGGTACTTTCGCAAAAATAAGCTAAACCGCGAAATGAGCAAGGCCCATAAGCAGCACGCTTATGGGCCTTTTCTTGTTCAGTCGCAGCGTTTGCAGGTCAGCTCCGCGTGATCATCACCTTGAATAATAGCGCCTGCACCATAAAACACAGACCAAGCTCCGAACCTGCTGGTTAGACTGAGGCGGCTTCGCGCAGTTGTGCGCGGCGGCGGCGCGTGAGATCAATCTTCAAGCAGGTACCAGTCAAGACGATAAAGGCCAGGCCCAGATTGCCGCGAGTGACCTCTACGCCCAACAGGTTCGATAGCCACTGGGCAATACCTTCTGGATTGCTCACCAGCAAGGCCCCTACGGGCACCACCAGAAAAAAGAACAAATAGCCCATCGAACGCAGCATGCTCATGTGCCGACCTCCAGTTGATTAATTAACGTAAAAGCATGCCGTCAATACCCAACAGACCGACACTAGACCTTGGTGGAACACGGCCTTGGCCTATAACCGTTGCGGCCAGAGGCTCGATTCCTGACGCCGGCAATCCGGACCCGCCGAGACGCCGGCCACTCGAGATGCCGTTAACGGTTTTCAGATTCGTCGGGGCGCGCAGCTGAGGGTTGCGCTGCCGGCGCTTCTTCGCTGCCGAGCATCTTGCGCAGGCCTTTGACACCCCCGCCAAGATCTCCGCCCAAGCTCCTCAGGCGCTTGCTGCCAAACAGCAAAACGACGATCAGCAAGATGACCAATAATTGCCAGATGCCAAAACCCATGCCTGTTGCTCCTCGGTGATTGGTGCTTATTGCCCTGCGCGCCGCACTAACGCCACGCGTATTGGCGCCGTGCTCACGCGTATACCGTGAGTTAACGTGGTGCTACGGATGGGCCATAGTGCCAGATTGCTGTAGCAGCGTTAGGTCGATATCGTCCAGGCGCAGCACCTGTCCAGCATGGCTTTCTGCCATCTGCTGGGCAGCCGTCGGGTCGCCAAACGAGGCCAAGGTCACACCCATTGCACCCGGCAGATCCGGCGCCAGCACAAAATAGGCCGCGCGGGCATTGATTAGGTGCGCATCGTCCGGGCGGTTCCAGTCACTGCGGGCCATGTCATGCACGTAGAGCGTGACGTCCAGCTGTTGGTTTTCCGGCTGCAGCCACCAACCGAGCATTTCAGTCGTGGAGCAGAATTTCTTCACCGGTTCTTGCCCGACAGCCTCGCCCTTCGGGCCGGGAAATCCGGAAATAATCATGCCGCATACATGGCATTCATCGCTGTTGTGAAACGCCACTGGGGCCAATATTTTTGGCTCTTGCGCGGCCTCGTTGCAGGCCACCAACAGCACGCTCAGCAATAGCACAACAAGGCTGCGCAATGGGCGATTAAGCGGGTGAATCAGCGTTGTTTGCATGGCAGATTTCTCATTGAAAATCGCGGGTGAAAAAGTGTCTTGTCGCAGGTTGCACGCAACGGTTGCAGGGTTTATTTCAGCCCAGCACAGCTAAGTGTTCGTCTTAGTGAGCTGAAACTCACCGTGCGATTTGCCATCACTGCATAACGAGGACACAGCCTTTATATTTCCCGGCGACGAAACAACAGGTAGGCCACGGCCAAACCCAGCCCGGCCCAGAGCAGCAGGCAGAGCCAGAGCAGCGCGCGGCTCACGGGCAGATCGGCGCCCAACGCCATCACGCCGACTGTATTGGTCGCCGCCTCGAAACCGGACAGGTTGATCAGCCGGAACACATCGGTGGGATTGAGCAGCAGCAACCAGGGCAGCAGCTCCGGATTAAACTTGCCCTGACTGAGCACCAGCACCGCCAGCAGCGCCAGGTCAAAGACCAGCACAAACAGAAACCACACGCCCAGGGCCAGGCCGGCGGCGCTGGATTTCTCGCTGACCGCGCTGCTCAGCACATAAGCAAACGCCAGAAAAACCCAGCCTAGCAAGGTGCTGGACAGCATAAAGCGGCCGAAAGCCCAAGCCAGCATGCCCAGCTCGACGTTATCAACCAGCACGCCGATGGCCAGCGCCGCGCAGCCGAAACCGATCAGGGTCGCCAGACCGAGAATCATGCCGTGGCCGAGAAACTTGCCGAGCAGAATCTGCCCGCGGCCCAATGGATAGGTCAGCAACAGCAGCAAGGTACCGCCCTCGTCCTCGCCAACGATGGCGTCATAGGCCAGCAGCAGCGCGATCAGCGGCATCAGAAAGGTTGCCAGGCTGGCCAGGCTGGCAATGGTCGCGGGAATCGAGGTAAAGCCGACCTGCCCGGACGCCGCCGCACCGAGCCAGGCAATGCCGACCGCGAGCACGGCGAACAGCAGGCTGATAGCCAGTAACCAGCGATTGCGCAGGCCGTCGCTCAGCTCTTTGCGGGCAATGTTCCAGATGGCATTCATGCGTTTACTCCTGCGGAGTCGGTGCGAGCCTTGGCCATGTAAAAGCCATAGAGGTCCTCCAGCGACGGCTGCCGCACCTCCAGGTCGCGTGGTTGGGCCTTGAGCAGCTCGTCCAACAGCGCCAGCTTGCCGGCCGGCGGTGTGGACACTTCCAGCCAGTCACCGTTGAGTTGGCGCGCCGGCAATCCGGCGTCGGCCCAACGTTGCAGCCAGGCCTGCGGCGCAGCGAGTCCGGCCAATCGAATGCGCACCGGCAGATCCGCGGCGCTGCGCAGGCTGGTCAGGTCGCCGAGCGCCTGCAGGTGCCCGTCCGCCAGAATCGCCGCACGGTCGATATGCCGTTCGACGCCCGACAGCTCATGCGAGCAAAGAATGATGCTGGTCCCTTGCTGACGCAGCCGATCAATCAGCAGGTACAGCTCCTGGGTGGCGATGGGGTCGAGACCGACTGTCGGCTCGTCCAGCAGCAGCAGGCGCGGGGCGCCCAGCAGCGCCTGAGCCAGGCCGAGGCGCTGGCGCATGCCTTTGGAATAGGTTTTGACCCGACGCTGCGCCGCATCGGCCAAGCCGACTTTTTCGAGCAACTCATCGACCTGAGAGGCTCCAGCGCCCTTGAGCCGGGCAAAATAACTGAGGGTTTCGCGGCCACTGAGCTGCGGGTAGAAGGTGACATTCTCCGGCAGATAACCCAGCTGACGACGCACCTGATGCTTGTGCGGATCCTGGCCGAGCACCTGCAACTGCCCGGCGCTGGGTTGCAACAGGCCGAGGATCAGCTTCAGGGTGGTGGTTTTGCCCGCGCCGTTATGGCCGAACAGGCCCAACACTTCGCCTTCACCCACGGTCAGGTTGAGGTCGTGGATCACCGTCATTTTGCCGTAGCGCTGCTGCACGCCGTGAAGTTCAACTGCATTCATTAGCGCGCCTCCTGGGGTGCGATTGCCGGGGCGCGCATCAGCGGATGGCTGTCCTGCACGCCAGGGGATTTCATCACCGGAAATGCGCGCTGCACCCAGCGCAGCAATTCGATGCTCGGGCTGTTCATCAACAGACGCACCTGCGGATACAGCCACAGCAACCGGTCGACGTTGTCGTTGGGCTCGTAAGACACGTCGCCGACGCCATCGTCATTGCGGTCCCAGCCCAGGTAGTCACTCCAGTAATTACCGCGCCCATCCACCGACCATTCCTGGGTGCGGGTGGCGACATACTTGACCTGCTGCTGGTTGCCCACAAAGGCATTGCCGCTGATGCGGTTGTCTTCCGAGCCGGCGGTCAGGTGAATGCCCAGGGTGCTGTACTCGAAACGGTTGTTCTCGACGGTATTGAACAGCGAGTTATAGATAAACAGCGCCTTGCCCTCGCCGCCCGACACCATGCTGTCGCCGCTGCCGCCTTGGCGAACATCGCTGACCACGTTGTCTTGCAGGGTGGAATAGAGGATGTAGTTCATCAGGATGCCGTAGTGCTGATCCTGTTCCGAGCGATTGCCGATCACCGTCAAATGATGGCTTTGCATCAGCGCATAACCGGTGCGGGTGCGCCGAGTCAGGTTACCGAGCACCTGATTGTTGTTGGAGAACATGTAATGAATGCCATAGCGCAGGTCCTCCAGAATATTGCCTTCGAGGCGATTGCCGTTGGAAACGTCGATATAGATTCCGTCGCGGGTATGCCACACATGGTTGCCTACCACTTGGGCGCCGCTCACGGAAAACAAATGAATACCGTTGCCGCGGTCCTGAGAGCGGATGCGTTGATCGCCCTCGATCTCATTATTAATCACCCTGACATTCGGCGTGCCATCGACCCAAACGCCAAATCCTGGCCCCGACAATTGACTGTCGCGCACCTCGGCACCGTTGGCTTGACGCTCGATAAAAACCCCAGAATTCAAAGCCGTCAGGTCTTGGCCCCAGTTGCGCAGCGTGCAGCCCTGGATGCTGACGTTGGCAGCCTGGACGGTGATCGCATTGCCTTGGCCTTGCGCGTCGATGATCGCACCGGGCGCGCAGCTTAAGGTCATCGGTGTAGTAATGCTAAATTGCCCGCGGTATTCACCTGCGGGCAGTCGCCACTGTGCGGCGCCCACGGCCTGCAGCGGCAGCGTCTGAATAGACTGTGCCAATACTGCAGTAGAGCCGAGGAGCCAGCTGAATAAGAGCAATGCCAGTCTGCACGGCATTGCGCGTCTTGCGTGATGGAGCATTGCATCGTTAGTGATACGGATAGCCAATTACCTGTTAGCACGTAGCTATTATCAAGTGGCAATGACCAGCAACCCGCTAAGGCGTCGCTGGCTAAACTGCCGCCCCGCAAGCGCGGCGCGGCAGCATGGGTTTATGCCGGTTCGACCAGCATCCGCCCGACCATTTCCATGTGCAGAGCGTGGCAGAACCAGCTGCAGTAATACCAATGCACGCCGGGCTTGTCGGCGATAAAGGTAATGGACGAGGTTTGCTGTGGGCTGATTTCCATGCTCACCCCGTGATTAACCATGACAAAGCCGTGGGACACGTCCTCGATCTGGTCGATGTTGGTGATGGTCACCGTGACTTCGTTGCCCTGCTTGACGGTAAATTCGCTGAGGCCGTAAGCCGGCGCCATGGAAAACATGTAAACGCGCACCTTGTTACCGTCGCGGATGACCTTGTTGTCGGTTTCCAGCTTGATCCCGTCTTTCTTGGCCATGGCCACGGTTTCGGCGAAGAAGGGATCGTCACGGGTCCAGATTTTCTGGGTTCTGATCTGGTCGCGACGAATCATGGTGCAGTCATGGGGTTCGGCGAAGGCCGGGCCGTCGTGCACCAGCTTCATTTCATCGCCGGAAATATCGAACAACTGGTCATTTTCCGGGTGCAACGGGCCGACTGGCAGGAAGCGGTCCTTGGAAAACTTGCTCAGTACCACCAGCCACTTGCCGTCTGCATCGCGCGTCTCGCACAGCGAGGCATGGTTGTGGCCCGGTTGGTAGTGCACATCGATCTTCTGCTTGATGTAGTTGAGCTTCTCACCCTTGTAAGCACGCACCGCCTCGTCAATGTTCCACTTGGCCACCTGACTGTCGATAAACAGCGTGGTGTAGGCATTGCCGCGACCGTCATAGGTAGTGTGCAGCGGGCCCAGACCCAACTCCGGCTCACCGACAACTACGTCCCGCTCGTCCTTCAGCTTTCCGGCGAACAGATCATCGAGTAGCGCTGTAGAAATGATGGTGCAGGTCGGCGAGAGCTTGCCGGCGGCAATGAAATACTTGCCATCCGGCGTCATATTGCAGCCGTGTGGGTTCTTCGGCACCGGGATGTAGCGGGTGACATTCGTGTCGCCGATGTTCGCCTTACGACCGTCAACCACCGGTACCTTGCTGTCGCCCAGCGTGATGAACTTACCATCCTTGATGGCTTTTTCGATGGCTGGGATGTTGAACACCACTACCCAGTCGCGCTCGTTGCGCATCATGCCGCCCAGATCGGTGGCCTTCTCCGAGTTGTAGCAGGTGGACGCCACGTACTTGCCGGTGTAGTCGGCATCGGTGTTATCCAGGTTGCCATCAACAATAACCTGGAAGGCCATCTCCATTTTTTCAGCGTCAATGACGTTGAACATGGTGTAGCTGTCTGGCGAGTCTATTTTGAAGGTGCTGCCGTCGTTCGGGTGCGGAATGATGAATTCGGCGTTGGCGAACACGTACTTGGTATAGGGCACCTTTTGCAGGCGCAGGCCGTGGACAGCCTGAACGTTGGGCACGGTCAGGATCTTGTCGCACTTCATCACATCCAGACGGATACGCGCGACGCGCGTGTTGGCCTTGTCGTTGATGAACAGGTACTTGCCGTCGTAGTGGCCATCTTTCATGGAAAGGTGCGGGTGGTGACAGTCACCATTCTGGAACTTGGCGCTGTCGCCCAAAATGCGTTTGCTTTCGTTAGTCAGGCCCCAGCCGGTGGCGGAGTCGACGTTGAAGACCGGGATGCGGATCAGCTCGCGCATCGACGGCACGCCCATTACCCGCACTTCGCCCTGATGGCCGCCGCTCCAGAAACCGTAGTATTCGTCCAGCTCGCCCGGGGCGACAGTAATCTTCGAGTGTGCATCTTTCGCTGCCGCGGCCCAAGACTCGCGGGTCATTACCGCGCTGCCCAGCGCGGTTGCGCCGACCAGCGCCGTGGCGCCGGTCAGTGCCGTGGCGCCGAGAAAACCACGGCGACTGAGTCCATTCTTCTCGAGTTCGCTTTCCGGTTTTTTGCTGTTGTCGCTCATGGGATTCTCTCCTGAAAAACACAAAGGTTTCATTGCGGCCCAACGGGGACCTGGACCACTGGAATCAACTGTCCAGCGGGGCTGTCGGGAGCCGCCTTACTGCGTTTATTGCGTTTTTTCTTAACGATCAGTGGCGGGCACTTGTCGTCGTTGTGATAAGTCATTTGGCAATCGAGACAGTAGTGGCACTCGTTGGCATTGATATGACCATCGGGATGGATTGCCTGAATCTCGCATTCCTTGGCGCACAGCTGGCAGGGGCTGCCACATTCCTTGCGGCGCTTGAGCCAGTCAAACAGACGGAATTTACTCGGGATGGCCAATGCCGCGCCCAGGGGGCAGATATAGCGGCAGAAAACCTTGCGGGTGAAAATGTTGATCACCAACAAAATGACCGCGTAGAGCACGAACCACCACTGGCGGTCGAACTTGAGGGTGATGGCGGTCTTGAACGGCTCGACCTCGGCCATTTGTTCCGCGGTGGCCATCGACTCCAGAGAAATCCCGAACAGCACCAGCAAAATGATGTACTTGATCGCCCAGAGCCGCTCATGCAGGGCGAAGGGCAGCTCGAACTGCGGCACCTTGAGCGCGCGCGCGGCCTCGTTGATCAGTTCCTGCAGGGCGCCAAAGGGGCACAGCCAGCCGCAGAACACGCCACGGCCCCAGAGCAGGATGCTGCCGGCGGTAAAGGCCCAGAGAATGAAGATGACCGGATCGGTGAGAAACAGCTCCCAGCGAAAGTTCTCCACCAGCGCATGCACGAAGGTCAGCACGTTGACCACCGACAGTTGCCCCAGCGCATACCAGCCGATAAACACCACGGTGAAGACCAGATAACCACGGCGTATCGCGTACAGAACGCGCGGATACTTGGTGAACGAGTCTTGCAGGAACAGGATCACCAGCAACACACCCAGGGCCACACAGAGCACGCTGATCTGGAAGATCTTCTGGTACCAGATATTCAACCAGAGGGGTCGAGCGGCCTCTTCGGCCGCGGCCAGCTCGGCAGCCGTTGGCAGCGGCCGTTCGATATAGGCCTCGGGGATCTCATAGGCCAGCTCGAAACTGCTGAATACGCCGCTGACCGGCCCGGTTTGCCGACGCACCAATAATTCCAGGTTCCAGGGCGAACCCGGATCGAACTCAAAAGAGTCGCGAATGATGAAGATGGCCTTCTCGCGAAACTCGGGCATGCCTTCGGCGAAAACATCGCTCAAGCGCTCGTAATCGCGATCATGAAAACTGATCAGCCGGCCGAACTGGCGCACCTGAACCCGATCAAAAATGCCGCCGCGTACATAGCCCGAACCCTTGAAGGAATACTCGCCGCGGCCCAGTACCGCGATCGCGTGCTCACCGGGCTTAAGATCGTCCATCAAGAACCGATATTGGTTGTCGCCCAGCAAATTACGGCCGATGGTCGGCGGATTAAGGTGAGTTACATACAAATCGATAAAGGTTTCATCGGCCTGCTCGGCGCTGACAGTATCCTCAGCCTCGGTGCCCTTGAAGGCCTCGTCGATCTGACCGCGGGTCAGGTGCAAGCGGCGGATCGCGCCGTTGCCGGTGAGCTCCTTCCAGGTGGCCGGCTTGAACAGTTCGGTGCGCACGCTGGCTGGCTTGCGCGCGAGGCCTGCACTGGGCTCGACCAGTCCCAGCGACACCGCCACCTTGTTAGCCGCACGCATGATGGTCTCGTTGACCACCAGCACCGTGACGGTCGCGCCGGTGATGGCATCCACAGTCTTTGCGGCAGGATCGCTGGTATGGCCAACGACCACGCGCTGGTCGACCTTGATGCCCCGGTACTTGGCGGTGAACTCATGTAGTTTTGAAACAGGAATACCGACCAGCAGAATCGGCTCATGGTGCTCCAGAACGTAGGCATCCTGAATCACCCCGGCCGGGTCGAGAATCACCTGAATATTGATCGGTTTGCCGGAATAGGCCGGTGTATTGACCACATCAACGGTCTGAAACGCGTAACCGAGCAGCGCATCCCCGACCTTGAGGGTGCGCACGGAGAACTCCCCATCCGGCTCGGAAATTTGATCGACCTTTGGGAAAACACTGTGGATCCGCTCAAGCTCTAGCTCGCTAGGCTCGGCCGCGGCAACGGTTTGCAGCCCGCCGAGCAACCCACTCAGCACAATGCTTAGCAGCACCGACCAGCACAGCCGACGATTCCATCCAGTAGTAATAGAAATATTCAATGTGATACCCGACTTCAATACCTGACTGCTTAGCTAGGTTTTGAGACATCTTTGCAGATCAGCCGCGATGAGCCATTGACTTGGATCAAGTGAATTATTTGCGGTGCCCCCACGTCCTATAAAAATCGCCACTGGCAGACCACGGGTGCGACTCAAGCGTCTAGCGGTACAGCTTGAGTGCTATGCATTTAGGACCTTTGTTAACTGTAGTTGCTTAATCGCTCTGACGTCAGCTCGGTTAGCGTTAGCCGACACAAAGCCCTCTGCAACAGATCAGGCCTGGCGGCTCAGGGCGCTGCGGTTGAACGGTCGCATTTCTGGCAGGCGGCCTTGGGCATGCGTGATTACAGCGGACAGAGCCTTGGGCAGCTACTCCCCGACTCAACCTTGGCCCACGCGCCACGATGCTCAAGAGGGGTTAATTCAGGGCTTTTTCGATGGCTCGAATCAGGGCTGGATCATCGGGGCTAGTGCGCGGGCTGAACCGGGCCAGAACGCGACCGTCGTGGCCGATCAAAAACTTCTCGAAATTCCAGCTGATGTCGCCGGGAAATTCGGCGCCCTCTCCCGCCAGCAGACGATAGAGCGGATGACGCTCATGGCCGTTAACTGCTAGCTTGCTGCTGAGCGGAAAACTTACGCCGTAGGTGCGGCTGCAAAAAGCCTGAGTCTCGTCTTCGCTAGCCGATTCCTGGGCCGCAAACTCATTACACGGCAGGCCTAATACGCTGAAACCGCGGTCGCGGTAAGTTTGGTAGAGGTGTTCTAGGCCCAAATATTGGGGGGTCAGCCCACACTTGGAAGCCACATTGACCACCAACAGTACTCGACCCTTGAAAGGCGCAAGCGGCAGTTCCTGTCCATCGGACGCGCGCAGATTAAGGTTGTGAAAGGCACTCATGACAGACTCCCTGATTATCAATTTTTCCTTGCGCGAGACCGTGTCCTTCTGGACGGGAATGACGGCACATGACGCGGTGCCTTTTCCTGTTCTCACGTCTTCCTTGGATTGAATGCTATGTGCAGAATAGGTCAAAAAAAATGACTGTAATAAGTAAATACCATAATAAATATACAAAACCCTAAAAAGGCGCCCGAAGGCGCCTTTTGTCTAACCCGGCATTAATTTAGCCGGTTAATGGCGAGTCGCGTGGATCAATGCTGCTCACCACCTGCGCCATGCACGTGACCATGGGCGAGTTCTTCTTCGCTTGCGTCACGGATGTCGATGATTTTGACCTGAAAACTCAGACGTTGGCCGGCCAGCGGATGGTTACCGTCGACAGTCACCTGATCGCCTTCCAGATCGCGGATGGTGACGATCTGCATGCTGCCGTCTGGGCCGGAGGCGTGAAACTGCATGCCGACTTCTAGCTCATCGACGCCTTCGAACATCGCGCGGTTAAGGTTGCTGATCAGTTCGGCGCTGTATTCGCCATACGCTTCTTCGGGCTCGACGGTTACGGTCAGTTCATCGCCGACTTGCTTGCCAACCAAGGCTTTTTCCAGACCGACGATGATGTTGCCAGCGCCCTGCAGGTAAACCAGCGGCTCGCCGCCAGCGGAGCTGTCAATCACCTCACCAGCGTCGTTGGTCAGGGTGTAGTCGATAGAGACGGCCTTATTGATGGCGATCAGCATGAGGCAAAACCTTTTGCGTAAGAATGTAGAATGAACAAGTTTAACCAAGCCGCCAGCCGAAAGCGAACCAGTCACAGACAGACGGCCCCGCGCGCGATGTGGCGGTGAGCTTGAAAAGCCCTGCGACCATTGCAAACACGTCGACCCTTTATTAAGTAAGGAGCAATGATGCCCGCACGCAATATTCTGGTGATCAACTGCGGCAGTTCGTCGATCAAGTTCGCGCTGGTCAATGAAGCCCATTCACGCTTCGTGCTGAGCGGGCTGGCCGAACGTCTGGGCAGTCATGAGGCCGTATTGCAGTGGCAGCGTGGCGGCGAAGAAGACAGCCTGATGATTCCCAATGGCGACCATCGTGCTGCTCTCGCTCAATTGCTGCCTCTAGTGAACAGCGCTGCCGGCGGCACGCTGCATGGTATTGGCCACCGAGTGGTTCATGGCGGCGAGCATTTTACCGCCGCCAGCCGCATCGACGACGCCACTCTGCAGGCCATTCGCCGCACTGCGCCGCTGGCGCCGCTGCATAACCCGGCCAATCTGCTGGGCATTGAGGCGGCGATAAAACTCTTCCCCAGCCTGACCCAGGTCGCGGTGTTCGACACGGCATTTCACCAGACGCTGCCTGAGCATGCCTACCGCTATGCCGTGCCCGAAGTGCTGTACCGCGAACACGGCGTGCGCCGGTATGGCTTTCACGGCACCAGCCACCGTTATGTCAGTCACCGCGCGGCCAAGCTGGCTGGCCTGCCCAGCGGCGACAGCAGTTGGTTGTCGGCGCACCTGGGCAACGGCTGCTCGACCTGCGCCATCGTCAACGGCCAGAGCCGCGACACCAGCATGGGTCTGACCCCGCTGGAAGGCTTGGCGATGGGTACGCGCAGTGGCGACGTCGATCCTAACCTGCACAGCCATCTGGCCCGCACCCTAGGCTGGAACCTGGAACAGATCGAACACATGCTCAATCATGACAGCGGCCTGCTCGGATTGTCGGGCCTGTCCAATGACATGCGCAGCCTGGAAAAAGCCCGCGAACAGGGCCATGTCGGTGCCACCTTGGCCATCGAGGTGTTCTGTTATCGCCTGGCCAAATCGCTGGCAGCCATGAGTTGCGCCCTGCCGCAGCTGGACGGGCTGATCTTTACCGGCGGGATCGGCGAGAATTCCCCGCTGGTGCGCAGCAAAACGGTAGATCACCTGCGCCTGCTTAACCTGAGTTTGGACAAAGAAGCCAATGCTCGTTGTGTTCGCGGCGTCGCCGGGCCTATTCAAACCCACGGGCATCCACGGGTGCTGGTGGTGCCCACCAATGAAGAGCGTCAGATCGCCTTGGACACTCTGGCGCTGTTGACGCCTTAGGTTTCAACAACGCAGTTTTCCTCGCCCGCACTCTTCAATCCCCGCTCAGCGAGTCACCCTTTAAGGAAACCCCATGCACACCTTTTTTATTGCCCCGACCGGTTTCGGTGTCGGCCTTACCTCCATCAGTCTGGGTCTGGTGGGTGCCCTGGAACGGGCCGGATTGAAAGTCGGATTTTTCAAACCCATCGCTCAACCTCACTCTGGCGATGCCGGCCCAGAGCGCTCCAGCGAACTGATTGCGCGCACCCATGGCCTGCATTCCCCCAAACCTCTGGGCCTGGCCCATGTCGAGCGCATGCTCGGTGACGGCCAACTGGATGAACTGCTCGAAGAAATCCTCAACCTCTATCATCAGGCCGCCGCCGGCAAAGACGTGGTCATCGTCGAAGGCATGGTGCCAACTCGCCAGGCCAGTTACGCGGCACGTATCAACTTCCATCTGGCTAAGGGTCTGGACGCAGAGGTGATTCTGGTTTCGGCGCCGGAAAAAGAGGCGCTGAGCGAGCTGTGCGACCGCATCGACATTCAAGCGCAATCCTTTGGCGGCCCGCATGACCCCAAGGTGCTCGGCGTAATTCTCAACAAGGTGCGCAGCGAAGATGGCATCGAGGCGTTTCAGACACGCCTGAAAGAGCAGTCACCACTGCTTAAAAGCGACGACTTTCGCCTGCTCGGCTGCATTCCCTGGCTGGATGAATTGAATGCCCCGCGCACCCGCGACATCGCTGACCTGCTTGGCGCGCGGATCCTCAATGCCGGTGATTACGCTCAGCGGCGCATGCTGCAAATCGTGCTCTGCGCGCGCGCGGTGGCCAACACCGTGCAGCTGCTCAAGCCTGGCACCTTGGTGGTAACCCCGGGCGATCGCGATGACGTGATTCTCGCCGCCAGCCTGGCAGCGATGAATGGCATGCCGCTGGCCGGTTTGCTGCTGTGCAGCGACTTTGCCCCGGACCCGCGGATCATGGAACTGTGTCGCGGCGCCCTGCTCAGCGGCCTGCCGGTAATGACCGTGAGCACTGGCTCCTACGACACCGCGACCAACCTCAATCTCCTCAACAAGGAAATTCCGGTGGATGACCGCGAGCGTGCCGAGAAGGTCAGTGACTTCGTCGCCAGCCATCTCGATCACGAATGGCTGCGCCAGCGCTGCGGCATTGAGCACGAACTGCGCATGTCGCCGCCGGCCTTTCGCTACCAGCTGGTGCAGCGCGCCAAGGCCGCCAATAAACGCATTGTCCTGCCCGAAGGCTGCGAGCCGCGCACCGTGCAGGCCGCCGCCCTCTGCCAGGCCCGCGGCATCGCCCGCTGCGTGCTGCTGGCCAAACCGGAAGAGGTCAAGGCAGTCGCCCAGGCCCACGGCATCGAGCTGCCGCCGGGGCTGGAAATTCTCGACCCCGATCTGATCCGTGAGCAGTATGTGGCGCCCATGGTCGAGCTGCGCAAGGGCAAGGGTTTGAATGCCCCCGTGGCCAGCGCCCAGCTGGAAGATAATGTGATGCTCGGCACCATGATGCTGGCCCTGGACGAAGTGGACGGCTTGGTCTCGGGCGCCATTCACACCACCGCCAACACCATCCGCCCGGCGCTGCAGCTGATCAAGACCGCGCCGGGCTATCAACTGGTGTCTTCGGTGTTCTTTATGCTGCTGCCCGATCAGGTGGTGGTGTATGGCGATTGCGCGGTCAACCCCGATCCCTCGGCCGCAGAGTTAGCAGAAATCGCCCTGCAGAGCGCCGACTCGGCCCGTGCCTTCGGCATCGAGCCGCGGGTGGCCATGCTCAGTTATTCCACTGGCGATTCGGGCAGCGGCGAAGAAGTCGAGAAGGTCCGCGAGGCCACGCGCCTGGCCTGCGCCAAGCGCCCTGATCTGCTGATCGACGGCCCCTTACAATACGACGCCGCAGCGATCGATAGCGTGGCCCGGCAAAAGGCGCCAAACAGCCCGGTGGCCGGCCGCGCCACGGTGTTTGTGTTTCCCGACCTGAACACCGGCAACACCACCTACAAGGCGGTGCAACGCAGCGCCAACTGCCTGAGCGTCGGGCCGATGCTGCAAGGCCTGCGCAAGCCGGTCAACGACCTGTCGCGCGGCGCACTGGTCGATGACATCGTTTACACCATCGCCCTGACTGCGATCCAGGCGGCCGCATTGCCGGAACATAAGCCGCACAACGCATAGCCGAATGGCCTTGGTTAAAGGCCTGATCCCGCGCCAGCGTTGCCCCGCTCAACTCAGAAGCGGGATGCCGGCATTTACCAAACGCCCGTTTGTCACAGGCCTGGCGGGGATGCTGGCGAAAGCCCGGCGCGCCCTTTCCCGCAGCCCAGATTGTTAGCCCAGAAACGATGCGGCCTCCCAGAAGGAGGCCGCATGTACCGCGCAGAAACTTACTGTGGCAGGGGACGCAAATTGACCTCGACGCGACGGTTCTGCGAGCGGCCCGACTCGTTGGCGTTGCTCGCCACCGGCTGATCCGGGCCCATGCCGCGCGTGCTCAAACGTGCGCCGCTCACCCCATTGGACTGCAAGTAGCTGGCCACGCTCTGGGCGCGGCGCTGGGACAGGTTCATGTTGTAGGCGTGGGCGCCGGTGCTGTCCGTGTGACCGACGATTTCGATGCTGTTCTGATCGTACTGTTTGAACGAGTTGGCCAGGTTGTTCAGAGGGGTATAGAAGTTGCTGGCAATATTCGCCGAATCGGTAGCGAAGGTGATGTTGCCCGGCATGATCAACTTGATGTCGTCGCCCTGGCGCTGCACTTCGACCCCGGTGCCCTGCATGCTGCGACGCAGCTCGGCTTCCTGCTTGTCGGCGTAATAGCCGTAGCCGGCACCTGCCGCGCCCGCCACGGCGGCACCGATCAGCGCACCCTTGCCGCGGTTGTCATGGTTAATGGCAGCACCGGCAACGGCGCCCACCAAAGCACCTAGGCCACCGTATTTGGTGGTGTTGTTAACGCCGCCAGAACCCTGATTATCGTAAGGATTACCGGTTGCGCAACCGCCCAGCAAAGTCAAAACACAAGCAGCTAGACACAAACGACGCGGGATAAACATAGATTCTCGGCTCCTGAAAATACGGGCGCCCAGGTGGGCAACGTGCCGTTAGAGTGTGCCATGAACAAAAAATTCCCCGCTCCCTTTTTCAAATTGTTCCAGGCGTTCTCAAAACTGTGCAGCGTTTCCTGGCCGCAGACGGCTCGCCCTTCGCTCGTCATTTCGGCACTACACCGCCACTACATTGATAGGGGCTACTTGGCAGCGCCCCGTCCAGCGTCGGTCGCACCGTGTAAGTCACCACTTACACGACATGCTGCCGTTGGCGACTTATCAGTACTGACCAGTCAGATTAATATCTTTCCCATGGACGAGGCACACGGATGACACAGGGACGCTGGCGCAGGACGCGCATTACAGTAGTCACACGGAAGTAGCCATACGGACTGGCACGGATCGCCCTCGCAGGATGCGTACAAAAACAGTCATAAGGAAATGCAGGATAGCCGCCAGGATGGCAGCAGTACCGACAGGACGTCAGTACAGACAGGATGTCACGCACGACCCAAGCCTCACTTCGGTGGGGCTTTTTTTATGAGCACCTTTTGGTTACGCGTTTGCGACAGGCAGGCTTAGCCATAGCCGAGCAGATGGCCAACACCGCTCGGCTCTGAGCGTTGCTGCAGAGCGGCGGTAGCGGGCAATTGCGCACTGCCGCTCACCCAACCGCCGCACCCTGCCCCATTAATTCCCTTAAAGGGTATACCTTTATGACCAAGGCCGGGGTGAGCTAACAACTAAAGGCCCGGCATTACACGTAATACGATTTCAACGGTGGGAAGCCATTGAATTCAATCGCGCTGTAGCTGGTGGTGTAAGCCCCCGTGGACAGCCAGTACAAGCGGTCGCCGATAGCCAGGTTCAGCGGCAGGCCGTATTTGTAGTTCTCGTACATGATGTCGGCGCTGTCGCAGGTTGGGCCCGCGATCACCACCTCTTCCAGCTCGCCCTTCTTCTCGCTCCAGATGGGGAACTTGATGGCCTCGTCCATGGTTTCGATCAGGCCGCTGAACTTGCCCACATCGGTAAACACCCAGCGCTCCATGGCCTTGCTCGATTTACGCGATATCAACACCACTTCGCTGACCAAAATACCGGCGTTGGAGATCAGCGAGCGGCCCGGTTCAAGAATGATTTCCGGCATCTGCTCGGAAAAGTCTTCCTGCAGAAACCGGATAATCTCTTCTGCGTAGGTTTCCAGGGTATTGGTCTTGGTGATGTAGTTGGCCGGAAAGCCGCCGCCCATATTGATCATCTGCAAGCTGATACCGTCTTCTTCTTTCAGTCGTTCGAAGATCACCTTGACCTTGCCGATGGCCGAGTCCCAGGCGCCAATATCGCGCTGCTGCGAGCCCACATGAAAGGACACGCCATAGGGCACCAGGCCCAAGTCGCGAGCCATTACCAGCAGGTCCATGGCCATGTCGGTCTGGCAGCCGAACTTGCGCGACAGCGGCCAGTCGGCGGTGGTCGAGCCTTCGGTGAGAATGCGCACATACACTTTGGAGCCCGGCGCGGCCTTGGCAATGTGACGCAGATCGGCTTCCGAATCGGTGGCGAACAGGCGTACGCCCTTCTCATAGAAGTAGCGAATGTCTTTGGATTTTTTGATGGTATTGCCGTAGCTGATGCGCTCGGGACCGACGCCCTCGCCCATCACCCGGTCCAGCTCATAGATCGAGGCAATATCGAAGTTCGAACCCTTGTCTCGCAGCAGGCGAATCACTTCGACCGCCGGGTTGGCTTTGACCGCGTAATAGATCTTGGCAAAAGAGAAGCCCTCGCCCAAGGCGTCATAGGCGCGGGCGATGGTGGCGGTGTCGATGACGACGAAAGGGGTTTCCTCTTCGTCGGCGAACGCCTTCATGCGCTTGAAGGTCTCGCGCGAATAGTAGTCTTCGATTTTGGTCAACATGGGCGGGCTCCAACTGGCTTACGTTCGGCGCGAACTTTAGGACCAAGCAGGGCGTTAGAGCAACCGCAATCCGGCGCATTTTATGGGTATTTTTCTCTATTGATGCTCATTCGGGTCGCACCTGTCGTCATGGACGGCTCAGATGCGTGGGGTTCCGTTATAATCGTCCCCTTTTTTGACCGACCGACTCCCAGTCAAGGCGCTTCCCTCCATGTCCAATCAGGCCGCCGAAGTCGCGAAACGCCGCACCTTCGCGATTATCTCCCACCCGGATGCGGGTAAAACCACCATCACCGAGAAACTCCTGTTGATGGGCAAGGCGATCGCCATCGCCGGCACGGTCAAGTCGCGCAAGTCTGACCGCCACGCGACCTCCGATTGGATGGAAATGGAGAAGCAGCGCGGCATCTCCATCACCACCTCGGTGATGCAGTTCCCCTACCGCGAGCATGTGATCAACCTGCTCGACACCCCGGGTCACGAAGACTTTTCGGAAGATACCTACCGCACCCTGACCGCAGTCGACAGCGCCTTGATGGTGCTGGACGGCGGCAAGGGTGTCGAGCCACGGACCATTGCCCTGATGGACGTCTGCCGGCTGCGCGACACGCCGATCATCAGCTTTATCAACAAGCTCGACCGCGACATCCGCGACCCCATCGACCTGCTCGACGAGATCGAGGCGGTGCTGAAGATTAAGGCCGCCCCCATCACATGGCCGATCGGCTGTTACCGCGACTTCAAGGGCGTTTACCACCTGGCCGACGACTACATCATCGTCTACACACCGGGCCACGGCCACGAACGCACCGAAGTGCGGATCATTGAAAAACTCGACTCCGATGAGGCCCGCGCGCACTTGGGCGACGAGTACCAGCGTTTTGTCGATCAGCTGGAGCTGGTGCAAGGCGCCTGCCACGCATTCGACCATCAAGAATTTCTCGACGGCCAGCTGACCCCGGTGTTTTTCGGCACCGCGCTTGGCAACTTCGGCGTCGACCATGTACTGGATGCCGTGGTTGAGTGGGCACCCAAACCGCTGCCGCGAGTCGCCAACGAGCGCACGATAGAGCCCACCGAAGAAACCTTTTCCGGCTTTGTGTTCAAGATCCAAGCGAACATGGACCCGCGCCACCGCGACCGCATCGCCTTTATGCGCATCTGCGCCGGCCGCTACGATCAGGGCATGAAAATGCGTCATGTGCGCCTGGGCAAGGACATCCGCATCGGCGATGCCCTGACCTTCTTCTCCAGCGAGCGCGAGCAACTGGAAGAGGCCTACGCCGGCGACATCATCGGCCTGCATAACCACGGCACCATCCAGATCGGCGACACTTTCAGCGCGGGTGAAAACCTGGGTTTTACCGGCATCCCGCACTTTGCTCCGGAGCTGTTTCGCCGCGTGCGCTTGAAGGATCCGCTCAAATCCAAGCAACTGCGCCAAGGCCTGCAGCAACTGGCCGAAGAAGGCGCCACCCAGGTGTTTTTCCCCGAGCGCAGCAACGACATCATTCTCGGCGCGGTAGGCGTGCTGCAGTTCGATGTGGTCGCCAGCCGCTTGAAGGGCGAATACAAGGTTGAGTGCGCCTATGAGCCGATCACCGTCTGGTCGGCACGCTGGATCGAATGCGCCGACAAGAAAAAACTCGAAGATTTTCGGATCAAGGCTCAGGAAAACCTGGCCATCGACGGCGGTGGCCACCTGACCTATCTGGCACCCACTCGGGTCAACTTGGCGCTGATGCAAGAGCGCTGGCCGGACATCACCTTTCGCGCCACCCGCGAACACCACTAAGCCACCTGCCGCTGCAGCGAGGGGGCTTCCCCTCGCTGCCTCAGGCTGCGATTGGCTTGGCGAACACAATAATCCCCAGAGCAACCAGCACCGCAGCGGCAAACCCGCAGGCGCGCCACCACTCCCCGCGCCGCCAAGCGGCCAGCGCCGCCTGCAAGGCTTGCAGGGCGTAGTAGATGACGAACATCTTAGAAGCGTAGGTGATGATCTCGTAGATATTCGCCGTCCAGGTGATGGCAATGGCCACCAGCGCGGTGATCAGATTGCCCAGTCGCACCGGCACACGCCCAGCAGAAGCACCGGCCAACAAGCCACCTGCGCCGTTCATGTCGGCCACCGCCGCCGATAGCTGCGAGGCGAGCGCAGTGAGGATCAGTAGCGGCGCCACGGCCGTGCCCACCGGCCTTAGCAGGTCGATGATCGCGGTTTCCCCGCCCTGGGGCGGCAAGCCATCGCGGAACAGACTGGTAATCAGCAACAGAAACGTCAAATAGATCCCAGTGGCGATCCATTGTGCCCACCGCATGCTGCGCACCCGGGTGGCCGGGTCATATTTGCGGCCCAGATAACGCGACGTCTCAAACCCCTGCACCAGAATCACCAACCCCAGGAGAATCTCCAGCGCCTGCCAGCCTTGCTCATGGCGTTGGCCGACCCAGGCCAGCTCCCCCGCCGTGAATGCAGACAGATTGACCTGCGCCAGCACCGCCAACAGACCGCCGATCAGTGACAGCTTCAAGGCGACCACCAGCACTTCGAGGCGCTCCAAGCCGGCGAGACCGCGCAGCGCGCCGAGCAGGCCGATGCTGGCGATCACCCCAGTCGACACCAGGCGAATCCAGAACGGATCGAGCACCTCGCCGAGACGCAGGCCAAAGGCGGCGAACAGATTGAGGTAGTAGGCCACCGAAACGAAGTAAGCCAGCGACAATGCCAGCTCGCAGAGACGCTCCAAACCGACCTGATAGAACGGTGGCTGATTAGCCAAGCTCGGTTCGACATGAATGATGTTGTAGCGAATGGCCGCACCGAACCAGTAGCCCAGGCCGCACAGGGCGAGCATGGCCAGCCAGGCCCAGTTGCCGACGGTATGCGCCAGGATCGGCCCAGCAACTAGGAAGCCCGAGCCGATGATCGAGGCCAGCGGCGTGACCGTCGCCCGCCACATGGGCGCTGCCAGCAGCTTGGGCCGAAACAACAGGCAGGCGAGCAACAGGGCGATGCCAATCAGTACACCATTATTGATGCTCAGCATCGTGTCCTGCCATTCACCTGAGTTCAGGAGACGAATCCTGCCGTTCTGGAGCACAGCAAGGCAAGCAGAGTTTATGCGCATGGATCCTATCGGCCACAGGCTTGCCTTCGGCGCGCTACAATAACCATCCCAGAGCGCCTACAACCCCCCCGGGAAACCATGGAAAACCCGTCTCCATCTATTGCCCTGACTCCCACCCAGCGCTTGCGTGAGCGACGCCGTCGGTTGCGCAGCGTGCGTCAGCGTGCGGCTTTCTGGCTCGGTGCGTTGCTGGTCGGACTCATCGCGCTGGCCTTCGCCTGGCTGGCCGACCATGCCTTCGAGCAGTTCGAATGGCTGCTGGGGCAGAGCGCCTACTGGCCCTGGCTGGTCACTCCGCTAGGCTTCGCCCTCCTCGCTTGGCTGACCCAGGGCTGGTTTAAGGATGCCAAGGGTAGCGGCATCCCCCAGGTAATCGCCTGCCTGAAACAGCCATCGAGGCGCCTGCGCAGCAGGTTGCTTTCGGTTCCGGTGGCCATCGCTAAGATGCTGTTGACCGTGCTGGCTCTGCTCTGCGGCGCCTCCGTCGGCAGGGAAGGCCCAACGGTGCACGTGGGCGCGGCACTGATGTACAACTTCGGCCGGCGACTCGGTCTGCATGGTCGTCATGCCCTGTCCGGGCTGATTCTCGCTGGCGGTGCCGCCGGGATTGCTGCGGCGTTCAACACCCCGCTGGCCGGCGTGGTATTCGCCATCGAAGAATTAAGCCACCGCATGGAGCAGAGCTTTAATGGTTTGATCCTAATGGCGGTACTGATCGGCGGCCTGGTCACGCTCGGTCTGGTCGGACGCTACAGCTACTTCGGCGATCTCAGTGCAGCGCTGCCACTGAGCCGCGCCTGGCTGGCGGTGCTGGCCTGCGGAGTACTCGGCGGCGTGCTCGGCGGTCTTTACTGCCGCCTGGTGTTGCCGGCCAAGCGCGGTCCGCTGGCCGTGCTCGGTGCCTGGCGCGCACGTCGCCCGGTGCTCTTCGCCGGCGCCTGCGGCTTGGTCATGGCCCTGCTCGGGTTGATCTCCGGCAATCACATATTCGGCACCGGCTACGCTGAAACCCGCGCCCTGCTCGACGGCCAGCCGCAGACCGATGCACTGTTCATCCTGTGGAAGTTTCTGGCCAACGTGGTGTCCTACCTGGCGGGCATCCCCGGCGGCCTGTTTTCGCCGTCGCTGGCGGTCGGCGCCGGCATGGCGCCCTGGCTGGTCGACTGGATTCCTGGAATCAACCTGCAGACCGCCGGTCTGCTCGGCATGGCCGCTTACCTGGCTGGCGTAACCCGCACGCCACTGACTGCCACGGTAATCACCATCGAGCTGTCGCACAGCCAGGACATGGCCCTGCCGATCCTCGCGGCCAGCCTACTGGCCAACAGCATCTCCGCGCGCATCTCGCCGGTGGCGTTGTACCGCGCCTTCGCTAACCAGTTGCTGGACAGCATCGCGCCACTGCAGGCCAAGTCTTCCACGCCACCCGTCGCGGACGCCCCACCCCGCTAGAGACTTAGTCACCGCCTGCGCCAGTTGATGACCCTGCGCGGGTTTAGCCGCCTGTCACAGCAAAAAATGGCTGCCCTGCTCCCGACATCCTCGACGATGCCGGCTACAGGGTACTGGTGGCACTCGACGGCCTCAGCGCGCTGAACCGCATTCAGCGCCGACGCCCGGACCTGCGCACCGCCCATACGTGGGCAACGAGGCGTGCCGACTGGCGCATCGCCGGAAAATCGTCGATGCTCTGCCCATGCGCCTGATCGACACCCACACCCACCTCGACTTCCCCGACTTTGACGCCGACGGCGCCGAGCTGCTCGCCCGCTGCCGCGATCTAGGCGTGGAACGCTTGGTGGTACTCGGTGTGCGGCAAGACAACTGGCAACGGTTGTGGGATCTGGTGCAAGGCGATCCCGGCTTGTACGCAGCCTTCGGCCTGCACCCTGCGTTCCTCGACAGCCATCGCCCCGAACACATGGACGCATTGCGCGACTGGCTGCAGCGCCTGGCCGGCCACCCGCAACTCTGTGCAGTCGGCGAATGTGGCTTGGATTACTTTCTCGAACACCTCGACCGCACTCGGCAGCAGACGCTGTTCGAAGCGCAACTGCGCCTGGCCGTCGATTTCGAGCTGCCAGCCCTGCTGCATGTGCGCCGCGCTCATGCGGCGACTATCGCCACGCTCAAGCGTTTCAAGCTCAAACGCGGCGGCATCATTCATGCCTTCGCCGGCAGCGTTGAGGAAGCCCGCGAATACCTCAAGCTCGGTTTCAAACTGGGCATCGGCGGAGCCGCCACCTGGCCCCAAGCCGTGCGACTGCGCAAGGTCATTAGCCAGTTGCCGCTGGAAGCCCTGGTGCTGGAAACCGACGCGCCAGACATGGCCCCGGTCATGCACCCGCACCAGCGCAACAGCCCGGAATACCTGCCGGACATCTGTGCCAACCTGGCGCAACTGATGAATGTCGATCCAGATGAGTTAGCCACCGCCAGCAGCCGCAACGCCGCAAAGTTGTTCGGCTGGACTCTCTGAGCACCACCACATAACCCGGGTAACGCGCAATCCTTAGGGTGTCACTCGCGGCAGGCAGTGCACCATGATTCATCGGTGCGGCGCACATCCTGGAGGGTGGTCGCTGCGTTCCGAACGGAGCGCTGCTTGTGCCGCTCTAGGCTCCTGGCGCAAACGACAAGGCCCGCCATATCTCAGACACGAAAGGCGCCGATCAGCTGTTTGAGGTTGCCGACCAGCCCGGACAGCTCGCGACTGGCCTGTTCGGTCTGGCTGGCGCCCTCGGCGGTGCGTTGGCTGGCGTGGTTGATGCTCACAATATTTTGGTCGATATCATGGGCCACCGCGGTTTGCTGCTCGGCCGCCGTGGCGATCTGCCGGTTCTGATCGACGATCATGCCCACCGCGCCAAGGATATTGTCCAGGGCCTGCTGCACGTTGCTCGACTCGCTCACTGTGCCATCGGCCAACTGATGGCTCAGGCGCATGGTTTTCACCGCCGCGCCGACCCCGCCGTGCAACTGGGCAATCATCTGCTCGATCTGCCCGGTGGACTGCTGAGTGCGCTTGGCCAGATTGCGCACCTCGTCGGCGACCACGGCAAACCCACGGCCCTGCTCGCCGGCACGCGCCGCCTCGATCGCCGCATTCAGCGCCAATAAATTGGTCTGCTCGGCAATGGCCTTGATCACCTCTAGCACCTGACTGATCGAAGCGCTATCGGTAGCCAGCTGATTGATCACCCGCATGGATTCGTCGATCTCGTTGGCCAAGCGCTGAATGCTGCCCACCTGAGACGCCACCTTGGCGCGGCCGTTGACGGTTTCCTGATTCACGCTGTGCGCGCTGCCTACCGCAGCGGCGGCGCTGCGTGCTACTTCTTGAGCGGTAGCGGACATTTGATTCATGGCCGTGGCGACTTGATCGATCTGGCTCAGCTGGCCGGTCACTGCCTGGTTACTCTGCCCACAAATCAGCTCGACCCGCTCGGCCTGACACTGGACCTCGGCGACGGTCTGGCCGACTCGCTCGATCAAGTGGTGAATCTTGCTCACGGTGGCGTTGAAGACCTGACCCAGTTCGCCCAGCTCGTCGCGGCTCTGAGTCTTGAAGCTGACCGTCATATCGCCGGCTGCCACCTGCTCCATCACCTGGCCCAGCGTGCGCAAGGTGCCGAGCGTCGACACATAAAAAGCGCCGTACAGATAAAGGATCAGCAAAAACACCAGCGTCAGGGCGCCCACTAGCAACAGCATCTGCCCACGATTCTCACTCAACCGCTGCTGCAACTGCTGGTCGAGCACGCTCAGAGCGGCATCGTTAAGCTGATAGCTGCTGTCCATCAGCGCGCTGACCTGCGCATAAAATTCTGCCCAGGGCGTATCCAGGCTGGCGGCGACTATCACGCGATCCTCGAACAGCCGAATGCTCTGTTTCAGGCTGTCGCGGCTGGCGGCCGCCAGGGTTTCCAGTGCGCCTCGGGCTGCCGGGCTGCCACTCAGAGCGCTCTCCAGACTTAGCCCGTATTCGGCATGCAGTTTTTCCAGCGTGAGCAGCAGGTCATCGAACTGGGCGCTGTCCGCCGAGGTGAGAAAGCCCTGACCCAGGGAATACGCACCCATGGCTCGCCCGTCGCTGAGGGTGGCCGTCACCCGCGGGGTAACGGTAGTGATCAGCTCGGTCAGCTGACGCACTTCGCGCTGGCGATCCTGACTGAGGCCGGCCTGACTGGTTACCAACTTGATAAAGACCTGGGCCTTGCCCAGCAGTTGCTCGCTCAGCGCTGCCTTGCTCTGCAGCGATTGTTCGTTCTGCAGTGCCTGCAACTGCGCCGTGATGGCCGTGTGTTTGCGGGTGAATTCTTCGCGTTGCTCAACATCCTGGGTTACCGGCGCTAGGGCCGGCAGTGCCTCACGCACATCGTTTTGCAGCTGAGTAATACGCGCATCAAGGTCGCCAGCCTGACCGGACTGACCGATGACGGCGTTGATGTGCAGCAGGTCATTGAGGTTCTCTAGATCACGCCGCAGCGTGAGGCTGGCACCCAGCAGATCGAGGCTCTCCAGCTCGGTACGGGTGCCGACGAATTGCTGATAGGCGTCGCGTACCAAGTAAAAGTTGGTGACCAACATCGGCACCAAGAAGAGCACGCAGATCAGGCTGAACTTCATGGCAAAGTTGAGGCGATTCATCAGCGCGATGGCCGGATACAGCACGGTCTTCACAAGAGTTCTCCTTTTTTATTGTTGTTTTAATGGTGTTGCAATGGGCGTGCGCGGACGCGTCCTCCTGTATACCCGATATTGAACTGACACTTTGTAACGTAAGGTTAAGCCCGCGCTTACGCGGCCCTCGCACATTGCGCAGAGCAGCTGGTCGCTCAGAGCCGCATTAATCTCAGAGAAGTAAGGTCCACACGGCCAGGCCGGCATACCAGAGCACAGCCGAACGCACTAGCAATTGCCATAGATCATCCAGGCTGGCAACTCCGATCTCGCCCAGCGTCGGCTCCGGCAGTTCAGCGGCTGCACGCCCGGCCGTCGCCACCAACCGATCCGTCGCGATATCCCAGTTCAACAGGTCATGCAGCAGCCCACGGCTGACCGCCACGAAGTTGCCGACTAGGGCGAAGCTCGCCGCCAGCACCCGCACCGGCAGCCAATCGAAACCATGGCGAACCTGCAACGCACGCTCGCGCAAGGCAGGTTGCTGCGCGTGCTCACTGGTCAAAGCCAGCAGTCGATAGGCCAGTGCCGCTACTGGGCCAAGCAGCGCATACCAGAAGATCACTGCGAAAAATCCTTGATAACCCTGCCATAGCAAATAGCCCTGAACGCGCAGCAATAAGGTCTCGCTGTCCTCCGCCTGCAGCGCCAAATCGCGCTCAGCAACGTGGTAAGCCGCCTGACGGTCGCCGCGCCGCCAGGCATCGCGAAAGGGCCCGAGCGCCGCCAGCACATCACCACGCCCGAGGCTGTAGACCAGCACCAACAGATGCACCGGCAAACTCAGCCAGCCATAGGCCAGCGGTTTGAGCAGCACCAGCAACACGGCGAGCAGCGCCACGGGCAAAGCCACCAGCAGCGCCAGGCTTAGCCATGGCGCCGCGCCCAGCCGTGCACTGGCCTCGACGCGGGCCAACTGGCGCAACCAAGGTCCATCGTGTTGGATGCGCCGCCGCCACGCGGAAAACTTTTCGACCCAGAGCATCAACAACAGCACCAGAAAACTCATAACGCCCCTTTACTCTTTATGAACACTTACGATTCATGAACCTGCCGACCCATAAAGGCCTGCGCTACTTAACCACGTTTGTGATTGATTCAGGGCGCGGTCATCCGTATTTATCCGGGCGTAAGGCACGGCTTAGCGGTGCTCGGTGTCGAGCAATCCTGCCCGCAGGCGCATCCAATCGAACGCAGAACCGGGATCGGTCTTGCGCCCGGGTGCAATATCGCTATGACCACAGATGCGCGCCGCCGTAATAGCTGGATAAGCTACTTGCAACAGCCGAGTCAAGGCGATCAAGGCGTCGTATTGGGCATCGCTGAAAGGCAGTTCATCGGTGCCTTCCAACTCGATACCCAAGGAAAAATCATTGCACTGCGCGCGCCCCTCAAAGCACGACTGCCCGGCATGCCAGGCGCGTTCGCGACAGGACACAAACTGGGTGAAGGCGCCGTTGCGCTCGATCAAAAAATGCGCAGATACCCGTAAGTCGGCGACCTGGGCGAAATACGGATGCGCGTCAGCCTGCAGACAGTTCTGAAACAAGGCATGTACCTGACCACCGCCGAACTGCCCAGGCGGCAAACTGATGTTATGAATCACCAACAGGGAAATTTCGCCCTGGGGCCGCTCATTGAAATTCGCCGAGGGGCAGTGGCGAATGCCCTGGCACCAACCGCTAACCGGATCAAACTGCATCACTAAAAAGCTCCTGGAACAGCGGGTTGTTTGGCTCCGCACGAATCTGGCGACTTGCGGCGCGACGTTCGGCAAGGCGCCCATTTTGCTACACGATCGCGAAACTCGCCGAGCGCCTGGGTTGCTCCCAGAAAGGCGAGTGTCGCGATTTTGATGTGTTGCAGACTAAAGGCCTACTTGGTCATTTTTCAAGCGTCTTGCAAGCGCCGCAGGGTGTCGATTACCGACTCCAGGGCGCGATCGAAAAGCAGCGCATCGTCGAGCAGGCGAAGGGTGCCGCGGCGAAACTCCAGCGCCAGGCCCAGGCGAGTTTTCTCCAGCACCTTCATGCCGGTCCGATTGACGAAAATATACTGGTCAGTGGGCTTGATCAGGATCGCCAATTTGCAGCGCAACCGATGCTGCGGCTCTTGCTGAAACTCCACCCAGCTACCAATGCGCAGGTTATCCACGCTCAACAGCGCGGCGTCGTTGCCTGACCCGCTATTGAGTTCTAACTCTGGCTCGGGCGCCCGGCCTTCACCCGGCGCTCGCAGCACGACGGGTTCGATCACCTCGACCATGCTCGCTGGCCCATGGGCCGACGCTTGGGCGGCAGCCGTGGCCAAACTATCACCGGCATACACCAGCGCGACCGCCGCACCATGCATAGCCGCGGCGGTCGGCGTCCGTTCGTCGTGCGGCGGCTGCTTGAAGCGCTGGAAGGTCTGCACATGCAGAGCTTCGAGCTGGCCGAAGAATGTGCGGGTGACAAACGGATCGACCGCAGCACTATGCAAGCCGTCACGCAGCGCCTTGAGCAGCCCGGGCACCCGTTCGAGCAAACTCAGGCGCGCATCTGGATCGTCGTGAGGCTCGACGCTCCAGATCAGCTCGTCCATGGTCGCCAGGGCACAGGTCCACTGTGGCGACGCGCAGCCTTGCTTAAGGCAAATCAGCAGCAGCACCTTGCTCCAGGCGTCCTGCAGCAAGCGCACCACCACGCTGGGCAACGTCTTGCCAAGCAAACGCGCGTTCAAGGCCTGCTCGACCTGCCGACGCGCCAACTCGGCCTTGGCGCTGCCTTGTGCGGCATCTCGGGTGCGCTGCTCGAACAGCTCGCTGCGACGGCGCTCAGCACCGGTAAAGGCCAGAAAATCGGCCAGCAGTTCAGCGAAAAGGCCTGGATCATCGATGAACTCATGCAGCAAGCGCTGCACCACTGACTCTATTTTCAGATACAAGGCATCGCGCTGGACAATGCCCTGCTCGTCCCATCCCAAGGCCGCGGACGCGATTTCATTGAGGAGGCGACGCGCCGGATGGCTGTCCTGGCTGAACAACGTTTTATCCAGCACCGCGACCTTGAGCATGGGAATCTGCATACGCACGATCAAGACCTTCAGCGAGTCGGACAGGCTGCGGTCATCGAGAATGAAGCCGAACAGCATGCCCACCAAACTGATCACGTCATCATCCATTTCGCCAACCACCCGAGCCGTGCCGCTCTTGGCGCTGGCGCGCAGCAGCAAGTTATCCAGCTGGTTACGCAGATCGAACTCATCGGCCGCCACCGCGGTTTGCGGCAGGCGCGCCTGTAAATGCGAGAGCAGGCGCAGCAGGTCGTGGCTGGAGATGGGCCGCGCATCGGCAGGTATCTGGCGCGGCGGCAGCGCCGTTTCGCGGACCTGGGACAACAGCGCTTGCAACACGGCAAAGACTTCCTGCACGTTCTGCTCGCCCTGATGACGATGACTGCTCGAGGTCGTGCGGTGTTCGGCGCGCACACCGGGCGCGACGGCTGGCGAGGGGTTGCGGCGCACCGCCGGCAATTTTAGATCGGGCAGTATGCCGGCATTCACCAACAGCTGATTAGCCTGGGCATACAGCTGCTCAAGATCGTTTAATAGGTATTTTTCGAGCAGCTTGAAAAGGATCAGCTTGACCTTGATCTCCATGCCTAGCGTGCGGCATTCGGTCAGAAAAAACCCACAGAGCAGGCGCGGGTTTAAGGGATTGGACGTGTCGTCGAGCTTTTTGCTGATCAGCACATTTATCCGAGTGGTCAGCTGCGTGAGGGCCAAGCGGTCGCGGCTCAGCACGTTGGAAACCATGCTGTCCATGGCCACCGATTCTTCCAGAGCGTCGTGCTGCACCAGGGCGAGGGATTCGAAGGACACCGCATCCTCGCTCAGCGGCTGGCTGACTTGATACTGATTGAGCTTGGCAAACGTCTCTCGCACGCTTTTCAGCAGGTTTTGCTCAATGCTGTGACGGTTCAGGCGCACGTCGCGCATGGCTTCAAATAAAGCATTTTGCTCGGTGTTGCTGGTGGCCCGATCGGCCATTGCGAAGAGCGTGTCGTCAGCATTCTCGAACAGGGCCTGCAGGGACTGTTTGAGCTGCTGGGTGGCCTGGTCCCGCACTTGAGTCAAGATTGTCGGCAGTGATCCCGGCGCAACAGTCGCGGGCTGCCCCGGCCCGACGTTCAGGTGCACTACAGTGGCATCCGGCTTCATGGAACATCTCCTGCGGAGCGCGCCGTCCAAACGGCACAGCCATTCGCGGGCATCGATTATTGTATTAATGGCCTTGCTTTTAAGCTGACCGCGCTGATGAAACGCTTGAGTGAAGGCACAGCAAACAAGGGACGGATCCGGCACCCGAAAAAACTCAGGCCACCAATAGCTCTCGATCAATAACTGGCATAACCGCTAAATAATAATTTGATTATGGTTGAGGCTAGAAATTACGAAGGACCATTTGCGTTTAAAAAAGTGCAGTGCCGATGTGCATCAACGACCTGACAACGGTTACCTGCGCGCGACACCGGCGGCGCCCTGCGCAAACCTTGCACGGCATAGTCGATGCCACTGCAAACTCGCATTGCCGCCGGTATAATCGCCCGACTTAGATTGGAGGCACCCATGCCGAACCTGCTGCTCGCTGACCTGACCGCCGAAATCCACGCCAATGTGCACCGCGCCCTGGTGGAGGACATTGGCAGCGGCGACCTCACCGCGCAGCTGATTCCCGCCGAGCGCCTGGCCCATGCCAGCGTCATCACCCGTGAAGCCGCGGTGATTTGCGGCACCGCCTGGGTCGATGCGGTCTTTCGCCAGCTGGACCCGCGGGTCGCCGTGCATTGGCAAGTCACCGATGGCCAGCAGGCTGCGGCCAATCAGACTCTGTTTACTCTGCAAGGCCCCGCCCGTGCGCTGCTCAGCGGCGAACGCAGTGCGCTGAATTTTCTGCAAACGTTGTCAGGAGTCGCCAGCCGCTGCCGCGAATATGCCGACCTGGTGCAAGGCACCGCGGTCAAACTGCTGGACACCCGCAAGACCTTGCCTGGGCTGCGTCTGGCGCAAAAATATGCGGTGACCTGTGGCGGTTGCCACAACCACCGCATCGGCTTGTTTGATGCTTTTCTGATCAAGGAAAACCATATCGCCGCCTGCGGCAGCATCCTCGCGGCAGTCCAACGCGCACGCATGATCGCCCCCGGCAAGCCAGTGGAAGTCGAAGTGGAAAGCCTGGATGAACTGCAAGAAGCCCTGGCTGCCAGCGCTGACATCATCATGCTCGATGAACTCAGCCTCGCCGAGATGCGCAGCGCCGTACAGATGAGCGCCGGGCGCGCCAAGCTGGAAGCATCCGGCGGCATCGATTCGCGCACCTTGCGCGCAATCGCCGAAACCGGCGTGGACTACATCTCCATCGGTGCCCTGACCAAGGACGTCAAAGCGGTGGATTTGTCGATGCGCCTGAGCCTCTGAAGGTGAGCATCGACAGGTGAGGCTCGACGATTCAGGTTATATCTGCGTTGCTGATTAAGTAGGCAGGCAGCTTTTGTAGGCCGCCCCAGCACCAACCCATAATGGGGACAGTGCCAAGCGTTCACCTTGTTTGAACCTCGAAAGGTGAAGCTCGACATTGTTGAGCCGCGAAGTTGAGCCGCGAGCAAACAGGCCGTGGCGCGCCGCTCAAACCAGAATCAGATTATCCCGGTGGACCAGTTCCGGCTCATCGACATAACCCAGCAGCTTCTCGATGGCATCGGATGGCTGGCCAATAATTTTCTGTGCCTCAAGCGCGCTGTAGTTGGCCAGGCCGCGAGCGATCTCGCGCCCGTCAGGCCCGACACAAACCACCATCTCGCCGCGCCGAAAGTTCCCCTGCACAGCCTTGACACCGACCGGCAACAGGCTCTTGTGCCCGCGCAGCAAGGCGGCGACTGCACCGGCGTCGAGCACCAAGGTGCCGCGGGTTTGCAGGTGTCCGGCCAGCCATTGCTTGCGCGCCGCCAGCGGACCACGCTCCGGCGCCAGCAGCGTGCCCAGGCGTTCGCCGGCCTTGAGCCGGGCCAACACCCGCTCGATGCCGCCGCCGACGATGACCGTGTGCGCACCAGAGCGTGCGGCCAACCGGGCTGCGCGCAGCTTGGTCTGCATACCGCCGCGACCCAAGGCGCCGCCGCTGCCGCCAGCCACTGCATCCAGCGCCGGATCGTCGGCCCGCGCCGTTTGAATCAATTGTGCATCGGGATGCTGGCGGGGATCGGCGTCGTACATGCCGTCGCGATCCGTGAGAATCACCAGCAAATCAGCTTCCACCAGATTGGCCACCAGGGCCGCCAGGGTGTCGTTGTCGCCGAAACGGATTTCGTCGGTGACCACCGTGTCGTTCTCGTTTATCACCGGAATCACTTCCAGCCGAATCAGCGTGCGCAAGGTGCTGCGCGCATTCAGGTAGCGCTTGCGGTCGGAGAGGTCGTCATGGGTCAGCAGAATTTGCGCCGTATGCCGGCCATGTACGGCGAAGCTCGATTCCCAGGCCTGCACCAGACCCATCTGGCCCACCGCTGCGGCCGCCTGAAGCTCGCGCATAGCCTTCGGCCGGGCGCTCCAGCCGAGGCGACTCATGCCCGCGGCAACGGCCCCGGAGGACACCAGCACCAGCTCGACGCCGGCGTCGCGCAGCGCCACCATCTGCTCGACCCACAACGCCATGGCCGCGTGATCCAAGCCACGCCCATCGGCGGTCAGCAGGGCGCTGCCGATCTTCACCACCCAGCGCCGCGCGCCAGACACCTTATTGCGCATCGTTATGCAACCTTGCTCAGAGGCGGCGCAGAGCAGGCCGGCGCGCGCCTTGGGTTAGTCAGTACAACGCCGCAGATGAGCGGCTTAACGGCGTGGCGTCGTTAAGGATCAATCGCGAACGTAGATGATTTCCGGTCCGTCTTCGTCATCTTCCTCTGCCCAGAAACTGTCATCTTCCTCGACGCCGGCGACCTTGACCCCGGTGCGGCGCAAGGCTCGCTGATCATCCAGGGCTTGCAACTGGGCGCGCGCTTCGTCTTCGATGCGCTGATCGCGCTGAGACAGCTCCGACGCGTACAGCGGATCTTCGGCCAGACGCAGCGTGCGCTCTTCGAGGTAACGCATGATGTCGCGACACAGTTGCTCGGTGCCTTCGCGGCCGATGGCCGAGATCACGTAGACCGGTCCGGTCCACTGCAAACGGTCGGTGATTTCCTTGACTCGCGCAGGTTGCTCGTCTTCCAGAATCTGGTCGGACTTATTGAGCACCAGCCAGCGATCACGCTCAGCCAGGGACGGGCTGAACTTGGTCAGCTCATCGACGATGGTTTGCGCCGAATCGCAGGGATCGGTCAGGTCCAGCGGCGCCATGTCGACCAGGTGCAAGAGCAACCGGGTACGCGCCAGATGCTTGAGAAAGCGGATGCCCAGGCCAGCGCCATCGGAAGCGCCTTCGATCAGGCCAGGAATATCGGCGACCACAAAGCTCTTGTACCGATCGACGCTGACCACGCCCAGGTTCGGAATCAACGTGGTGAAGGGGTAATCGGCCACCTTGGGTTTGGCGGCAGAAATCGAGCGAATCAGCGTGCTCTTGCCGGCATTCGGCAAGCCAAGCAAGCCGACATCGGCCAACACTTTCAACTCAAGCTTGAGGTCGCGGGCGTCGCCCGGCTTACCCAAACTGGTCTGCCGTGGCGCCCGGTTGGTGCTGGACTTGAACCGGGTATTGCCCAGCCCGTGCCAGCCGCCCTGGGCAACCAGCAAACGCTGGCCGGCCCTGGTCAGGTCGCCGATTATTTCTTGGGTGCCCGCATCGATCACCGTGGTGCCGACCGGCACGCGCAGCAAGGTTTCTTCACCCTTGCGCCCAGTGCAGTCGGCGCTGCCGCCTTTAGAGCCGCGCTCGGCATCGAAGTGGCGGGTGTAACGGTAGTCCACCAGGGTGTTGAGGTTTTCGTCGGCGATCATATAGATCGAGCCACCGTCACCCCCATCGCCGCCGTTGGGGCCGCCGTTTTCGATGAATTTTTCTCGCCGAAAACTCATGCAACCGTTGCCGCCATCACCCGCTTTTACTCGAATCGATACTTCATCAACAAACTTCATAACACACGCCTCTCGCCACAGGGACGAGCTGAATAACAAAAAGACATAAGACTCTTGCAAAAATGAGCGCAGCGCTCTCAATCAACGGCCGCAACACTCAGCCCACGATTAGACGGTAGCGATCAGCAATGACGAGCACACTGCTCACCCACTGATAGCACGCGAACCCAGCTTTGCAAGAGACTCAGCACCTATACATCCAAACTAAAGTCATCAGACTACGGTCATCAAACTACAAACAAAAAAGCCCCGTCGCGAGACGGGGCTTTTCCAGCCAGCTCGCGATCAGGCTGCGATGACTTTCACGTAGCGGCGACCGAAGGCGCCTTTTACTTCAAACTTGATCACGCCTTCGATTTTCGCGAAGAGGGTGTGATCCTTGCCCATGCCAACGCCATAACCGGCGTGGAACTGGGTACCGCGCTGACGCACGATGATGTTGCCGGCCTTGATGACCTGGCCGCCATACATCTTAACGCCAAGGCGCTTCGATTCTGAGTCGCGACCGTTACGGGTACTACCGCCAGCTTTCTTGTGTGCCATGAGTTCAATACTCCAAATTGTGGATCAGGCGAAATAACTTAGGCCGTGATACCGGTGATTTTGATCTCGGTGTACCACTGACGGTGGCCCTGACGCTTCATGTGGTGCTTACGACGACGGAACTTGATGATGGTCACTTTATCGTGACGGCCTTGTGCAATCACTTCGGCCACTACGCTAGCGCCTTCAACAACCGGGGCGCCGATTTGTACGTCGTCGCCATTGCCGATCAGCAGCACACGATCAAAAGTAACGGCTTCGCCAGTGGCGATTTCGAGCTTTTCGATCTTGAGGTATTCACCTTCAGCGACTTTGTATTGCTTGCCGCCCGTTACTATTACTGCGTACATAATTTTGCTCCGTTGATCCTGCTCACCCAGCGTTTTATGGGAATAGTTATTGGCTGGCATGGCTGCTTGGGGCCGGAAGGACGCCCTTGCAATTGCGTAAGGCAGGTGCTGCCCCAGGGAAGTTCAGGGGCCGCGATTGTACGCAAGGCGCCAAAGCCACGCAAGCGTTGCCTTGACAGTCCCAACCCTGACACCTAGCATGCCGCGCAACCTTAGAGGAGCACTAATCGCCGATGCAACCCCAGGCTTTCTACCATGCGGTGGCGGACGACTTTACTGCCGTCGACGGCATCATCCGTAAACAGCTGATCTCCCGCGTACCTCTGGTAGAGAAAATCGGCGACTACATCATTTCCGCCGGCGGCAAACGCCTGCGCCCTCTGCTGGTGCTGCTGTGCGGCAAGGCCTTGGGTCAGCATGGCGATCAGCTGCGCCTGCTGGCGGCGACTATCGAATTCCTGCACACCGCCACCCTGCTGCACGACGACGTGGTCGACGTGTCAGACATGCGCCGCGGTCGCTCCACCGCCAATGCTCAGTGGGGCAATGCGCCCAGCGTACTGGTGGGCGATTTTCTCTATTCGCGCTCCTTCGAAATGATGGTCGAACTGGGCTCCATGGAAGTCATGCGCATCCTGTCCAAGGCCACCCGGGTGATTGCCGAAGGCGAAGTGCTGCAGCTGTCGAAAATTCGCGATGCCAGCACCAGCGAAGCCACCTATATGGAAGTGATTCGCGGCAAGACTGCCATGCTCTTCGAGGCCTCGGCCCACAGCGCCGCCGCCCTGGCCGGCGCGAACGCCGAGCAAACTGAGGCGCTGCGCACTTTTGGCGATCATCTGGGCGTAGCCTTCCAACTGGTCGATGACCTGCTCGACTACCGCGGCGACGCAGCCACACTGGGCAAGAATGTCGGTGACGACCTGGCCGAAGGTAAACCGACCCTGCCGCTGATCTATTGCATGCGCGAAGGCACGCCCGAACAGGCTGCCCTGGTGCGCCAGGCAATCCAGAAAGGCGGCATTGAAAATCTGGAAAGCATCCGCCAAGCGGTGGAAGCCGCCGGCGCGCTGGACTACACCGCCGAGCAAGCACGCCTGTATGTCGAGCGCGCCATCGACTGCCTGCAGGTGCTGCCCGCCAGCGAATACCGCGACGCTCTGGTCGAACTCAGCCGCTTCGCCGTCGCCCGCACGCATTAAGCGTAGGCCGACCGCGCCGCGCACCAGTCGTTTGCGCTTACAGAATTTCCAGCAGTTCTACGTCAAATACCAGCGCGCTGTGCGGCGGAATGCTGCCGACGCCCTGTTCGCCATAGGCGAGTTCGCTGGGAATATAGAGGCGCCACTTGCTGCCAGTACCCATTAATTGCAGGGCCTCGGTCCAGCCGGGAATTACGCCGCTGATCGGAAACTCGGCTGGCTCGCCGCGATCATAGGAGCTATCAAAGACCGTGCCGTCGCTCAGCGTGCCGTGATAGTGGGCGCGGATGGTGTTTTCCAGGGACGGCTTAGCGCCTTCGCCAGCAGTCAACACTTCGTATTGCAGCCCGGAAGCCAGCACGGTGATGCCGTCACGCTTGGCATTCTCAGTCAGAAAGACCAAGCCTTCACTGGCGGCGGCTTCTGCTTGCTCTGCAGCGCGGGCCTGCATCACATCGCGAATCACCTTGAAACTGTCGTTCATGGCTTCCTGGTCAACACGGCTAGCCTTGTTGGTGAAGGCGTCGGTGATGCCGACCAAAATGGCGTCCAAGCTTACGCCCGGTGGTGGGTTGTCGCGCAGTTGATCGCCCAGCTGACGACCGATGCCGTAGCTGACGCGGGTTTCGTCAGTAGAAAGATTGAATTCAGCCATGAGCAGACTCCGTTGAGTGCAAAAAAGGGCGCTCAGCCTAGCACAGCTGAAAAAGGAGCTACTCAAATGCCCAGGGAGTCGAAGGCCACGCTCAGGTTTCCGGGTGAAATTGATAACTGCCCAGGTGATGGCCGCGACCGGCATTCAAACGGCGCATCTCGCCCTGCATATGCAGGCTCCATATAGAGGGCTCGATTGACTCGACATACCCCAGCAATGCCAAGTTCTCGACAATCGCCGCGAGCACTTCCTCGGCTACCAGTGCCCCATGGAACGGGCCTTGCGCTTTGATCGCCGTAGGCTGGGCATTAGCCAAGCCAGCGGCGCAGAGCAAGGTCCAGAGTCCATTCTCAACGCTCAGCGGGAGAATGGCGCACTCGATGCGCGTTTGTAGGCCCAAGCATTGACGGGTGAGGCAGAGGCGACGCGGCATTGCGGCTGTCCTCGCAGGATCGGTGCCAGCAAAAAAACTTAAGGTACAAGTTTCTTGACCGGCGTCTTGCGGGGTCGTTCCGGCGTCTCTGGTTTTTGTTCGGCCATGGCCTCGGCCAACAACTGACCGGCCTCGGTTTTTTCGCTGGGTGCGGGGTCAGCCTCCAGTTCCAGCGCGGCGATATCGCGCAAGCGTTCAACCACTCGGGCATTGATGCTGCCGGCCGGAAAACGTCCCTGTACATCCGGCGCGCCAACCGCCTGGCCAACCAACAAGGCCAGCGCCTCGTCGACCTGGCGCACCGCATACACATGAAACTGCCCGGCGCGGACCGCCTGCAACACCCGCTCATCGAGCATCAGACTGGTGACGTTGGCGTGGGGAATAATCACGCCCTGCTCGCCGGTCAGGCCGCGCGCCTCGCACAGACGAAAGAACCCTTCGATTTTCTCGTTGGCCCCACCGATCGCCTGCACTTCGCCAAACTGGTTGATCGAGCCGGTGACGGCGAAGCACTGCTTGAGCGGCGTGCGCGACAGGGCCGAGATCAGCGTGCAGACCTCGCCCAGCGAGGCGCTGTCGCCGTCAACATAGCCGTAGGATTGCTCCAGGGCGATGCTCGCGGAAATCGCCAGTGGAAACTCCTGGGCATACCGACTGCCCAGATAACCGGTGAGGATCATCACTCCCTTGGAGTGGATCGGCTGGCCGAGGTTGACCTCGCGTTCGATGTCGACGATGCCGCTGCCGCCGGGATAGACGGTGGCCGAAATACGCGCCGGCAAACCGAAGGCCGAGTCGCCCACCTCCAGCACGGTCAGCCCGTTGCACTTGCCGACCGCCGCGCCGGCGGTGTCGATCAGGATGATGCCGGCCAGCATGTCATCGAGAATGCGCGCCGAAACCCGCCCGGTACGGGTGGCTTTGGCTTTCAGGGCGCGCTCGATATGCCCGGCGTCGGTCACGTTGTCGCCGGCCAACTGGCGAATAAAGTCCGCCTCGCTGACCAGCTGGAACAGATCGCCAATGCGCGCCGACAAACGCCCCTGGTGTTCGGCCAGGCGCGCGCTATAGGTAGCCAGACGCGCCACCGCGTCGGCCGCCAATGGCGCCATGCCTTCTTCGCTGGTACGGGTTTTCAGCAGCTGAGCGAACTGCTCAAGACTGTCCTCGTGCAGCGGGATGTCTTCGTCAAAATCCACCAGCACCCGGAACATCTCCTGAAAGTCCGGGTCCTGTTCCTGCAAGGCGTAATACAGCTGGCGCGAACCGATGATGATGACCTTAACCTGCAGCGCGATAACCTGCGGGCTGAGCGTCACGGTGGGCAACCGACCCAGTTCACCCAATGGCGATTCCATCTTCAACTTGCGCGCATGCAAGGCGCGTTTGAGCGCATCCCAGACAAACGGTTCGCCGAGCATTTTTTCCGCTTCCAGCACCAGAAAACCGCCATTAGCACGGTGCAGCGCGCCGGGCCGCAACTGCCGGTAACTGGTGTAGAGCGCGCCCTGGTCGGTGTTGTATTCGATGCGGCCAAACAGGTTGTCGTAGGTCGGGTGCGATTCGAACACCACCGGGGCGCCGCCGCTGGCGTGATGACCTACCACCAGGCTGGGGCTGTATTGCTCTTCGAGCATCGGCCGATTTTGCGCATCGGCCTTGTCCACTTCGACCATCTGCTCGACCACGGTCTTCAGCAGATTGACCTGCACGGCCTGCAGGTAAGCGCAGACCCCAGCATTTTCCGCATATTTTTCCGACAACGGCGCCAGCAGCGGTTGCAGCGCCAGGGTGATGGTCTCTTCATTAAGCCCGCGCAGCTGGTTGCTTGACTCGCGCTTCCATTGCGCCAGGCTCGCCAGTTCCACGTTGAGGCGTTCTTCCAGGCTGGAAATATCGGTGTGATAACGCTCGCGCTCAACCTCCGGCAACTGCGCAAACTCAGTCTCGTCCAGGGACTTGCCTTCCTTCATCGGCGTGAAGGCGATATTGCTGCTGTCGCGGTACAGGGCGATGCCTTTTTCCAGCGCCAGGCGCTCGACCACGTCCAACGCCCGGTCGTAACGCTGATTGAAGGCGCGGTCGATGGCGCTTTTCTTCAGTTGATAGGCCGGATGCTCGAACACCGCCGGAAAGGTCGCCAGCAGGTTATCGATCAGCAGGCCCATATCGGCGATAAACGCGCCCGCCGTGCCCGACGGCAACTCCAGCGCACGCGGCTCGCGCGGCTCGTCGAAATGGTTGACATACACCCAGTCGGCCGGAGTGGCCAGCCGTTTGGCTTCGGCCTTGAGGTAGCGTTTGACGAAAGAAAACCGCCCGGTGCCGGGCTCGCCCATAACAAATACGTTGTAACCGGGGCGCGGCATGGCTACGCCGAACTGCAGCGCTTCCACCGCCCGCTCCTGCCCCAGCACGCCGCGAAACGGTTCCAGGTCATCGGTCACGGTAAAGTTGAATTGAGCAGGACTGAACGGACGAGTCAGCGTTTCGGGCGCCAGGCGCAAACCTGCAGCAACAGAATCGGGCATTGGGAATCCTTGGATCGAGCGGCATAACCGCAAAAAGATGCCGGCATTTTCGCGCGGCCGGCAGCCGAAATGCCAGAACCCTTTTCTTGCGCAGGCAAGGCGACGCATCTTGTCGCATTGATGCACGAAGATTCATCCCCCATTCGAGCGCAATGCGACTTTATGCACCGCCTAACGCATCTCGGCTACGAGCCGACACAAGATTTCGCCCGCCCGCACTTTTCAGGACACTCCATGAGCACCATCATCCATTTGCACAGGCGCCAGCGGCTCGATACCCAGCCCATTCCCTGGCCCGCGCTAGAACAGTCCCAGCAGCAGGCCGATAACCATCGGCTTATGGCCATTACGCAAAATCGCAGCCGCCGGCCGCACCTGGAATGTCGAGTCCGCCTGTGTGATGAGCAGGATGGCGCCATCGAGTTTTCCATCTTCGGCCACCGCTCGCTGCGCTACGGTTGTCAGCGCGCGCTGGAAGCGTGGTCGCTGTTTTACCCACGGCATATCGAGGTACAAGCGAAGATCGACGAGGCACTCGCCGCGCACGCGGCGCGCGAGGAAGCCATCAGTACTGATTACCAGGCCCGTTGCTATTTACTCTGGAAGGAATGCGGCCTGAGCAAACGGGAAATGTTCGACGCCTGGACAGAGCATATTGCCCGCGTCCACGCCCGCAGTTCCGTGTACGGACTTGGGCACCAATTGTTACTCCTTTCCCTGCCCAGCCGATTGTCCATACAGGTCGCGCCTGCCGGACAACCGGCGGATTGGCGCCAGCCCTGGAACGATTTCCCGCCGGTTTGGTTGACGGTGCTGGAGGGTGCCGCGGATCACGTCCAAGAAGGCCGCGTACCTGAATGGCGCCTGGGACTGCAGCGGCTCAGCCAGCCCCACGAACACGCCGCAGAGGTCAGCTGGATGCTGCTCTGGATGGGCATCCGCGAAGCCATGGCCGAGCATATGAACGTAGCACCTACCTCGCCGTAAACGACTTGTCCGACCGCAGCGGCTCGCTGCGGCCCGGGTGTGCAGCGGCCTACGCGCCGCCCGCGTAAAGCATGCTCAATCGTCCAACTCGGCATAACCGGCCAACGCATTCTGCAACTGGCCAACGATCTCCTCTCTTAACGCTTGGGGCTGCAGAATCTGAATGCCATTGGCCTTTGACAGAATCCACCAACGCAGCTCCCATGTGTCCCTAACCGTGGCGACGAGCAGGGTTCGACCCTCTGTTTCGGTCAGGCGCATGTCATGGGAAAGAGGCGTTTCTCGCAGCAAACTGGCCAGTTGCGAACTGACCTGCGCCTGCAACGTGATCGATGTCGCGCGACCAAACTCAAAGGCGCCGCTGGCGATATAGCCGGCCAGGCTGAAGCCTTCCGGTTTGTTGCAGGCGCCCTCTCCCAGCGTGGCGCTAAAGATGCGGTGCATGGCAAACAGCCGAATATCGCTGTGCGGCTCAACGACCGCGACCAAATAGGTGATAGCCCCTCGCTGCACCAATCCCAGCAGGTTGAGGCAGTGCTCGCGACCGCCATCTTTTTTGTAAGGCGAGTAGTAGTTCACCTTCAGCTGTTTGTCCTGCTGCAACGCTAACTGGGCCGACTCCAGTACGTCGTTGCTAATCTGCGGAGCAATAAGGTTCAACTCGGGACGCACGCTGGCGACCTTATCCAGCCACTGCGCCGAAGGGTTTTCTTCATGCAGGGCATGCAGTTTTTGCCGGGCTTGGCGAAAGCGCGGCTCCAGACTGTCCAGCATCAGTGCCGGGATCAGCGGCCGAATGCTGTCTTCGACCAGCATCAGTGTCAGCGCATCGCTCAGAGTAATGCCCGGCAACTCGGCGGAACTGCCCGGCGCCCAATACCAGCCATAGGGCATGCTTTTGTCATTGCATAACAACGGGAAAAGCCGCGATAACTCCACCAGATCGCGCTCCACCGTGCGCTTGCTGGTTTCATGCCCGGCGTCCGCCAGACGCTTTTGCAGCGCTGTGGCAGTAGCCCCCGGATTTTTAGGGGGCAGCATTTTGAGGAGTTCCCACTGGCGGGTCAGGGTATTGCGCGTACTGCTGGCAGGCATAACGAACTCGCATGTAGAGAGCTGAAGGGAATCGTTTTAAAAACTTTTTGCGCGCTTAAAGCGTGTTCGCGACGCATTATGACGCATAGTAGCCTAATAATACTCCCACTATCTGCTACGGGGATCACCATCATGCCTGTCACCAAAACGGTCGGCCGCACGCGCAAACGCACCTCGGGCCCACATAACCCGGACACCTGCGCCCTGGCGCTAAAATGGTCGTTTCAGCTGATGGTGGACCTGCTCGGCTATCGCAAACTGCTCTGCAGTCAGGGCATTGACGAAGATGACCTGGCGCTGGAGCTGGGTTTGGCTGAGTTCATCGAGCCCGAGAACTACAGCCGTAGCCGTGGCCTGCAGCTGCTGAAGCAGGAACAGCACGCCTTTGCTCAGGACTTTCCGGCGCCGCAATACCCGGAGCCGTTGGGGAGCAATTTGCAGGCGCTGGGAGAACTGCTGGAACTCAGCGCAGAAGAAGAACGCCTGCTGGGCTTTTGTGCCCTGCTGCACACGGACCCGACCCTGAACACCTGCGCGGATGTGCTCGGTGCTCAAGGCGTCAATCGCACGATGCGCGTGCTGGCAGTCGTGCTGGATATTCCCCAGGGAGATATTTCACGCCTGTTCAATAAAGACGCGACATTGGTGCGCAGTGGTTTGCTCGAACTGGACTACAGCGCGACGACCTATTCACTGGAGCAGCGCCTAGTCTTTATGAGCCAGGACTTCATGGAACAACTGCGTTTTCATGAGACCGAAGCCGAGAATTTGTTCCGCCATTCGTTTCGACTCAGTGCACCGGCACAGCTGTGCATAGATGATTACCAGCACGTTCAGCCAGCCGTCGAAATGGCCCGCAGCTACCTGCGCAAAGTGCTGCGCCAGCACCAGCCGGGCGTAAATATCCTGCTATACGGCCCGCCCGGCACTGGCAAGACCCAACTGTGCCGGCTGCTCGCCCAGGAACTGGACCTTGAGCTGTATGAAATCGCCTGTACCAACAGTGACGGTGATCCCATCGACGGTCGCCAACGCTTGTGCGCATTGCGCAGCGCCCTGACCGTACTGCAGTCCAGCCAGGTGCTGATCATGCTGGACGAAGTCGAGGACATCTTCACGGGACAAGGCCCACAAAAGGAGCGCGCCAAATCGAATAAAGCGTGGATTAACCGCACCCTTGAAGAAAACAGCAAACCCTGTTTCTGGCTCAGCAACAGCATTGAATGCCTGGATGCCGCCTATATTCGCCGCTTCGACCTGGTGATAGAACTGCCCACACCCACCTTGGCGCAACGCGAACGGATCATCCGCACCTGCTGCGATGATCGCCTGGATAAACAGCTCATCGACAAACTGTCCAGCCATGAACAGATGACCGCGGCGGTATTTGATCGAGCCTATCGGGTGGCCCGCACCATCTACCCGCGGGTCGGCCGCAAGTTGAATCAGACCGTTGAATACCTGGTGGACGCCACCCTCAAGGCCCAGGGCCATCCAGTGCTCACCGAGGTCAAGCACAGCAACGTACCCGCCTTTTATTCCCCCGACCTGATCAACGCGGACATTGAACTGGACGGTTTGCTGGATGGGCTGCGCCGCCACCCGGAAGCGCGCATCTGCTTCTATGGACCCCCCGGCACCGGCAAGAGCGCCTTTGGCGGCTGGCTTGCAAAAAACCTGAACAAGCCCCTGCACGTTAAGCGGGTGTCGGATTTGGTCTCGCCCTACGTGGGGGAAACCGAGCAAAACATGGCACAAGCCTTCAGCCGCGCCGAAGAAGAAAAGGCGGTGCTGTTGCTCGACGAGGTGGATAGCTTTCTGCAAGACCGCAGCCAAGCCAAACAACGCTGGGAGATCACCGGAGTCAACGAAATGCTGACGCAAATGGAAAACTACAGCGGCGTGTTCATTGCCTCCACCAACCTGATGAGCCACCTCGACCCGGCTGCGCTGCGCCGCTTCGACCTGAAAATTCACTTCGGCTACCTGCGCCCCGAGCAAGCCCTGAGCCTGCTGCGCTCACACCTGCAGGCACTCGCCCTGAAGGATCCGGCCCGGCAAAGCGAACACCGCCTGCAGGGTATGAAGGAGCTAACTTCCGGCGATTTTGCCTCTGTGGCGCGGCGCGCCCGCTTCAAGCCCTTCACCTCTGCCGACGCCTTCGTGAGCGCGCTGCAAGGTGAAATCGCCCTGAAGAACATCAAGACTTCGCGGCCAATTGGCTTTATTCACTGATCAGCCATACGGCTGCCCGGCGCGTGCACGGTCCGGGCAACGCTCAAGAAATCCACTATGAAACTGTTATCCGAAGCCCTGCTGGAACGGGGATTTCTAGTCGAGGCCAAGGACGGCAAGGTCTTTCTCACCAACAACGCCTGGCTCACGGGTTATTGCGCAGACGATGACTTCCTCCGGCAACTGACCCAGATCGAAGCCCAGCAAATTGACGCCAACCTGAACACAAAGTTTGGATTTGACCAGCACACGCATGACAAGCCACACCTGTATGCCTGCCTCGGCAGCGATTACCCGATCGACACGCAGCGGTACAAGGCACTGTTCAAGCAGGAGCATTACCAAGGCTATCGTGACAAAAATCTGCCCTGCGGCTTTGATGACCTGGATTTATTCACGCGCTATGACTGCGCCCCAAAAGTTCCTCTGCGGGTGCTCGACGCGCACATGGCCTTACTGGTCAAAGCGCTGGGCGCGGTCGGCTGCTGGACCTCCCACTGCTGCGCGGGGCGTGTGCGCGGGCCGTATCCTGTCCCTTTGTATCTGGAATTTAACAGCCCGATCAATGCCCGCTGGGCCGCCTATCTGGTGGAAAAAGCCCGAAGCGCCGGGCTGAAATTGCCTGACATCAGCACAGACTTAAGCTGGGGCATCAAGGAAACGGAGCGCTCATTTCAAAGCCCGCAACGCAGCCTGCTCGCCCCACGCAAACAGGCGATCAACCTGGGAAAGTTCATCTACCAGAACCGTATGCAGTTTCGTGCGCAGCGTTATGCGTGGGCAAATAGCTTAAGGGCACTTTGAGTTTAGAAAAAATAACGCACGAAGAAACGCTTGGACTGGGGGGCAACGTACTAAATGTATGCAGGGGATGAGCCTTGCACTTATGGATTGAATTCAGGCCCAAAAATCCCTTCGCAGGTGCTCGATGCACATATGGCACTGCTGGGCGCGCGCTGATGATGTAGATGCCTGGCAACCTCATCATAGATGTTATGGCACTCTGCCTTCTCTGCTGGCATGCTTTATGTGCACCCGGCAGGAGTTTGACAACGTTTCCTGCACTAAAGGCCATGGAGTGAAAATGATGGACCGCTACACCTTGATCCAGCTAGCCCAACAGAAAGTCCTGAACCGATACAAACTGCTGGTGGACTGTTCAGAACTGGACGGCACAGTTCTCGAGCGGATCGCCAAAAGACCACTGCCCGCAGTGAATGAAAATGACGCTTTGACCTTTGCCAGCTGGTGCAACCAGGTTTTCGGCGAGGGCATCCGGGTGCCGGTCGTGCGCTACGGATACGACGTCGCAGGGCAAACTCGCATGCGCTGCCTCTCCGATGAGCTTGGCTTGGCGGGAAACTTGCGCCAGCAAAAAAAAGAACACAGAGCGGCCACAACAGCCCTTAAACAGGAAATAGCCCGATTGAAGGCCGAGCACGCCATCACCCTTGCCGTCGCCATCGCTGAAAAAAGCAGCGGGCCACCGCCCAAGGTACTGAGCGAACTTTCCGTGCGGTTGCGCGACTGGTACTGGGGCATCAGTCATGGGTTGCAGAAACTGCTCCCGGGCATCAACGAAGTAAAGGGCCCTATATTCGAATACCAAGGGGCGAGTAACCGGGATTACCGAACGCGCCTGGTTGACCTTATTTTCCCCTCTTTACACCAAATCGAGTCGCTAGGTTTCGAAGTGGTCGCTGAGCAGCAAGGAGCTATACATAAGGATAAAATTACCCCGAACATCACGATCTATCGCACCGGCCCTGTCGAGCGCGAAGGGAATGCTAGCGAATCATTCAGCTTCACAATTCAGGAAATGCCAACGGACATCCTGACGCTAGCGCAGCCGCACAATGGGCAGGATGATCCAAGCACACCCATACCAAGGCAACCATTTTATGTGAGCGTTGCAGGGGAATGGATCGATGCCGAACAAGGAGATGAGGTTTCTCATCTCTCATACGTTCTACAAAAGCTCTTTCTGGCACTGGCGAAATCTGCCGACAACGTACCCCGTGGAGTCTTGCGCGAAAAAATACTGCTATGCCTGATGCTTTGCTGGACAGCGCCCTGCATGCCTGCCCAAAAACGGGGGCAGTACATCTCGCTCATGAACTGCGGCTATGACTACGACAGCTTCGACTACGGAGCAAAAGCAATCAGCGATGAAACCCTGAATATTCCCGCAGGAACAGTTATCCAGCACCTGTTTGCCGTGGCAGAGGCTAATTTTAATCGATAGCACTTTGCTGATTGGCCCGGTTGTCTCATGGTTGCGCATCCTTGGAGACGAAAGCCTTGGCCCCCAAAGCGTGGCTGGTAGCGAAGCAGAGCGTCTTCGACAGAGCCGTCAGTTACCTGGCCAGTAACTGAGTCCGATTAGAGCGCTACGTGGAAGTTGGCTGTTTACCGATCAACAACAACGCCGCCGAATGGGCCATCCGACCCTTCGTTATCGGCCGCAAGAACTGGCTATTCAGCGACACGCCCAAAGGCGCCACTGCCAGCGCGCAGATCTACGGCCTGATGGAAAACCGCCAAAGCCAACGACCAAGAACCCTACGCGTGGCTGCGCCATGTGTTCGAGCGCCTGCCGCAAGCGGCCAGAGTAGAAGACTACGAAGCCCTGTTGCCGTGGAAATGCACACCGGGTTACCTACAAGCTCTTGTTTATCTACGTGGTTAGGACTGTGATGTAAGTAGGCCACTCACCACCGGCGGCCATATTGGTGATGCTGAAGCTATCTAACATTGCTTTGGCTTGGCCTTCGTAGCTTTGATAAAAATCAAAAGCCAATTGATCTTTGTAATGCGTGCGAGCCAGCCAGTAGCCCATGCCTTGATCAAGGAATATCTTGCTCTGTAGCCCAGACGCCCAAGCCACGGTAATCACCCGGCCGTGTTGTAAATCGCGCGATCTTTGTTTGATCTCAAGCTCAAGGGGAGTGTTCAGAATGCTGCCTAGCCAGAGTTTCATCATCGCAGCGAGGTCTTCGGTTTCCTTCCAATCGTGGTTGAGTAAGTTTGGGATTTGAGTGCTAGCAGGCTCTAACGTCTGAATTTTGACAGTCGCTAGCCGGTCGCATTTGAACAGTGAAAGGAAGCTGCCTAGCAGCATCACCGACCACGGAGATTTCAGATAACGATCGGAGTAGCTAATAGACACCGCTTCGTCGCTTTTGATGCGCTGCATAAGCTCAGGAACTTCATTTGAAAACAGCTTTTCCAAGCGCATTTTCAAACTGCTAACAGGACCATTCAATTGGCTGGTGACTTCAAGCACCTTTGCGCCTGCCTCGACGACATTCCATGCTGCAGTGTCAATTTCCTTGGTGAGGATTGTTGGTAAAGCGTTGGATGTTACCCACGTACTGGTGTCATTAGCGTCTAGCCAGTGCTCACCTGGTAGGCAAGCATCTTCAGCAGAGCTGAATAGACTTTGAGTACGACTCGAACAGCAAATTTGGGCTACCAGCGGTGCACCATATTGGTTCCACTGCTCATCCATTTCATACACTTTGATTCCGAGCTTGGCCAAAACAGCCAAGCTCTGTTTGGCCTCTTGGGTTAGCGTATCCAAGGCTTGTACGCCTATACGCACCTGAAGTTTGTCGACCAATTGCCAAGTCAGAATTCTGTCCCGGAACGACTGCAGATTGAGATCCCAGTCCTTAACGTCACCGCGTAAGGCAAGCTGGATAATAGTGCTGCCATTGCTGTTGTCGGACTTGTTGATAGCTGAGCGAATGAAGCGTTGCGGCCCTACCGAGCAATAGGCAGCTCCGGCAATACCAGCGAATGTTTCTGGCAAACTGAGGTGGCTTAAAAATTCATTAGCCTCAAGCCACTGCTTGGCCGCCCTGCGATCCAGCTCCTCCAGTTCGACACGACTGTCTTTGCTGGCTAGGCAGCATGAGCAGACGTTTTCGCAGTCAGCGCGGCACTCCAGCTTTCTACCAGCCTTATTCAGTAGGCTCACTACATCGTTAAGCCCAGCCAAGGCAAAGCCGGCGCCGCCACTGACATGGTCAAAAATTTGAATTACCGAGCGGCCTTGACCGGTGTGCAAATCTTTATCCAGCCGAAAGCTAAAGCCCATCTCGGTGCTACTAATACCCAACTGATCCGCAATCACGTCGCGCAAAGCTACGGCCATAGTAGTTGCAATGACTTGGTCCTGGTCAGTATCCGATAACCACAAGCCAGTTTTGGGGCTTTTCAGGCACAGTTCTAACACGTCAGTTTGAATTTGATAGCCGAGGTAAACACTAGCTTTAACAGTTGCCCCCGAGCAGTCTTTTTCCTTACGGCTACCGGTAATGCCGCCAACAGGACGGTGGGATTTATCCGCTTGAAGCGCGACAGGAACATCACCGGAGATAGTCATCGACTCAGCCCGACCGCAGGCCATGCAGACCGCATAACCTTTTTCGTGCTCACCGGATGAGTGATAGAACACCTTGCCGTCATGACCGAAACGTATGTGACCGCAGCGGCTATCAGGTAGTGCTTGTGACTCACCCACCAGTTGTATGCGGGGGCGTTCAACCCGAATGAATTTCTGTGAGTTGATATCGTTGTTGGTGGGCTCGAAGAAGTCCGTTACAAAGCCAGCGGGTCTGAGCACCATTTTCCGCTCGTCGATTTTGATCTCGGCCTGGCAGTGTGTGCACTTGAGCTCATTGCTGTTGCTGTAAGCATTTTCGGCCACGCCCCCAGCGCCACATTCGGCGCAGCGCCAAGCCATATCGAACTTTTGGGTTTGATTAAACTGCATGTTGACACCGGCGGAGCGGTATACACGACCGTCAATAACGACTTGGGAGCCTGGGGCATATTCGCGAATAGCAATGTTGAGGCCGCGAGACGGCTGCTCTTTGGCATTGAAGATATTGTCTTCGCGACTGTTTTCAGTCTTCTGCTGATTTTGATTTATGAAGTCCTCGATGTTGTAGGTATTAAGGCTGACAACATCTGTGGGGAAACCATAGCCAGGGAGGAAAGCGCGGGAGGCAAGGTCACGAAGTAGATACTCATTTTCATGACGCTTCAGCTCAAGACTTAGAGCCTTCTTGTAGGCCGGGTCAGTGGCAGTCAGCAATTTTTCATTGAGCTTGCGATATTCATTGATCCAACGTGCTTGGATATCATCAAGGATTACTAACGCATCAGCGCATATTGAAACCAATGAGCGGCCGCTAAGCCCAGTACGTTTAACCAGCATTTGTATCGGATCAACAATCACGGCTGGCTGACTTTGCAGCCAGTCTACAAAGTTGCTGCACGGCGACTCATCACCACCAAAGAACCACTTAACAGTCAGTTTTGTCCGATCGCCGTCAGAGCTGGTCTGCGAGCGTAGGAACATGGCCAAGAGTAGCGAGTTCACATGGCGCTGAACGATACGGTCGGAACTCAGCGTAATACTCGGCGCGGGTATAGCGGTAATGAAGGGCCATTTTGGCTGGCTGAACGCCCGTTGATTATGCGGATCTGCCTTGCATAAGGTGTAGGCAAACGCGCGGGCTTCGCTGCGTCGTCCCGCACGGCCGGCCCGCTGCAAGTAGTTAGCTGGGTGTGGCGGGACGTTATTCATTACAACGGCTGAAATACCACCAATGTCCACGCCCATTTCCATGGTGGTGGAGCAGTTCAGAACGTTAATTTTTCCGCGTTTGAAAAGTTCGACATAGTTGTCCAGCTTGACTGAGGATTGCTGCGCGGAGTGCTCAGCGGTGCGGTAGTAGAAGCCGCCTTCAACCGTACGGTCGGACACATCTGTCCAGAGGTTTTCATCGCGAAGTTTTTGTATCTCCAAGTCTTGAGCAACCAAGCTACGAATTTGAGTCAATTTAGGCGTAGCGCTGCCATCGGTACGCAGTTTGAACAACGCAGGTAGCTTTACCGGCGTGCAACGGTAGTCGCGCGTCATGAGTTTGAGGGGTAAATACGGGGTCAGGCCACGGAACGTAGTGTCGAACAGGCGCTGTGTCAGTGGGCAAACCCAAGCCTCACTTGGCAAAGCGAAGGTCAGTGTATTGACATTAAGTGCATACCCCTCTCCGGATGACTCAAGAATGTTGGCCTGGATCAGATCTTTCCACGCGGCCTCTAACCAGAGATTGATCTTGTTTCGGTCTTCGAAAATGGTTCGATTCAGGCCCGCACCTAGCGCAAGCAGTTTGACCAGTCGGCTGCCCGCACCAGGTTTTATCTGCGGCCATTTTTTGCTGGTCGTGCTCTCGACGATGTCACGTGTTGGGGGAAATAATATTTTTGCGGTAAAGCGGCTCCCCATCCAGGACTGCATAGCGCGATCTAGATTAATGAAAGTGTTTTCCCGCACATAAAAATCCAGGGCTACCTTGAGAAAGTCCTTCCAGTCGGCCAACGTCAGGTTAGTTTTGGCATCAGCTGAATTACCTTTAGCAGGACACGCCTTCGCTTCGAACCAGAAGTTAGGAACTGTCTGAATTTTCTCCAGGCCGGCGTAACTGACTTTAACCAGCCCTAAGGTTTCAGTGCTGTTCTGATTTTTTGGTCTGCGCGCATATTCGCGTGCAAGGAGTAAGCGCGCCATGGTGCCAGCTGCTTTGTTTCCCTCAAACAGCATGGGATTGGCGTACTTGTTGTATTCGAGAATTGATCCGTCGATATCCTTCGAGCTGGCCAACTCATGGACCATTTCATCCCAGCTCAATACCGCAGCTTTACTCAGATTACCGACTCCAGATTTCACTTGCTCAGCTTTGGCTCGAATGTCGGCGGCAACTCCCGCCATCCCCATTTTCTCAAGATTTTCAGCCTGTTTTATGAGCTCGCTATAGTTGCCAGTAGGAATATCTTGTGGTGCTGACTCTATCTTTGCCTGTGCATTACGCAAAGTTTCGAACACTAAACCCCTCAGTCGTGAACGTTCGGCCTCTTGCTGCATGCGTACAGCCATTCGAGCGGTACCCTGGCGGCTGTCGGTGAAGGTAATTAGCTTACGGCCACGGCCAGGCAGCTCTTCAGGTGACTTGCCATCACAGTCGTCTTTGTCTGGATCTGGACAGAACTCCAAAACGGTTGGCACTGCGTTAGCCACATAAAAAGGTGCGCCTAGATACGCCTTGCGTAGGTAATCCTGACCATCCGAAATAGCTAGCTCGCAGTGACTGCAACACGATTCTTTTTCAGCAGCAGTTACGACGTGAATGCAGTTGTTCGCGGTTAGACCACCTAGCTTTTGTGTTTCTAAATTCAAAGTGACTGAAAAATATGGATCGTGCGCCACAGGCAGACCGGCCAGAACCATTTTTTGTGACGGTCGGTGTTTTGCAGCAGAAGTAATCTCCTGATTTAACGGAGCGTCTTCCTCCGTATTTTCGTAATGCAGAGCAAACTCGTCACCTGCATAGGGGCTACGCTGCTGCAGTTCCCCTGCACGGTCCTCAGCCAGCAGGTGCGGAGTCTTGCAGTCGTTACAAAACCCCAGTTCATACACCGGCGCACGGCACTCGCAGCGCGCCTGCTGGGTGACGTACACATTGCCAAACGGCCAGTCGGTTAAATGCTTCGACTTGGCGCTGCACTTTGGATCTACGCAGGCCCATAAGCCGTGCAGCATGCGTTGGAATAAATGGATACGTAGCTTAAGAAATGGCGGCTCCTGCGCACTCAGACGCGTACCTGTTAGCAGGTCTAGCCAATTGAGGACCTCTCGTTGCCGATCCGCCTGCACGGGGCTTTTCAACTCATTCGCAACACAGCTAACGAGATCGTTTAGATCCAGCGGCTTATCACTACTAACCACCGCATGTCGTAGCTGGCGAGCGATATGACTGGTGGTGAGTGCACCAAAGCGATCGGCTGAAACTTCTGAGGTTGCGTCAATCTCACGCAGCAATTGGAGCTCTAACTTCTGTGGCGTGCCGTTCTGTGGGATGTCAGGCCAAACGCGTGAGCCACTAATAACTTCAACTTGGTCCAGCCGTACGCCCGCCAACCCGGCCAAGTAAGCCTGAAGGTTCTCTTTAGCATCCTCACCGGCGATAGTTGCCGAGGTCGCTATAAAGCGAATTTGTTCCGGATTTCTACCGAAAGCTTGCACGACACGACGTAGCAGCAACGACATTTCTGCCGCCTGTGAGCCTATGTAAGTGTGGGCTTCATCCAATACTATCCAGCGCAGGGATTGCTCGCGGCGCGATATATCGAGAATGGGGCTATCGACTTGGCGCACCAGCATGTACTCAAGCATAGTGGCGTTGGTCATTAAAATTGGTGCGGGCTCTTTGCGCAGCAGTTCGCGCGAGAGAATTTGATTAGGTTTGGTCTGCTGATCCTTGCGAACAATGGTCGCACTTTCTTCTGTTTTACCGTTGTACAAACAAAAACGAATGTCTTGGCCATAGTCACGCGTCCAGGCATCCAAACGCTCTTGCTGTGAATTTATTAGCGCATTTAATGGATAGAGAAATAGCGCGCGTACGCCGATGAGCGGCTTTTGACACTTCTCACGCTCACGAACCAGATCCTCAAGAATCGGCACCATAAAACACTCGGTTTTACCCGAACCTGTACCGCTGGTGATCACCGCCGACATAGGCTTGTTACTGAGCAGCGTTTGCCAAGCATGAAGCTGATGGACGTAAGGCCTAGCCGTTCCTGGAAACTGATAGGCGTGAGCATTTTGCAGGGTATTCAATAGGCTCGGCGAAAGCAGTGATCCGCGCAAATCCGCCAAGGTCTTTTCAGACTCTTGCCAGCCGAAGGTGTGCTCGAATACTGGCGGCGCTAGAAAGCAGCCCTCGGCGCCAAGTTCATTGCCCATCTGTTCGGCTAGATGATGGCGCAGGCGGGTGTCGTTAATGCCCAGTACGCTAAGTGTGGCTTCGCGGGTACGGCTTAAGCTTTGTTCGATTAAATCCGTGAAAGACTGCATTACAACTCCTCAGGCGTCGTCAGACGAGGCCAGCAAATACGAAACCATCATGGCGTGGACACAGGTGTACCAGCCCTGCCGATCGAAATCAGAAAGCATACGAATGGCAAATTTCAGGTAAGCCACGTCCCCTGGCAGGACCGAAAGTGTGGCTTTGCCTGCGGTGACATAAGCCATGAAAATCGGCAAATAGGTCACTGCATCAGAGAATTCAATCAGCGAGAGTGCTGTAACTAGACGCGGCAGATCTTGCTTGTCAGCCCAATGGGAAAGCTCATGGCCTAACTCGGTAGGCCACTTCTGGTTGGACTCATGGTTACGCCGCAGGTGTTGATACCAGTCGGGCAATACATATTCCACTGGCGCTTTGGTGAGACTGCGTTTATCCCCCGTAGACAGATAGTCTCCTAGGTAGTCGAAGCCCGAGACCACGCTACGCAACACAGTCTTACGGTTGCTTTCGAGGCTTTCAATCATGGCCCCTGGTAAGCCTAATTGGGTGAGCCAACCACGAAAATCGGCATAGGTCGAAACCCAAAGCGGTAGTGGTAGGCACTCCCAGATAACGGCCAGTTCGTCACGAATGCGGCCACAGAATGCCTCGTCCATTTCCAAGCGAAATACAGCGGCAGCTAAAGCGGAAGGGTTGCGCGACAGTGACAACCAGCTTTCAAATGAGGAGAGCGGTAAATGGCTGAAGTTTTTTTTGATATCGGCCAAGTACTGCCAGCCGCTGTGGTTGAAGTCACTGGCCATGATCGCAATCTGCTCGTCGATCACCCGTGGCGCATGTTGCGGATGGAAAAGCTGGGTAGCCCGGTGCAGGGAATGCACATCGCCAGAGCTGTCAGCGATTGTTGTCGATGGGATGTAGAGTTGCGGTCGGAACTGCACAGCAGAGTCCTTGCCTGGGTACAGCAACCATGGACCGTCATTCTGCATTGCATTGGCAGGCACAAACCACCCGGTGCCTACTCCTTCGCTGGTGCGCTCAGAGACCTGTACGGGCGCACGCTTCGGATCGGGCAATAGCATCGCCTCGACCTTCGCATCAGACAAAATCCCAGTGCTGGCTATGGCTGTGATAGAAAACATCGTTCGGCCTTCCCACTGGATGCGGCCGTTGTAACGGCGCACATTAAGTCGCAGTAGGCGCTGTTCTGTTTCTAAGGTCAGCTGAATGTAAGCATCTTGTTCGTTAACCGCGCCGAGCATTTGCAGCATGTCGCTCTGGTAGCTGAACAGATTTAGCAGCAGCGGTGTCTGGCCGACATGGATCACATAGTGACGCTTGGGGTTTGGCTTGGCTTGGCTGATGAGTTCCAGTTGCAGATGGAAGTCTTGGCCTTGAGTAAGTCCAGATGACAGGGCAATTCGCATCCCCAGTAGCTCATCAAGAATTAGCTCGCGATTGCTCGATGGTTTTTCATCGCGACCGATTAAGCGCGCACCTTGATACGGGTAAGGTAAGCGTAGTTGCACGGGTTCAATGCTTGAGTCACTACTGATTTCTAGCGTGAAATTTGCCGGCGGTTCTTCGCCTTTAGCATGCAGGTAGATTAAGCGGCCTTGATCCGACTCGCCGTCACGCGTTGTCAGGTCGCTGTTGCGAATCTGCAGCTGTAGCGCTTGCCCGTTGCGCACCAGCATACGCGCGGGTTGATTGTTGATGGCGGGAAACAGCGAGAGGGTAAAACCGTCAGGTAGCACGCCAAAACGGCGGTGCAACAGCGTTTTTCCATGAGCAGAACGAATGCAATAACGCATAACCCCCGCACTATTAGCGCTACGCATACCACTCACGCTTTGTCCGTTGGCAAGCTGCAGCAGCTGATCTTGTCGATAGGGGTATTCTGCGGGCAACTCAAGGCGTGGCCAGCCAATGAATATGCTGCTGGGGTTCGAGTCAAACAAGGCGTAAGTGCCAACTAAACATGGCTTCGAGGCCGCGTCTACGGATTGATTCAACTCAATCTGATAACACTCATCGACTTTGCGAATGCCCAGATCTTGGCTCGCTTCAATCCAGTATGCGCCGGATGCTTCCCGCGCCAGCTCGGTCGCCGTACCGCTCTCGACAACAGCGCCCTGCGGCAGCCTAATGCGCACGCTGCTAGCGGTTAGTGCGCAAGAGGCACTAGCCACCAAGTACCAGGTGTCGCTACGCGACTCAAATATCAGTGGCTGCTCATCGATGTCGAGCGCGCTATCGTCAAAATGAAATACATGTACCTGCCGACCATTTTCGAGCAGACGCAAGCTAACCGGTTCAGCAATGTTTTTACGGGCCAGCGTGATCTGGGTGTTAGGGAAACGAACCTTAAGGCCACCGTCAACTAACTGCCCATAAACAGCGCCGCCTCGCGCTAGCAGTTGCTCTCCTTCATAGAAGCCCAGCTCTAGTCGCGTGCTGCTGAGCAGGCTGATATCAATGGCTAATACGGCCTCGGTAGGTAGCAGCAGTTCACTGCGTATGTGCCACGCCGGTAACTGACCATGAAGGTGGTGTTCGCAACTAAAGTCGCGGGCTTTGGCTAATGCCTCAGTACGCTCCTGACGGCGCTGGACGGCATCTTTCAGCCATTCATTAATCAGGGTTCGGGCATTTTCTTCATCTAGCGGAATGGGAAAATCCGAAGGCCAGCCTGGATTGTGTTGATCAAGATATGCCGCAGGATCTGTTTGGTCTTTGAGTGGATAGTGCTCTACCAACGACATTAGCTGCTCAATAATCGCAGCCAACAATTGCCGAGTTTCTAAGTTGCGAAAAGTTTGCGGTAGGTAGTTTTCGCAATCTGCCATCAGATCGCTGGTGGTGCGTCTGCCACCTTCAGTTCGGTAGTAATGCTTAAGTCCTTTGCGCACGGCGCGACCGAAACCATGGGTTTCGCTTTGCACCAGCATCCACGGCAAACCACCTTCAGCGAACAATGAGCCAAGCCAGTCACGGCCATTTTCGCGCTGCCTAATTGGGCGCCCCCAATACTCGAGACCTTTGCTCGTCATCGCCGCATGCTGCTGAGGGCTCAAGTTATGCCCTAAGCGTTTTTCAGGCCCGGCCCAAGACCATCCGCCATCCTGTGCGTCATATTCACGACGAAAGTATTCAGCAACAAATAAGCAAAAGCACGCAGCCCAATTACCGGAATGAATAGGGTGCGAAGCCAGCGCGAAGTGTTGCCGAAGTGCACCCTTTAGTGACAAGTACTCCTGCTCGGAAACCTGATATCCATAAAGCGGTTTTTCATTTGGGCCTTTGAATAGGCCTCGAGTGAAAAAAAACTCCGTCAGCCAAGCTTTGAGCGGATTAGTGGCGTGGGGGCGAGACGGCATAAAACATCCTTGAAATGCTGGCTGGGCAAGTCGCATGCTCTGGCACGCGAGTCCTAGTGCTGACGTTACTTTTTTGTGAGTAGGCCTACATTTTGGAGCCCTGAATTCATAGAATAAGTGCAACGCTTGAAACGATAGGCAGAGAGCCAGCCACCGGTAGAATCCAGGCTCTCACACCAAAGGATTCAAGCGCAGATGACTACGCATTACCGGTAGCTGACCCGGGATCAACGTTATCAGATCGAGGCCAGGTTGGCCTGTGGCCATTATTCAAGCCCGCATCGCTAAACAGCTCGGCACGCATCCCGAGGGTGTGGCGGAGCACACATTTTTCGGGCTGGAAGACCGCATGCATCCGGAGCAAATGGGCCAGTCCTTGAAACTGAAACGGCCCGGCAAGGCCGCCCGCCAAGAGCAGACTGATTAGTTTATCGCAACCGCCAACCGCGCCTACACTTCACCCAACGCCGCCGCATAACTGCCCGATATGCTAAGCGGGCCAGCCATCCGGGCAATCACAGACTGCCTACGTGATGCGGCGCAAACCGTCCAAAATCCCCGAACACACTAGGGCACCCAGCCATGAGCTTGTTCCAGGAAGTCGCGGCCTTGCTGGCGCTGTTGGCACTGATCGGTGGGGTGGCGGTCAAGCTGCGCCAACCCTTGATCATCGCCTACATCCTGGTCGGCATCCTCGCCGGCCCGGCCATTCTGGGCCTGAGCAGCAATAGCGAGCCGCTGAGCCTGCTGGCGGAAATCGGCATCACCGTATTGCTGTTCGTGGTCGGTTTGAAGCTGGACATGCGCCTGGTGCGCACCCTCGGCCCGGTGGCGCTGGCCACCGGGCTCGGGCAGCTGACCTTCACCACTTTGTTTGGTTTTGCATTGTGCCGGCTGCTCGGACTGGACTGGCTGAGCGCCGTGTACATCGCGGTGGCGCTGACGTTTTCCAGCACCATCATCATCGTCAAGCGGCTCTCGGATAAAGGCGAAATCGACTCCTTGCACGGGCGCATCGCCATGGGGTTTTTGATTGTGCAGGATATCGCCGTGGTGCTGGCCATGCTCGCGCTGAACCTCTATCAGCCCAGCGGCGGCGAATCCGGCGGTCTGCACCCGCTGGTCCTGGGCGCGGTATTGCTCGCCAGCATGCTGCTGCTCTACTTGCTGATGCGCTTCGTGTTGCCGTGTCTGCTGATCTCCATGGCGCTCTCGCCGGAACTGCTGATGCTGGTGGCGGTGGCCTGGGGCACGCTACTCGCCAGTGGTGCCGAGGCGCTGGGGTTGTCCAAGGAAATCGGCGCGTTTGTCGCCGGGTTCTCCCTGGCCTCGACTCCGCTGCGCGAGGCGGTGGCCAGTCGCCTGACCAGCCTGCGGGATTTTCTGCTGCTGTTCTTCTTTCTGCACCTGGCAACCTCAATAAGAAGCTGATTGCCGAGGGCTATTTTGAAGTGTCCGAAAAAATCGGACAGTTGAAAATGCTCGCTCCGGATGGCAAGCAGCGATTGACCGACTGCGCCAAGCTGGCCAGCCATCCAACTACAGATTGCTGTTCTTGGTCGACTTGCAGCGGGAGATGCGCCGGGAGCGCACCCTCGAACCGGTGGTCAGTCCGCCAGAGCGGCGCAGGTCACGCAATGTTCGGCCATGGGCAGCACCTGCAAGCGGCTCTCGGCGATCGGCGCGCCGCAGCGCAGGCAGTTGCCATAATTGCCATCGGCCAGGCGCAGCGTAGCCAGACCGACCAAACGCAAACTGGCTTCGGCTTCGGCCAGCAGTTCCTGCAGCACCTCGTCGTTCTGCCGCTGCAGGGCCTGCTCGGCGAAGTCCGCCGAATGGCGGCGCGCCAGATCGGCGCGAATGGAATGGGCGCGAGCGCCGTATTCGGCGTTCAGAGCGTCGAGCGCCGTGCGGGGATCGAAGGTTTTCATGGGCAAGCTCCTGCGCGAATATCCAAGCTTTACTCTAGCCGGCCACGGGCACTTTTGGCGAGGCTCGGCCGCTCATCAATCAGCGTTACGGGTCTGCCCGTTCACAGCGATCCCGGCCCGCGCGTTTGGCCTGCAGCAGCGCATTGTCGGCACGATTAATAGTGGTCGCATAGGTGTCCACCGACCAGTGCTCGGCAATCCCGGCGCTAATGGTCACCGACAACAGCTGGTCACCTACTAGGATCTCCAGGGCGCGGATGCTTGCGCAGACTCGTTCGATTACAGAGGCGGCGCCCTCCAGGTCGGTCTCCGGTAACACAATCAGGAATTCTTCGCCACCCCAGCGGCCACAGAGGTCGCCCTCACGCACCTCGGCCTCCATCACTTGCGCGACCTCGCGCAGCAGACGGTCGCCAACATCGTGCCCATACTTATCATTGACCTGCTTGAAATAGTCCAGATCGAGCATGGCCAGGCTGAAGGGCTGCGGATAGCGCTTGCCGCGCTCGGTCTCTTCTTTCAGGCGTTCGAGCAGCAAGCGGCGATTGGCCATGCCGGTCAAGGAATCGTGGGTCGAGGCCTCGCGCAGAGCAATATTCGAATCGTGCATCATTTGCTGGTAACGGTCCGAGATGCGCACCACTTTTTCCAGTTGGCGCAACTGCTTGTCCAACCGTTCGGCCTGGCTCATTTGGCGGCCCCGGGCGAGGCTCTGGTAGCCGTCTGAGATCCGACTGATGCGCTCAATGCGTCGCACCAAATCCTGATGGGCGGTCCACAGCTGCGCCAACGGCTCATGCAGGAGGTTATCGGCCCCCGCCTGATCGGCCAGCAAGGGCGTGATGCAATCTTCGAGGGCGGTGTATTTGGGCGTCATAAAACCCCAGGATCAGTTGTGACTGAGAATGGCAAAGGGGAAGCTGCAGTCTTCCTTGAACTCTTCGGCCAGCTCGACCACCCGCTCGTTATATTTATCGTAATACCAGCTGACGTCCACCGGTTTGCCCTGCACGTGGGCCGCCTCCAGCAGATCGAAGATATCCATCAAGGCTTTGATGCTGCTGGTATTGAGGTACAGCAGGCGCAGTTCCAGGTGCAAGGGCCGGTCGGCGTTTTGCAAAAACCCCTCAATCCAGCTGAAGACCTGGTGGAACAGCTCATAGGGGTTTTCCGGATAGGAATCACCCTGCATGCTCAGAATGCCCTGGGCCCAGTTGCCCTGAATGGTCGGGGAGGATTGACTACCGTCGATGGAAAAATCAGTCATGACTTGGACTCTTGCAAAAATAGCTCAAATGACAGCACGCAGGCTGATAAAGGCGCGCTGCGCATCTACTTGGCGCAGGCTCGCCTCAAGCGGCGCACTGGCCTTGCGGGCGATGTCGATCAGGCCCAGACCGGCACCGCTGCTGACGCCTTCCTCGCGTGGTTTACGCAGCTGCGTCTTGTACAAGGCCTTGAGCTGGACCTTGTCCAGCTCGGCCAGAGCCTTAACCCGGCTCAGCAAGCGCTCACCGTCGGCCGCTTCAATCAGGTTGCCAGCCGAGACTACATAACGCCCCTGCTCGTCGCGGGCCACTACCACGGTAGCGCCGGCGTCCTGATCGTCCCAGTCCTTGAGACGGCTGTAGTGGCGGATATTCTGGGTCAGCTCGATATACACGGCGAACACATCCATCGCCGAGGACGCGGGCGCCTGCTCGGCTGCCAGGTAATTGCGCAGGGCATTACCGATTTCTTCAATCAGACTGCGCGAGATAGGACCGTTGAAACACAGCATGATCTGCTGACGGTTGTAGCTCTCGCGCATGCTGAACAGATCTAGAGGTTCCATCGCGGCTCCCGGTGATAAACAGGTGGTTCAATCGAAACGCACACATAGCAGTGTAATGTCATCTCGCTGAGCATACTCGCCTTGATAGGCTGCAAGCGTTGCACTAAAGGCTGCAGCTTGCTCGGCCAGGGGGCGTTGGGTGTGCGCCAAGATCATCGCGGCAAAGCGCCGGCTGCCGAAGCCATACCTCAACTCGCCGCCAGCCTGGTCGAGAAAACCATCGGTGCTCAGGTAGAAGGTGCGCCCCGCCGGCACTGCGACCTGGGCATTGGCATAAACGCCCAGCCGCCGGCCACCGATCGTGCGGCGCCCTGCTGGCAGCTCTTCAAGCGTCGGCCCATCGCTGAAATAAAGGCCGATCTTGGCCCCGGCGAAGGTCAGTTGGCGACTCGCGAAATCCACATAGGCCAGCCCCATATCCATATTGGTTGCCAGCCCCTGATGCGCGGACTCATCGGGCAACATGCCGCGAATGATGCGGTCGGTATGCTGCAGAATGCTCGCCGGATCGTTCAGTTCTCCGGCGCTGATGGCCTGATCAATAGCCGCATGGGCCAACATGGTCATCAAGGCGCCCGGCACCCCATGACCGGCGCAGTCGACCACCCCGAACAAGCAGCCCACATCGCTGGAGCGGTACAGATAAAAATCACCACCGACCACATCCCGCGGCCGCCACAGCACCGCATGCTGCAGCCCCACGGCGCCGGCCAGCTGGCGATCCGGCAGGATGATGTGTTGAATCAGGCTGGCATAATTGATCGAATCGTCGACCTGTTTATGCGCCGCTGCCATCGCGCCATTGGCCTGCTCCAGCGCCTGGGTACGTTCGCTCACGCGCTGTTCCAATTCTTGGGTGTGGCGACGGACCTTGTGCGCCATCACCCCAAAGGTCGTACTCAACTCGCCTATTTCATCCCCGCCGGCGGCCGGTAAGGGCACATCGTAGTGCCCGGCCGCTACGGCCTTGGCGCTGCGCTGCAACTGACGCAAGGGTCGCAACATCAAGCGTTCAACCGAAAGGGAAAACCCTACCACCAGCACCAACAACAAGACCGTCAGCGCAATCAGGACCCGCCTCAACCAGTCGCTATCCAGCAACTGGACGGCGCTCAGGTTAATAGCCGTAACCACATGCCATTTCAGTTCGGGGATATAGCTCAATGCCAACAATTGCCGCTTACCGTTGAGGGTGACCCAGCGGCTGGACACACTGCCCGGCGAGCCCATCGCCTGAGCCATCGCCTGTCGCACCTGGGCGACGTCCTGCGCATCGTCGAGCAGCCCGAACAGGCTGTTACTGGTCTGGACAGGAGTCTGTAGCGCACCGGAATTGATCGCTAACCGGCTATTGTCCGAGTACACCTGCAGGGCGCCCTGTTCGTCGATAATCAGCGTGCTAACGCCCTGTTCTTTTTGCGCGATGAACTCATCAATAAAGGTCGACAGGTTGATCCCTGAACCGACCACGCCCAGGGTTCGCCCGTTCTCACGCACCAGGACATTCAGCCAGACTTTGATAGCGCGGGAGCCAAGGCTTTGGTCGACGTTTAGGTTGTAAGCGGCATCGCTGCCACGGCTGGCAAAGAACCATTCATCTCTGGCCGTGTGGGCTTGCATCACAAAGCGCGGCGCCATGCTGAACGGCAGTGCGCCGTCATTAAAGTAATACGCCTGACTGGCCTCGCTGCCGACGAAGTAGGTATGGTCATGAAAGGCGCTGCGGTAGCCTTCGGCCTCACGGAAAAACAGATCACGTTTTTGCACATTTTGTTCATCGCGCAGCCACTGGCGGGTGACCTGGGAATCGGCCAGTCGCAAGGCCAGGGCCAGTTCCCGGGAGACCGGCGCGAAAATTTTCTCGCGATTCAGCAGGGTGGCATTGCGCGCATAGGCCTCGGCGAAGCGCTGATGAATGCCATCCAGCGCCTGCCAGCCCACCAATACGGCCGGTACCAGGGCGAACAGGCAAGCAAACAGCAGCGCTACCAGGGATTTCCCACGCAGGCCTAACGCAGCCATGCGTTTGCGACTCGAAAAAGTGTTCGCTGAGGATAATTCGCACTAGGCGCATGGTATGGATTAGCAGAGGCTGGAAAATTCAAAGGCCGTCCAGATAAGGGCAAAAATCAGGGCATTAGGGTAGTCGCCCGGGCGCGTTACAGCCACCAGAAACTCAGCCCCGGCGCAATCGCCCAGCCCGCCGCGCAGCACTCGCCGAGTACCCGCCAGACATCAAAACGGAGCCACTTGGCTCCGTTTTTGTTCTAGCAAGCCGACTTAGGCGAGTTTTTTATGCCGAATTCGGTGCGGCTGGGAAGCGGCATCGCCGAGGCGTTTTTTACGATCGGCCTCGTACTCGGTGTAGTTGCCCTCGAAGAACAGCGCCTGAGAGTCATCTTCGTAAGCCAGGATATGCGTGGCCACCCGATCGAGAAACCAGCGATCGTGAGAGATCACGATGGCCGCGCCAGGGAAGTCCAGTAGCGCTTCTTCCAGGGAGCGCAAGGTTTCCACGTCTAGGTCGTTGGTCGGCTCATCCAGCAGCAGGACGTTGGCGCCCTCCTTCAGGGTCAGTGCCAAATGCAGGCGACCGCGTTCACCGCCGGACAGATCCTTGACGAATTTCTGCTGGTCGCCACCCTTGAAGTTGAAACGGCCGACATAGTTGCGCGAGGGCACCTCGTAGTTGCCGATGCGAATCTGCTCAGCGCCGCCGGAGATCATTTCCCACACGGTTTTCTTGCCGTCCAGGTCATCGCGGCTCTGGTCGACGCAGGCCAACTGCACGCTTTCACCCACGTCGATGCTGCCCGAATCCGGTTGTTCCTTGCCCATCAACATGCGGAACAAGGTTGATTTACCGGCACCGTTACCGCCAATCACCCCGACGATAGCGCCCTTGGGCATGCTGAACGTGAGGTTGTCGAGCAGCACGCGGTCGCCATAACCCTTGCAGACGTTCTTGAACTCGATGACCTTGTCGCCCAGGCGCGGACCGGCCGGAATATAGATCTCGTTGGTTTCGCTGCGTTTTTGAAATTCCTGAGACTGCATTTCCTCGAAGCGTTGCAGGCGCGCCTTGGATTTCGACTGACGGGCCTTGGCGCCTTGGCGCACCCATTCCAGTTCTTCTTTCAGAGCCTTTTCATGGGCCGACTGCTGCTTGGACTCTTGCGCCAGGCGCGTCGATTTGGCGTCCAGCCAGCCGGAATAGTTGCCCTCGTAGGGAATGCCGGCGCCGCGGTCGAGCTCGAGAATCCAGCCGGCGACGTTGTCGAGAAAGTACCGATCGTGAGTGATGGCCACCACGGTGCCGGGGAAGTCGTGCAGGAAGTGTTCAAGCCAGGCCACCGAATCGGCGTCCAGGTGGTTGGTTGGCTCGTCCAGCAGCAGCATGTCCGGCGCCGACAGCAGCAGGCGGCAGAGCGCCACGCGACGTTTTTCCCCGCCCGAAAGTACGCCGATATTGGCGTCCCAGGCCGGCAGACGCAGCGCATCGGCGGCGACTTCCAGCTGGCGCTCCAGGTTATGCCCGTCGCTGGCTTGCAAGATGGCTTCCAGCTTGCCTTGTTCGGTGGCCAGGGCGTCGAAGTCGGCATCCGGTTCGGCGTAGGCGGCGTACACCTCGTCGAGCCGCGCCTGGGCGTTCTTGATGTGGCTGACCGCTTCTTCGACCACTTCGCGCACGGTTTTTTCCGGGTCCAGCAGTGGCTCCTGGGGCAGATAACCGATGTTCAGATCGGGCATCGGCCGTGCCTCGCCATTGAACTCGGTGTCGACCCCGGCCATGATTTTCAGCAGGGAGGATTTACCCGAACCGTTCAGACCAAGCACGCCGATCTTGGCGCCGGGGTAAAATGACAAAGAAATATCTTTCAGAATTTCCCGCTTCGGGGGCACTACCTTGCCCAGCCGATGCATGGTGAATACGTATTGAGCCATGGGTAACCTAAAGTCGCGGATAAAAAAAAGAGCATCTGTGCAAAGCTCTTATAAAGAGCACCAATTAGATAGAGAACGCTTATAAAAAGCGCCTTTCTATAAAGAGGCCAAAACCCTGGAGGTCAACTAACCACCCCAGTTTTTTGCCTCGCACAGGTCCAAATGTATGAGCCAACGCTACCGGAATGCGTGGTGTTGGGCAAACGACAGCCGTCGGCCAATCTGGTCCTTCACCATAATTACAGGCATGCTAGTCGCCGCGCGCAAGCTGGGTCGAACCGCCTAACGCGCCGCTTGCCGGCTTATATTTCTATCGGTTTATGTGTCGTCACCGCAGGATCTCCACGCCGTGCCCAAGCCTTCTCCCCGCTCCTTTCTACGTGCCACCGTCCAGCGACGAGTGGGCGCGCTCTTTCAGCATGTAGCCAGCGCGCTTGGCGCGCGGATACCGGGCGATTGCGGCGCGCCGCTCAGCGGCTGTAAATTTTTGCGCAACAGCCAGCAACGCAGCGCGGATGATAAAGACCTGCGCATGGCCGCTACGGTATTTGAGCACTCCACTGCCGCCATTCTGGTCACCGATCCGGCCGGTTTCATCGTCCAGGCCAACCAGGCGTTCAGCCGGATCAGCGGCTATTCCAGCGCCGAGGTGCTGAATCAGCAGCCGGGCATGCTCACCGCCGACCGCCAACAGGCCAGCCAGCTGACCTTTATCATGGCCCAGCTCAATCTGCACCGCAGCTGGGAAGGCGAGGTCTGGCTCAAGCGCAAGGCCGGCGAAAGTTATCCGGCCTGGGTCGGCATCACCGCGGTGCAGGACGCAGAAGGTGAACTGGCCAGCTATGTGTGTTTTTTCAGCGACATCAGCGAGCGCAAGGCCAGCGAGCAGCGCATCCACCGCTTGGCCTATTACGACGGCCTGACCCAACTGCCCAACCGCACCCTGTTCCAGGACCGCCTGCATTCCGCCTTGCAGCATGCTCAGCGGCATCAGGAATGGGTGGTGCTGATGTTTCTCGACCTCGACCGTTTCAAGCCCATCAACGACTCCCTCGGACATGCCGCCGGCGATCGCATGCTCAAGGACGTGGCCAAACGCCTGGGTGCCTGCGTTGACGCCGACGATACCGTGGCGCGCATGGGCGGCGACGAATTCACCCTGCTGCTGGCCCCCTGCGCCACCCGCGAGAGCGCGCGAAACCGGGCCATGCATGTAGCCGAGCAGATACTCGCCAATCAAGCCCGCCCGTTCATTCTGGAGGGCCGCGAGTTCTTCGTGACCGCCAGCGTCGGCATCGCCCTCAGCCCACAGGACGGCAGCGAACTGAGCCAGTTGATGAAGAACGCCGACACGGCCATGTACCACGCCAAGGAGTGCGGCAAGAACAATTTCCAGTTCTACCAGGCGGAGATGAATGCCAGCGCCCTGGAGCGTCTGGACCTGGAAAGCGACCTGCGCCATGCCCTGGAGCAAGACGAATTTGTGCTCTATTACCAACCGCAGTTCAGCGGCGACGGCAAACGCCTGAACGGTGTCGAGGCCCTACTGCGTTGGCAACACCCGCACCGCGGCCTGGTCGCGCCGGATGAATTCATCCCGGTGCTCGAAGAACTGGGCCTGGTAGTCGAGGTCGGCGACTGGGTGCTCAGCGAAGCCTGCCGGCAGCTCAAGGCCTGGCAGCGGGCCAAGGTGCGGGTGCCCAAAGTGGCGGTCAATCTCTCGGCCCGGCAGTTTGCCGATGGCCAGCTAGATACGCGTATCGCCGGTATTCTGCAGGCCAGCGGGCTCGCGCCGAGCTGCCTGGAGCTGGAACTGACCGAAAGCATTCTGATGCAGGATGTGGCCAGCGCCCTGCACACGCTCACCGGTTTCAAGCGCCTGGGGCTAAGCATTGCCATCGACGACTTCGGCACCGGTTATTCGTCGCTGAACTACCTTAAGCAGTTTCCCATCGATATTCTGAAAATTGACCGCAGCTTCGTCGACGGTTTACCGGCTGGCGAAAAAGATGCGCAAATCGCCCGCGCCGTTATCGCCATGGCCCATAGCCTGAACCTGTCGGTGATTGCCGAAGGCGTGGAAACCCAGGCGCAGCTGGATTTTTTGCGTCTTCACGACTGTGACGAAGTGCAGGGCTACCTGCTCGGCCGGCCCATGGCCGCCCATCAACTGGCCGCCCGCTTCAGCGGCGCGGCACTTTTCATCCTCGATTAGCCCACTTCGCTGGACTCGCGCGGCTCGACTGGCGCGGCATACCGTCAATCACCCATCCAGCCGACGCTACCTGGCGAGCGGCCCTGCGCATGAAGCGCAGGGCCGGTACAGATGACCGACCTTCATGTGCCAGCGCGCAGCGGATAAGGTAGAATCCGCTCCCTCTTTCCACCGCCCAACTGATTTTCTCAGGGGATTACCATGTTCAGCCGTGCTTTGACTCTCGCCAATTACGATGCCGATCTGTTCGCCGCCATGGAGCAAGAAGCCCAGCGCCAGGAAGAACACATCGAGCTGATCGCCTCGGAGAACTACACCAGCCCCGCGGTGATGCAAGCCCAGGGCTCGGTACTGACCAACAAGTATGCCGAAGGCTATCCGGGCAAGCGCTACTACGGCGGTTGCGAATATGTCGATGTGGTCGAGCAACTGGCCATTGATCGCGCTAAGCAACTGTTCGGCGCCGATTACGCCAATGTCCAGCCGCATGCCGGCAGCCAAGCCAACAGCGCGGTGTACCTGGCCCTGCTGAACCCCGGCGATACTCTGCTGGGCATGAGCCTGGCCCACGGTGGCCACCTGACCCACGGCGCCAGCGTGTCGTCCTCAGGCAAGCTGTACAACGCGGTGCAATACGGCATCAACGACCAAGGCTTGATCGACTACGACGAAGTCGAACGCCTGGCCGTCGAGCATCAGCCGAAGATGATCGTCGCCGGTTTCTCCGCCTATTCTCAGGTGCTGGACTTCCCGCGCTTTCGCGCCATTGCCGACAAGGTCGGCGCCTACCTGTTCGTCGATATGGCGCACGTTGCCGGTCTGGTGGCCGCGGGCGTTTACCCGAACCCACTGCCCTACGCCGACGTGGTCACCACCACCACGCACAAGACCCTGCGCGGCCCGCGCGGCGGTTTGATTCTGGCCAAGGCCAATGCGGACATTGAGAAAAAACTCAACTCAGCGGTATTCCCCGGCGCCCAGGGCGGCCCGCTGGAACATGTGATCGCGGCCAAGGCGGTGTGTTTCAAGGAAGCCCTGCAGCCCGAGTTCAAGGTCTATCAGCAACAGGTGATTTTGAATGCCAAGGCCATGGCCGCGGTGTTTATCGACAAGGGTTTCGACGTCATCTCCGGTGGCACCGAGAACCACTTGTTCCTGCTCAGCCTGATCAAGCAGGACATCACCGGCAAAGAGGCTGACGCCGCCCTGGGTCGCGCCTTTATCACGGTCAACAAGAACTCGGTGCCCAACGATCCGCGTTCGCCGTTCGTCACTTCCGGGCTGCGTATCGGCACGCCAGCAGTGACCACCCGCGGCTTTAAAGAAGCCGAATGCCGCGCGCTTGCCGGCTGGATCTGCGACATCCTTGAACACATGGGTGACGAGTCGGTGATCGAGCGCGTGCGCACAGAAGTCCAGGCTGTCTGCGCCAAGTTCCCGGTCTACGGCGACTAAAACAACCTGCCACACGTACTAAAAACCCGCCAACTGGCGGGTTTTTAGGTTATGTGCCCGTTATGTATGGATGGCAAATCGGATGGGTTATCAGCCATCCGCAACTTGACATAGCGCCGCGCATCTATGCAGAACGCACCCGTCTGCGGAATCAACATACAAGGGGGCGGCTTCAGCCCAGCAAGGCGCAGATTTAGCCGCACGATTGACGGCCAGCGGGTCTGCCACTTGACTATAGTTATTGGACTTTTCATGGAGTGCGCCTCATGAGTGAACTCAGCCACGAGCGTCGGCGCTTCCAGCGCATTGCCTTCGACGCCAGCACCCAGCTCAGCCAGGGCGAGCGGCACTGGTCGATGCAACTGCATGACCTGTCGCTCAAGGGCCTGCTGCTGGAGTGCCCCGCCGACTGGGACGCCGATCCCGAGCAGCCGTTGCTGGCCCGCATCGAACTGGATCCAGCAACCACCGTGACCATGCAGGTCGTGCTCACCCACCGCCAGAACCAGCAGCTCGGCTTTGTCTGCCGCGCGATCGACCTCGAATCGATCAGCCACCTGCGCCGGTTGATCGAACTCAACCTCGGCGACGAAGCCCTGCTGGAACGCGAACTGGCTGCACTAGGCGAGGCTTAACCTAGATCTGCGCGTAGCGAATAAGCCATTGGTCCACGCCGCCGTGCGAATCAGCGGACATGCCGGCGGGCGGCGGACTGCTTAGCAAGTACGCCGCACGCCGCACAGTGCCGTGGCCAGCCGGCGTTACTCGAACAAGGCATCCAGCGCCTGCTCCAGGCGAGTGACGGCGATCACCTGCAACCCCGGCGGGGCTTCTTTGGGGGCATTGCCCTTGGGGATGATGGCGCGCTTGAAGCCGTGCTTGGCTGCCTCTTTCAAGCGCTCCTGACCACTGGGCACCGGACGCACCTCACCGGACAAACCGACCTCGCCGAACACCAGCAGATCATGGGCCAGCGGCTTGTTGCGCAGACTCGACATCACCGCCGCCATCAGTGCCAGGTCTGAAGCCGTCTCCAGCACCTTGACCCCGCCGACCACATTGAGAAACACATCCTGATCGTGGGTGGGGATGCCGCCGTGACGGTGCAACACCGCCAGCAACATGGCCAGCCGGTTCGGGTCCAGGCCTAGGGTCACCCGTCGCGGGTTGGCCAGGTGACTGCTATCCACTAGCGCTTGCACCTCGATCAGCATCGGCCGAGTGCCTTCCCAGGTCGCCATCACCACGCTGCCGGGCACTTCCTCTTGAGCACGGGTCAAAAAGATCGCCGAGGGGTTGCTGACCTCTTTCAGGCCGCGGTCGGTCATGGCGAATACGCCCAGCTCGTTGATCGCGCCGAAGCGGTTCTTTACCGCCCGCAACAAGCGCAGCCGACCGTCGGCTTCGCCCTCGAAATACAGCACGGTGTCGACCATATGTTCCAGCACCCGCGGGCCGGCTAGCGCGCCGTCCTTGGTCACGTGGCCAGCCAGGAAGATGGCCGTGCCGGTCTGTTTGGCATGTCGCACCAGCAAGGCTGCGCTCTCGCGCACCTGGGACACGCCGCCGGGGGCGGACTGCAATTGTTCGGTAAAAATAGTCTGGATCGAATCGATCACCATGACCTTGGGTCGCTCGACCAGTGCGGCAGCCAGAATGGTTTCGATGCAGGTTTCCGTCATCACCTTCAGCCGGTCTTGCGGCAAACCCAACCGCCGGGCGCGCATGGCCACCTGCTGCAAGGACTCTTCACCGGTGACGTACAGTGCCGGATAAGCCGCAGCGATATTGCACAGGGTTTGCAGCAGGATGGTCGATTTGCCGATGCCCGGATCGCCGCCAATCAGCACCACCGAACCGTCCACCAGGCCGCCGCCGAGCACGCGGTCCAGCTCTACGGAGGCGGTGGAAAACCGCGGCATCTCCTCGACGCTGACTTCGGCCAGGGTTTTCAGCTGCGTCGTTTGACCAGCCCAGCCGGCACGCCCACTGGGCGCCGCGGCGTGAGCCTCGATCATGGTTTCAGTGAGGGTGTTCCAGGTGCCGCATTCAGCGCACTGCCCGGCCCATTTTGGAAAAGTCGCACCGCACTCGGTGCAACCGTACAGGCGCTTGGCTTTGGCCATGCTGCAGACCCTCTCGAACGAAAGCCTGCATCTTAACCGCTGCGGCTAGTTGACCGCAGCGGACTGCGAGCCTGGTCGTTGCCCGCAGCAGACGCGTGACCTTGAACCTAACACGCGCCGGTCAAACAAAAACACGCTAAGCCGCGCTGCTCTGGCCGCAGTCCAACAACCTGCGGTTTAGCCCTGGCAGCAGCCGCAGCAGGGTTTAGCGGCACTTTCCAGGCGGCTGACCACTTGATCCTTGAGGCTGACGCGTTGCTGCTTAAGGGCCGTCAAAGCGTCCTCGGCGAGCAATTCAACGCCGTCTTCGACCCGGCAAATCTGCTTGTCCAGCGCCTCGTATTGGGTAGCCAACTGGGCGAATTGCGGATCGCTCTGGCGCAGGCTGTGCAGCTGCTCATGCTGTTCGGGAAAATCGCGAAACAAGGAATGGTGTTCGATATGCATGTGGATGCTCCTAAAGAGAACGGAAAGAACGACAGAAAAAATCAAGCGTGGCGCAGAGCTTAGCCCTCGGCCACCCGCCAGCCCTTGATCCGAGTCAAACAGCGCGGGAATCTTGCGGCCGTCTCAATCGCGGGCGCCGGTGCACCGCTCGGCCAACTGAGTGAATGATACTGAAATGATATGGCTGCCTGCGCCAGGTCTGGCTATCATCCGACCAGACGCGCCTGCGACTTTGCTGCGCGCCCGAATCCCATCGACACGTTCGACCAGGCAGGGGTTTTGCCTGGTTTGGCCTGCACATCTCAGGAGAAAAATTTATGCGCACGTCCCCGGGCTGTTCCGCATGCCGTGACGGCAAAGGACTGGAATTTCCCATCAGCATGGCGTTCCAACCGATCATTAACTTGGCCACGCGGAAAATTTTCGCTCATGAGGCACTGGTGCGCGGCAGTGCCGGTGAGTCGGCCGGCAGCGTGCTGGCGCGGCTCACCGACGAGAACCGCTATGCGTTCGACCAGACCTGCCGGATCACCGCTCTGGAGTGGGCTGCCCGGTTGCAGGTGCCGGAGATGGTTTCGATCAACTTCATGCCCAATGCCGTGTACCGGGCGGAAACCTGTATCCGCGCCACACTGGAGGCGGCCGAGCGCCTTAACTTCCCGTTGGACAAGATCATCTTCGAGGTAACCGAGCAAGAGCAGGTGCTGGACATCGATCACCTCACCGGCATTCTCAAGGCTTACCGCAAACAGGGCTTCATGACCGCTATCGACGATTTCGGTGCCGGTTACGCCGGCCTCAACCTGCTCGCCGACTTTCAGCCTGACCTGATCAAGCTGGATATGGCGCTGATCCGTGGTATCGACCAAGACAGCGTGCGGCAGATCTTGGTGGAGTCCACCTTGGAAATGTGCCGCAAGCTGGGTGTCCGGGTGATTGCCGAAGGGGTGGAAACTCATGGCGAACTGGAGGTTCTACGCGCCATGGGCATCGAACTGTTCCAGGGCTATCTGTTCGCCAAACCGGGTTTTGAATCGCTGCCCGAGGTGAACTTTCACACTTTATAACCAGTCCTTAAATGAAGCGCGGCCTCGCAGCACGCCGCAGTTGAACAGCGCAGCAACAACACGCTGCCTGGCACGCCCACAACACGCCATCACGCTCAGCACTTCACTCTGCAATTAGGACGCTAGACATGAAAATCCTAAGTGAATTCAAGGCCTTCGCAATCAAGGGCAATGTGGTCGATATGGCGGTGGGCATCATCATCGGGGTCGCCTTCGGCAAGATAGTCTCGTCGTTTGTCGCTGACGTGATCATGCCGCCCATCGGGCTATTGCTCGGTGGAGTGGATTTCGCCGACCTGGCCATCGTCCTCAAGGCCGCCCAGGGTGACCTCCCCGCCGTCACCCTGGGCTATGGCAAGTTTATCCAGACCGTCCTGGATTTTCTGATCGTCGCGGCCGCCGTATTTGTCGCCGTCAAACTGATCAACAGCCTCAAACGCCAAGAGGCCGCGGCCCCCAGCCTGCCGCCCACGCCGAGCCCGCAAGAAGTGCTGCTGACCGAGATCCGCGACCTGCTCAAGAACCCACCCAGCAAAGAATAGGTCGATCCGCTGGCTATGCAATGCAACGAAGCAGCCAAACCCGGTCGCTCGCCAGCGCGCGGAAAACCCGTAAAATGCCGTTCCAGGCGATTTTCCCTCCGGGGCTTGCCGCGCCGTCACGTCTTCAGAGTTTCGCCATGCCGCTCTTTCACACCGCCTTCGCCAGTCTTGACCTGCTCCGCCAACCCGCTCAGCACGACGATCCCCTGCAAGCCTTCGATGCCGCCGATGAATACCTGCTCAACCATCTGCACGCGCAGGGCCTGGAGTCGGACAGCCGGGTTTTGGTGCTCAATGACAGCTTCGGCGCCTTGGCCAGCAGCCTGGCCGGCCGTGCACAGCTGACCAGCAGCGGCGATTCGTACCTGGCGCACCTGGGACTGAGCCTGAACCTGGCGCGCAACCGACTGCCCGAGCAGGCGGTCAGCTTCGTGTCTGCCAGCGAGATCGCCCAGGGGCCTTTCGACTGGGTGCTGATCCGTGTGCCCAAGACCCTCGCGCTGCTGGAAGAACAATTGATTCGCCTGCACGGCCAACTGGCCCCCGGCGCGCGAGTTGTCGCCACGGCGATGGTCAAGCACCTGCCCCACGCCGCCGGCGATCTGCTCGAACGCTACATCGGCCCGATGCAGGCCTCGCTGGCGGTGAAGAAGGCCCGGCTGCTGATCGCCACGCCGGAGGAAAAACCGCTATCACCCTCGCCCTACCCAACCGCTTACCAGCTGGAAGAGCCGGCGATCACCCTGCGCAATCACGCCAATGTATTTTGCCGTGAAGGCCTGGATATCGGCACGCGGGCCATGCTGCCGCACCTGCCGCGCAATCTAGGCGACGCCGCGGTGGCGGACCTGGGTTGCGGCAACGGGGTACTCGGCATCGCTTGTGCCCTGCTCAATCCGCTGGCGCGGCTGAGCCTGGTGGATGAGTCCTATATGGCCGTGCAATCGGCCGCCGAGAACTGGCGCGCCGCTCTGGGCGAGCGAGCAGTGCAGATTCGTCCAGGCGATGGGCTGGCCGGCCAGGACGCAGATTCCTTGAACCTGGTGCTGTGCAATCCACCCTTCCACCAGCAGCAGGTGGTCGGCGACTTTCTCGCCTGGCGCATGTTCCAGCAGGCCCACCGGGCCCTGGCCAGAAACGGCGAGTTATGGCTGGTGGGCAACCGCCACCTGGGTTACCACGGCAAGCTCAAGCGCCTGTTTCGCGGCGTCGAACAGGTGGCCGCCACCCCCAAGTTCGTGGTGCTCAAGGCCATTAAATAGGCTATGTCCCAGTTACGTATTGCAAGGTCTGAAAGCCCCGCAGTCACTGTCTCTTGGTGATACAGCCGAGCCAGTGGTGGTGCGGCTTTCAGCCGTTTTCTCACAGTCTCCCAACACGTAACTGGTACATAGCCATTAAATAGGGCTATGTGCCCGTTATGGGTTGGCGTTGGTGCCATTTCGACACAGCTCCCGTAGGAGCGGATTTATCCGCGATGATTTCGCTGAGAAACTCGCGGATACATTCGCTCCTACAACAGTGCGCCTACAACAGCACCACACCGAAACAACCGTTCATTTATGTCGACATAGCCTTGAATAGGCAATTTCGGCCGACGATTTTACGGTGTACTCAGCCCAGCCGCGCTCATGAACAGGCGCAGCAGCCAGGCCACGGCGCCGAGGGTCAGGACGCTGGCAGTCCAGATGCCGACCAGCCAGGCCAGGCGCTGCCAGAGGGGTTTTGCGATAGGTGTGGCGCTCATGGGGCATCCTCCCGGACGGGATCGCGGCTAGTGATAACCATCGTGTTCGGTCACCTTGCCGCGAAAAATGTAATAGCTCCAGGCCGTGTACATCAGAATAAAGGGAATGATCAGTAGGGTGCCGACCAGCAGAAAGCTCTGGCTTTGCGGCGGTGAGGCCGCTTGCCAGATCGACACCGCCGGCGGAATGATATTCGGCCACAGACTGATGCCCAGGCCGCTGTAACCGAGAAGAATCAAGACCAAGGTCAGCAGAAAGGGCGCGTGGTTGGCGTTGTTCTGGATGCTGCGCAGCAGCGCAAAAGTCGTCAGCAGCACCAGCAGCGGCACCGGCATAAACCAGAACAAATTCGGCAGGCTGAACCAACGCGCAGCGATCTCGGCATGCGTCAGTGGCGTCCAGAGACTAACGATGGCGGTCACGCCCAGCAGCAACAACACCAGCGGCCGCCCCAGGTGATGCATCTGTTTTTGCAAGCGGCCCTCGGTTTTCATGATCAACCAGGTGCAGCCCAGCAGCGCATAGGCGGCGATCAGCCCCAGGCCGCAGAACAGCGAAAACGGCGTAAACCAGTCCAGCGAGCCGCCAGCATAGGCGCGATTGAGCACCGGAATGCCGTCGATATAGGCGCCCAGCGCCACGCCCTGAAAGAAGGTCGCGGTCAGCGAACCGCCGATAAAGGCTTTGTCCCAAAGATGGCGTTTATCGGCGCGGGCCTTGAAGCGAAACTCGAAGGCCACCCCGCGGAAGATCAGCCCCAGCAGCATGAAGATCAGCGGCAGATACAGCGCGCTAAGCACCACCGAATAAGCCAGCGGAAAGGCCCCGAAGAGCGCCGCGCCGCCCAGTACCAGCCAGGTCTCGTTGCCGTCCCAGATCGGCGCCACGGTATTCATCATGACATCGCGGTCGGTCTTGCCCTTGACGAAGGGAAAGAGAATGCCGATGCCCAGGTCGAAACCGTCCATCACCACGTACATCATCACCCCGAAGGCAATGACCAGCGCCCAGATCAGTGGAAGATCGATACCCATGTTCAATTCCTCTCGCTCAGGAGCCCGTCCGGCCCGCCTGCATGCCGGCTGCGTTGCTCATCTGGTTGTTGAACGCTTGGCTGAGCGTCGTCCAGCTCCTCGTCGGCCGCGGACAGCGGCCGCGCTGGCGTGCGTTGCTGGCCAGGCCCGCCGCTGCCTGGCGCCTTGCCCTCATCGGTAACCGGCCCCTTGCGCACCAGGCGCAGCATATAGCCGATACCAACCCCAAACAGGACGCAATAAACCACCACGAACAGTCCCAGGGTCAGGCTCATCTGCGCGAAGCTGTGCCCGGACGAAGCGTCGGCGGTACGCATCAGGCCGTAAATAACCCACGGCTGGCGGCCGATCTCGGTGGTGAACCAGCCAGCCAGCAGCGCGATGATCCCGGACGGGCCCATCCATACCGCCATATGCAGAAAGGCTCGGTTCTCGAACAGCGTGCCCCGCAGGCGCAACCATAGGCCCCAGATACCGGTAAAAATCATCAGCAAGCCCATGCCGACCATGACCCGGAAAGACCAGAACACGATGGTGGCGTTGGGCCTGTCCGCCGCGGGGAACTCCTTGAGTGCGGGCACCTGTTTATCCAGGCTGTGGGTCAGAATCAGGCTGCCCAAGGCCGGAATTTCCAGCTTGAAACGGGTCTCCTCACGGTCCATGTCCGGCCAGCCGAACAGAATCAATGGGGTCGGCTCATTGAGCTTATTTTCCCAGTGGCCCTCGATCGCGGCGATTTTCGCCGGCTGGTACTTGAGGGTATTGAGGCCATGAAAATCACCGATCACCGCTTGCACCGGCGCCACAATCAGGGCCATCCACACGGCCATCGAGAGCATCTTGCGCAGCGCTGGATTATCGCGGCCACGCAGCAGGTGCCAGGCCGCCGAGGCACCGACGAAGAAGGCCGTGACCAGAAAAGCCGCCGTCGCCATATGCGCCAGACGATAGGGAAAGGAGGGGTTGAAGATCACCGCAAACCAGTCGGTCGGAATCACCCGCCCGTCGAGAATCTCGAAGCCCTGAGGCGTGTGCATCCAACTGTTGGAGGCCAGAATCCAGAAGGTCGAGATCAGCGTGCCGAGGGCGACCATCAAGGTGGAAAAAAAGTGCAGGCCCGGCCCGACGCGGTTCCAGCCGAACAGCATCACGCCGAGAAAACCCGCCTCGAGAAAGAACGCGGTGAGCACTTCATAGGCCAACAACGGTCCGGTGACCGCGCCGGCGAAGTCGGAAAAAGCGCTCCAGTTAGTGCCAAATTGGTAGGCCATGACCAGCCCCGAAACCACGCCCATACCGAAGTTAACCGCGAAGATCTTCGACCAGAAATGGTAGAGGTCGCGGTAGACCTCCTGCCGCGTCTTCAGCCACAGGCCTTCCAATACCGCCATATAACTGGCCAGACCGATGGTGATGGCCGGAAAGACAATATGAAAGGCAATGGTGAAACCGAACTGGATTCGCGCGAGATCCAAAGCGTTCAAGTCGAACATAAAGCGTCCTTTTTCAGGTTAAACCGGACCTTGTCCATCAGTAGGCCAACGTGGCGCGAGCGCGCTTTTGGGAGCGCCACGGCCTGCGTGGTTTCTGCGGGGTGTAAATAACGTAGCGATGCGCCGGCAACGGAGTCAGGCGGCAATCAGAAAAACCCAAAAGAGACGTTGATCTGAATCAATCTATGAGCAAAAGACTAGTCCCTTGCTGGCGAGATTCCACTGTGGTCATTTGTCGCGCGAGGCGCCGACGGACCGACGTAGCGTACTGCCGGGACTCACCGCCGCCGCCGCGACCCCAGGCGCTGGATTCACCGCCTATGAGCGAGCTGCTATGATGCGCGCCTTTTGTCAGACCCTCAGAAAGACCGCGCGCGCCCTCCTCGCCTGCGCCTAGGCCGCTGCCGTGCTGCGCAGGTATGGCACAACATCAATAGCAACACCGCACACCACGGGAAGCCCCGCATGCTGGAAAAACTGTTCCACCTGAACGCCCACCGCACCACAGTGCGCACCGAGGTTCTCGCCGGGGTCACCACCTTCCTGACCATGGCCTACATCCTGTTCGTCAACCCCAATATGCTGGCCGAAACCGGCATGGATCCGGGCGCGGTATTCGTCGCCACCTGCCTGGCCGCCGCCATTGGTTCGGCAATCATGGGCCTGTTGGCCAACTACCCGATCGCCCTGGCGCCGGGCATGGGCTTGAACGCGTTCTTCTCCTACACCGTGGTGCTGACCATGGGCCACACGTGGCAAGTGGCGCTGGGCGCGGTGTTTCTCTCCGGGGTGATCTTCTTCTTTTTGTCGATCTTCAAGATTCGCGAATGGATCATCAACAGCATTCCCATGGCCCTGCGCTCGGGTATCGCCGCGGGCATTGGCCTGTTTCTGGCGCTGATTGCGCTGAAAAGTGCGGGCATCGTGGTGGACAACCCGGCCACCCTGGTCGGCCTGGGCGATCTCACCGCCGCCGGCCCGCTGCTCGCCTGCCTGGGTTTCTTCGTAATCGTTGCGCTGGTCTACCGCCGCGTCACCGGCGCGGTGATGATCGGCATCTTGCTGGTCACCGGCCTGTCTATCGGCCTGGGGCTGTCGCAGCTCAACGGCCTGGTGTCGATGCCGCCGTCGCTGCTGCCGACCCTGCTGCAACTGGACATCCGCGGCGCCCTGGATATCGGCCTGCTCAGCGTGATTTTCGCCTTTCTGTTCGTCGACCTGTTCGACACCTCGGGCACCCTGGTGGGCGTGGCGCAGAAAGCCGAACTGCTGGACAAGGACGGTAAGCTGCCCAAGCTCGGCCGCGCCCTTCTCGCCGACAGCACCGCAACCATGGCCGGCGCGGTGCTGGGCACCTCGACCACCACCAGCTATATCGAATCGGCCGCCGGGATCAGTGTCGGCGGACGCACTGGCCTGACCGCCTGCGTGGTCGCCCTGTTATTTTTGCTCAGTCTGTTTTTCGCCCCATTGGCCGGCGCGGTGCCAGCCTATGCCACTGCACCGGCGCTGATGTTCGTCGCCGTGCTGATGCTCAGCAGCCTGGCGCAGATCGACTGGGACGACCTCACGGTCGCCGCCCCGGTGGTGATCGCCGCCCTGGCCATGCCCCTGACCTTTTCCATCGCCAATGGCATTGCCTTCGGCTTTATCGCCTGGACCGCCATCAAGCTGTTGACCGGCCGCTGGCGCGATCTCAACCCGGCGCTGGTGATCTTGTCGATATTGTTCGTGATCAAGCTGGGCTGGTTCGCCTGACGTCTGCCCGTGGGGGATGAACAACGCGTCATCCACCCGACCCAACGAAAGGCCCAGTGGGTGGATAACGCCTGCTTATCCACCGTCGGCCGCACCCCAAGGGGGATGAGCCGCGCGCCATCCCCCTCCTTTGTTACCGCGGCGAGCGGTGGGCTGAAGCCGACCCTGCGCCACCCTGCATAAGAGTTATCCATGAGCCATCCAGTGTCCGACCCCTGCCGCTACGCCGCCCAACTTGACGAAAAAAAGCAGCGCCTGATCGAGCTGCTGGCGCCCTTCGCGGCGCCCGCGCCGGACGTCTTTGCTTCGGCGCCGGAACACTATCGGCTGCGCGCCGAGTTTCGCCTGTGGCGCGAAAAGGACGAGCGTCATTACGCAATGTTCGAAGCCGGCACTAAAAATCGGCCGATCCTGCTGGAGCAATTCGCCACTGCCAGCCTGCGCATCAATGAGCTGATGCCGCAGCTGAAAGCCGGCTGGCAAGCCAGCTCGGCGCTGAGCTTCAAGCTGTTCCAGGCCGGCTTTCTCACCACCCTGGCCGGCGATGCGCTGATCAGCCTGTGCTATCACCGTCCGCTGGACGAACACTGGCAAGCCGCCGCCGAGCAGCTCGCCAGCGAGCTGGGGGTCAGCCTGATCGGTCGCTCCCGCGGGCAGCGGCTGGTGATCGGCAGGGACCATGTAGTCGAAAAGCTGCAGGTGGCCGGCCGCACCTTCAGTTATCGCCAACCCGAGGGCGCCTTCACTCAGCCCAACGGTGAGGTCAACCAGAAGATGCTCAACTGGGCCTTCGACGCCATGGGTTCGCGCCAGGATGACCTGCTGGAACTCTATTGCGGCAACGGCAATTTCACCCTGCCGCTGGCTACCCGGGTGCGCAAGGTGCTGGCCACCGAGATCAGCAAGACCTCGGTGTATGCCGCGCTGGCCAACCTGGCCGACAACAGCATAGACAACGTGACCCTGGTACGCCTGTCTGCCGAAGAGCTAACCCAAGCGCTGAACGAAGTGCGACCGTTCCGTCGCCTGCAAGGCATTGACCTGAAAAGTTATGATTTTGGCACCGTGTTCGTTGATCCGCCGCGCGCCGGCATGGACCCGGATACCTGCGAACTGACTCGGCGCTTCGAGCGTATTTTGTATATTTCCTGCAACCCGCAGACTCTGGCGGCGAATATCGCCCAACTCAATGACACTCATCAAGTGACCCGCTGTGCACTGTTTGATCAATTCCCCTTCACCGCGCATATGGAGTGCGGTGTACTGTTGAGCAGACGTTGAAAGTTTGAAATTGAATTAACTTAATTCACTATTCTTCTAATGCGCCGTTCAAGAGAGCAATGCACCACGCGTAGAAAACAGCGATCTACTTTTATTACAGGGTGAGTTATCCGCAAAAAAACAGATCACTGGCCGGTTCATTGGTCAGCTGGCACTTGCGCTAACGATCCCGACTCGCGTATGTCAGCCACCAATTCGCGAGATCAAATAGAAAACACGCCAATACCCGTCGTCAAATTAATGACTATCAATAAAATCAACAAGTTACACGTTCCAGCCGAAAGCATCACGAATAAAAATCAAAAAAATGACAAAAAATTTGACAGTTTCGACGGCTCGGTCAATAAATAACGCATGAAACGCAAAATCCTGAAAAAAACGTAGAGCCAAAAACAATACGAACCTCTCTGATCGCTAATGACAGTTTGTAAGTCGTTAGCGTGAGGCTAATTTGTTAATTTTTTGATACGACTTGCAGATTTAAATGTGTGCTTTTTTCTAGCAAACATTCAAACCTGGGGCGGTAGCTTTGCCCAATAGTTTATCGACTCAGTGCATTTACACATTGCGCGTCAATAGTGCACTTTTAATATCAAACCACTGTTCAATAGGTCGCCTGGATCGATCGGGCGGTAGCATTATTAAATGCGTGAAATTTTACCGTCCAAAGTACATCGGCACCGCAACACCGTCTTTGACCAAGAGCTAAATAGCATGCTGCTATTCTCAACCATTGATGAAGCTAAGGCTGAAGCGCTGGCCATTGAAATCAACACCAGTGGCTTTGCCAAACTAGAAAGAGCGCTCAGCGCCGACACTCTTCAGCACATACGCAGCCATATCGAAACGCGAGCCGCGTGCCATCACGGGCAATATTTCGCTTATCACGGCGAACAGGCGCTCGCTGGCAGTTTGCTTGCCGAGTTAGTCGCCGAGCCGGCGTTCAAAGCCTTGCTGGCCCGAATATATTTTTATGGCGCCGGCCGCGCCGCTCACAGTGAGCAAATATTTCCTGTTTTGCGCTGCGTCCAGGGCCTGAGCGGGCTCAAGGAATCAAACTGTTTTCATTACGACGCCACCCTCTTAACCGTATTGGTGCCCATCTGTATTCCACACGAAGAGCGGGGGCGCGGGGACTTGATGATTTTTGCGAACCTGCGCCACGTTCGCGCCACCGTGCTGCAGAACATCATTGACAAAGCACTGGTGCAAAACGCTCTGAGTCGAAGGCTGATCACTTGGGCTATTCAACGTGGATGGCTGACGCCAAAGACTTTGCCGTTGATGCCCGGCACCATTTATTTCTTTTGGGGCTATCGCTCATTGCATGCCAATCAGCCTTGCAGCCCTGACTTTCGACGCGCTACGGCCCTGTTGCATTTCGGCGACCCCCACGCGGCAAGTTTCGCCACCCGCTTGATCCTTAGGCTCACGCAACGCCGAGCCAGACGGGTGATTGCACAAGCCGACAGCACAAGATCCTAACGCTGCAGCCACGCAAAATCTGGCCAGGTACTGCGCAAGCAAGATCGCCAGCAGGACGCTACACCAGACAAGGAGATGTCGATGAAACCCATGATCAATGTGGCAAAAACTTACCTTGGCGACATAAGTAAGTTCAAAGCCTACGTGGACACTATTTATGCCTCGGGTTGGATGACCAACCGTGGGCCGTTGGCCGCTGAACTGGAACAGCGGCTGAAGGACTATCTGGGCGTCAAACACATAATCCTGACCACTAATGGCACGCTGGCCTTGCAGATTGCCTATCGCGCACTGGGTATAAGCGGCAGTGCAGTGACTACTCCGTTTAGCTTCGTAGCGACTAGTAGCTCACTGCAGTGGGAAGGCATCCGCCCTATCTTCGCCGACATCGACGCCGACACCTGGAATATCGCGCCAGAAAATATCGAAGCCCAGATTGCCGCCGATACTAGCGCCATCGTCGGCACGCATGTGTTCGGCAATCCCTGCGCTGTCGAGCGGATCGAGCAAATCGCTCACCAACATAAACTCAAAGTTATCTATGACGGCGCCCACGCCTTTGCTGTGCGCCACGCCGGCCAGTCAATCCTGAACTGGGGCGACGTCAGTACTTTGAGTTTCCATGCCACCAAACTGTTTCATACCATCGAAGGCGGCGCCATCATCACCAACGATGATGAGCTGGCGCAGCGTGCACACCTGCTCTGCAACTTCGGTATCTCCGGGGTCGACACGATTGAGTGCATCGGTATCAATGCCAAACTTAATGAGTTCTCTGCGGCCATGGGCCTTTGCGTGCTTGATGATATCGACAGCATCCTTGAGCAACGCGCAGAAATAGGTCACCGCTACGAAAAAAGCCTGCGTGATTATTTCGACCTGCAACAGCCTCAAGCGGATAGCCAGCTCAATTACAGCTACTTCCCGGTTGGCCTGAGCGATGAGCCCCAGGTTCTGCGTGTCAGAGCTGACCTACAGGACAAGGGCATCAACCCACGTCGATACTTCTACCCCTCCCTCGACACCCTCAATTATCTGCAACCGCAAATAGTACAAAGCACTTCGCGAGCATTGAGCGAGAGAATACTGTGCCTGCCCATTTATCCCGGGTTGTCCCGCGACGTACAAGAGCAAGTTATTAAGACGTTGGTTACCGACTGCAGCCGCGGACGTGCGGCCAGCCAAGAACGCCCCTTGGCCCGAGCCCTTTAGTAGGTGCAGTGATGTCCATGCGCACACCTGAACGTTCCTCTGTCGTTAGAAACACCGTACTCAGCTATATCGGCCAAGCTTATGCGGTGCTAATCGGGATAGTGATCATGCCGTTTTACCTCGGCCACCTCGGTGCCGAAGCCTACGGTCTGATTGGCTTTTTTGCGGTACTGCAAGCCTGGTTGCTACTTCTTGATGTGGGGCTCTCACCATCGCTGGTGCGGCAGATCGCGCATTACCAAGGTGACACGCCTGCGCAGATCCAACAGCGCCGACCAGGACAGTTGGTACGCTCGTTCGAGCTTATTTTTCTGCCACTGGCGTTGCTTTCTAGTTTATCGGTGTGGGCCGCCAGTCAGTGGATAGCCCAGCGCTGGCTCAAAGCGCAGGAGCTGGATACCGCCACCATTGTCAGTTGCATCGCGCTGATGGGGTTGATGGTCGCCTTCAAGCTGTATTCGACCCTCTATAAAAGCGCCATCCAGGGCATGGAACTGCATCCTTGGCTTAATGGCGCAAACATCTTTATCGCTACTGTCCGCTATGTCGGTGGATTATTCCTGGTGGTCTATCTGTCCCAGAATCCACTGGACTTCTTCATATTCCAGGCAGCAGTGGGGTTCTTTGAACTGCTTATTTTCGCAGTCAAAGCCTATCTCCTGATGCCTCCCCCAAGCCTGTTCAGCGGTTTTAACTGGGCCATTGTCAAGCCGATAGTGCCCTTTGCCGCCAGCATGTCGCTGACCTCGATGTTGTGGATAGTTTTGACCCAAATGGACAAAGTGCTGCTCTCACAAGTGCTGCTACTTAAGGAATACGGTTATTTCTCGCTGGTGGCACTGATTTCTACCGGCATTCTGATGCTGGTCAATCCACTGGTGCAGACGCTGCTGCCACGCATGACGGTCCTGTTGGCACAGAACCGCAGCGCGGAAATGCACCAACTATATTTGGCAGCCAATCGCTTAGTCGGTACTTTTCTGCTGCCTCTGGCCATGCTCATTGCACTGCATGGTGAGGCACTGCTCTATGCGTGGTCGGGCAACGTGGAAGCCGCCCAGTGGAGCCGTTCGATACTTGGCTGGTATGCCCTGGGCAGCGCACTCATGGCCCTGAGCGGCTTTCAGTTCTACCTGCAATATGCCTATGGAAAAGTCCGCCTGCATGTCTGGTACAGCCTGGTTTCTGCTCTAGTAACCATTCCGCTGATGATTTTTGCCGTGAACAATTATGGTGCTGCAGGGGCGGCCATGACCTGGTTTCTGCTACGGCTGGTGTCCTTTGCCATATGGCCGCACTTGGTCCATCGCCGGTTCGCACCCGAGATTCATCGCCAGTGGCTGCACGACCTCCTGCGTATCAGCCTGATGACCTGTGTCGGCTTGCTAGTAAGCGCGCCAGTGTTTCATGCCATTGCCAGCGACAACCGTTTCGATACCTTCCTCGGGTTGGCCCTGAGTGGTTTGATCACGGTGCTGCTGGTAGCCGTTAGCTATAAACCGCTGGTATTGAAAATCTATCTTCGATTCAGCAAAGCGAGCATTTAAACCATGGATGTCAGGCCAGAAAAAATCATCATGTTGCACTGGGCGCCGAACACCGAGCCGTTATTAAGCATTACCTGCCCAACGTATAACCATGAAGCGTTTATTGCCGACGCATTGGATAGTTTCCTTGCGCAACGCACGTCGTTCGCCTTCGAGATAGTGGTCAACGATGATGCGTCCACTGATGGCACAGCGGCCATTATCGCCGACTATGCCAAACGCTATCCGACAATCATCAAGCCGATATATCAACAGGAAAATCAATTTCAACAAGGTAAGTTCTACTCCCCAGAGCTGTTCAAGCGTGCTCAAGGAAAGTACATCGCCTTTTGCGATGGCGACGATTACTGGACAGATCCGCACAAGTTGCAGACCCAAGTAAACTTTCTCGAAAGCAATCCAGATTACGTATTGACCTATCACGACGCTTTAGCCTTCGATGAGAACGGCCCACGAGGCATTCAGCTCCTTGGTAAATGGCGCTGCGACGCCAGCAGTCAAGATCTACTCAAGGCGCGTCCGCTTTCCACCCTGACTACCTGTTTTCGCAATGTGCTGCATGAGCTGCCAATAGAACTGCAGCAATCTCCCGTCGTGGATATTTGCTGGTGGTCGCTGCTCGGCGCCTATGGCAAAGGCAAGTTCCTGGGTGATATAGCGCCCGCAGCTTATCGGATGCATGCCGGCGGCCTCTTCTCCCTGCGCTCGAACAAGAAAAAACTGCATATGACCCTGCAGACTTACGCCAACTTAGCCAATTACTACAACCGCCTAGGCAATCAGGCGCTCTACGAGCATTTTCTGATGCAGGTGTTCGGCATGGCGCTTTCGGCTATTTCACCCTGGCGCAAGCTGCAGGCACTCATGCAGGTGGCGCGCAATGTCAGCGTCAACCTGGGTAAACGGTTGTTGCTGCAGGACTCCAGAGGTTGATCAATCCCCATGCTAAATACGGTTCTAGTGGTCTGCGTCGGCAACCTCTGTCGTAGCCCGATGGCCGAAGCACTCTTGCGGCAACGTTCACCGCCCGGCCTGCAAGTGACCTCGGCCGGACTTTACGCATGCTCTGGCGCGCCCATGGACCCGCTCGCCATGGCGCTGTTGCACGAGCATCAGGTGCTCACCCATGAGCATCACGCCCGCCAGGTAACGCTGGACATGCTGCACGAGGCCGAGCTGATTCTGCTGATGGAGCAGCAGCACCTGCAGCATGTGCTGCAAATGGCCCCCGAAGTTCGCGGCAAAACCTTTTTGATCGGCACATGGCAGAACCAACTGGAAATAGCCGATCCGTTTCGCTGCCCTAAAAATATCTTTCACAACACCTACACACTCCTTTCGCGCTGTGTCGACGATTGGCTGCCTTATCTTAGTCAGGAGGACCGAGAAAAATGACTTCAATGAGCCGCTCTGCGCTTGGGTATTACCAAGACAACCGGATAGATCTGGCGACCATTCTGCGCATCCTGTTCGATCACAAAGGGCTGATCATCGCGGTGGTAACCACCTTCGCCTTGTTCGGCCTGAGTTACGCACTACTCGCCACACCGATATTTCAGGCCAACGCGATGATCCAGATCGAACCCAAGAAAATCGGTTTGGACGCCACACCCGAAGTCAGCAGCAGGCCGCTTTCGGTCTCTCAAGCGGTGACCGAAATCGAACTAATCAAGTCCCGCACCGTACTCGGCAAAGTGGTCGACGCGCTGAAACTCGACATCGTCCAGCAGCCTAAATACTTCCCCGGCATCGGCGCCTATTTGGCGCGCACCTACAACCCGAAAACGGCAGGCAACGGCGCACTGGCCGCACCATTATTCGGGCTTGTCAGTTATGCCTGGGGCGGCGAGAAACTTGATGTTTTCCAGCTGGATGTGCCGCAAATCCTGCTCGGGGAAAAACTGACCTTAGTCGCGGGTCAACCCGGACAGTTCCAGTTGCTTGACCAGCAGCGCGTGCTACTCCTTAACGGCCAAGTCAATCAGCTGGCGACCAACAATGGGGTAACCATCCAGATAGCAAGCCTCGAGGCGCGGCCGGGCACTGAATTCCTTCTGACAAAAAATCGTACGCTCACCACCACCCTGATCTACCAAAAACGCCTCAAGGTCAGTGAAGCGGGCAAAGACTCCGGCATCCTTTACCTGGACATTGAGGATCCGAACCCAATCCAAGCCAATCGAGTGCTCAATGAAATCAGTCGGCTCTATGTGCGTCAGAACGTCGAGCGCAGCTCTGCTGAAGCAGCGCAACGGCTAGAATTTTTACGCTCGCAATTACCGCTGGTACGCAAGGAATTAGAAAAATCCGAGGCGGCCTTGAATGTTTTTCAAACCTCTGCGAAATCCGTGAATATCAGTATCGAAACCAAGGCGGTGCTCGACCAAGTGGTGAGCCTAGAGTCGACGCTATCCGAGCTCAACCTCAAACGCGCTGAAATGGTGCGTTTGTACACCCCCGAACACCCCATCTATCAAGCGCTGATGAAACAGATAGGCCAAATTGAAGCGCGCAAACAAAGTCTGCTGAAGAAAATCGAGGCACTGCCCGTAACCCAGCAGGAGCTGCTGCGCTTGACCCGCGACATGCAAGTCACCACTCAGACGTACACCCTGTTGCTGAACAAAAGCCAAGAGCAGGACATCATTCGCGCCGGCAATATAGGCAACGTGCGCATCATCGACAAAGCCGATGCGAACGTCGAAAAGCCGGTCAAACCGATGCGTGCGCTGATCGTCGTCATCGCTACGCTGCTCGGGGCATTGGTCGCTATCGGGATTATTTTTCTGCGCCAGGCCTTTTATCGCGGCGTGGAAAACCCAGAAGAATTTGAAAGTCTAGGGCTCCCAGTGTATGCCGCACTGCCATTCTCTCGGCGCCAGGAGCGCCTGGCAAAAAACCGCGACCGGTATGTCGCGGGAAGCGAATCAAAACTGCTAAGCGTCGTCGAACCCACCGAACTGGCCATCGAATCCTTGCGCAGCCTGCGCACCAGTTTGCATTTCGCCATGCTTGATGCCCGCAACAATATACTGATGATTTCCAGCCCGACACCGGGTGTTGGCAAATCATTCGTGTCCAGTAACCTGGCAGTGATCGTCGCCCAGGCGGGCAAAAAAGTACTGCTGATCGATGCCGATATGCGCCGAGGTTACTTGCACAAACTCTTCGGTCTGCAACCCAAGCATGGTCTGGCCGATGTGCTGGCCTCCCGCCTGGGCAACCAGGACGTTATCAATAATACCGAAATCAAGAATCTGCACTTGATCTCCTGTGGCTTCGCCGCGCCAAATCCTTCGGAATTATTGATGCATGATAATTTTCAGAACCTGCTCAAGGAACTGGCACCGCTCTACGATTTAGTACTGATTGATACGCCGCCAATCATGGCGGTGACCGATGCCGCCCTGGTCGGACGCCAGGCGGGCACCAGCTTGCTGGTGACGCGCTTCGGACTGAGCACAATCACGGAAATAGAAGCCGCCAAACGCCGCTTTTCACAAAACGGCGTACTGATCAAAGGCACTATTTTCAACGCGGTACTGCGCAAGGCATCGACCGCCGCCTATGACTGCGCGGCTTACGGCTACGATTACCAAGCGAGCAAAAACTGAAGTAACTAAATTCAGAGCCAAGGGATGGCCATGACCAAGACCATAGCAATGATGCAACCGTACCTGTTTCCCTATCTGGGTTACTTCCAGCTGATCGCCGCCGCCGACACTTTCGTTCTGGGTGATAACTTGCAATACACCAGGAGCGGCTGGATCAACCGCAATCGGATCCTGCTCAACGGCGAAGCCAAGCTGATCACCTTTCCCCTTAAAAAAGCCAGTCGCGAAGTTGCCATCGACAAACGTGAGCTGATCGATAACTTCCAAGATGAGATACTCCACCTTCTTAGAAGCCTTTCGCAGAATTATGCAAAAGCGCCCTATCGTGCAGACATATTGTCCTTACTGGAAAGATTGATGCTTTATCCGCATACCAACTTGGCGCGCTACACCGAACACAGCATTCGCGAACTTTGTAATTACTTGGGAATCGACACGCCTATCGTGCGGGCATCCGACTTGCCACTTCCGACGCACATCGAAAAACAAGATCGAGTCATTCAAACAGCCAAACAATTCGGCGCCAAACGCTACATCAATCTCATTGGTGGACGCGACTTATATTGCTCTGATTATTTCGCCCACCACGGCTTGCAACTGCACTTTCATCGTATTGATGACATCAGGTACCGACAATTTGAAAAGCCTTTCGTCGCGAACCTATCGATCATCGATGTATTGATGTTCAATAGCGCCGAGCAAGTAAGACAATGGCTGCCTAAATTTTCTCTTGAAGAGGGCAAAGCTCATCACACTGCACTATCCGCTTAAGTCATGAGTGGTTGGTCACTAGGATTAAACATTATGCAAAGGAGATGCATGCATGCCTCAGTCAACAAGCCCGGCCCACTGGTATCTGATCCAGAGCAAACCACGCCAAGAAGCTCGCGCCGAAGAACACCTGCTGCGTCAGAACTTCGAATGCTTTCGCCCGCTTCAAGCGCTCCCGCCGAGTGATCGCCACCCACGCAAGGGCAGCGCATCCACCCCGCCGCAAGAAGCCCTATTTCCCGGCTATCTGTTTATCCGTCTGGACCAGATCAACGATAACTGGTACCCGATCCGCTCAACCCGAGGGGTCAGCCGCATCGTGACCTTTGGCGGGCGGCCGCTGCCCGTTCAGGACGCATTGATCCAACAAATCCGCGATCGTTTGGCTGCACCGCCGGCATTACCGAGCTTTCAGCCCGGCGAGCGGGTGTTGATCAAGGCGGGCAACTTTTGCGATATCCAGGCGATTTTCCTCAGTCACGATGGCGAGCAACGGGCAGTAATTCTACTGAGCCTGCTGCAGCGCGAACAAAAGATCAGCCTGCCGTTGAGTAGTCTGTCTGCCTTGCAGGCACAGTTCGGCTGAAGCCGCGACCGTACCTGTAGAGAACAACGTGCTGGGTGCTTTTCTATCGCCGGGATAAACGCCATGAATGCGACAACCACACTGGTCACCCTGACCTATGGTGACCGTCTGAATTATTTGCAAACTCTGGTCAGTCGTTCTCTGGCCAGTCCGCAGATCGCTCGGGTCATTATCGTCAGTAATGCTTCGAAGTCCGAACTGAACTCCCTGTGCCTCGCATGGCCGGATCAGGTCGAGCTGATCCATCTGCCCAGCAACACCGGTTCGGCAAATGGTTATGCCGTCGGTATAGCAGCGGCGCTAAAGGGCGGCGCCGAATACATTTGGCTGATGGACGATGACAATGCGCCGACCATTAATGCCATCGCCTCCCTGCACCGATGCCTGCACCAACGCGAGCAACTGGATGGTCGCGATAATGCGGCAGTCCTCGGTTTTCGTCCCAGTCATCAGGCCGATATTGCAGCGGGGGTGCCAAAGCGCTTTGCCATTCAGAAGCGCTCAAGTTATTTCGGCTTCCATATTGCACAACTGCCTTACAAGCTCTGGCGGCGGCTGCCCTGGGGCAGGCCGCGGACACGCATCGACAAACAGGCACCCATCCAGCTGCCGTTCGCCACGTATGGCGGGCTGCTAGCCCATCGCAGCCTGTATGAGAAAATTGGTTTGCCGCTCGTTGAGCTGCTGCTGTATGCCGACGATACCGAATACACCTGGCGCATTACCGCAGGCGGCGGACGTATTTTCTTGGTGACCGACGCGCTGCTTGACGATCTCGAAGAGTCTTGGAACGTCAAGTCGCGCACCAACAACATCTACGAAACTTACCTGCTCGGAAATTCAGATTTTCGGGCCTATTACGCTGCCCGTAATCAAGCCTGGTTCGACAAAAACATTTGGGTTGCCTCCCCTTCTATGTATCGCCTGAACCGCTGGCTGTTTATGCGGCTGCTGCGGCATTTTGCGAAAAAAAATGGTACCTCGCAGCGCCTGGGTTTGCTCGAACAAGCAATCCGTGATGGCGAGTCCGGGCAGCTTGGTATTCACACCGCGTTCCCCTTATGAAGATCCTTTTCATTAACAGCCTGTATGCACCGCATATAGGCGGTGGTGCCGAAATCATTCTGCAACGCACCGTCGAAGGGCTACAAAGTCAGGGAGTGGACGTCACGGTGCTGGCCACCGGACCAGAGCCGGGGCTAAGCCTGAGTTGGGTCAACGATGTCAAGGTATACCGTGCCGGTTTATTGAATGGCTACTGGCATTTCGGCCAGCAACGGCCTGGTCGTCTCGCGCGGTTCGGCTGGCATTTACGCGACCGCTACAACGCCGGTATGCGTTTGTATGTGCGCGAAGTGCTGGCCGCTGAACAAGTTGACCTAGTGGTATGCCACAACCTCTGTGGCTGGTCGGTATCGGTCTGGGATGAAATCACTCAAGCGGGGCTGCCTATCGTGCAAGTACTGCACGACATGTACCTGCTCTGCCCCAGTAGCAACATGTTCAAAAATGGCAAAAGCTGCCAAGAGCAATGCGCTCTTTGCCGACAAATGCGACAAGGCCATGCCCAGCACTCGGCTCAAGTTGATGCTGTCGTGGGGGTCAGCCGCTATGTGCTCGACCAGCTACTCCACGAAGGCTATTTCCGCGGTAGCCAATCTCATGTGCTGCACAACGGCAATCCTGCCAGCCTGTTGAACGGGCTGTCTAGCTGCGCAAAAGACTCATCGCCACTACGTTTTGGCTATATCGGTACGCTGTCCGAAGCTAAGGGCTTGCGCTGGCTGATCGAGCAATTTCAACGGCTGCCGTTCGACGCAACACTGCAGATTGCCGGACGTGGTCAGCTCGATTATGAAGCCCAGCTCAAGAAGCTCGCTACTTCTCCGCGAATCAGCTTTGTCGGCTATCAGAAGCCCGAAAACTTCTACCCGCACATTGATGTGGCGATCGTACCTTCTCTCTGGGCGGAGCCGTTTGGCATGGTCGCAGTCGAGGCTTGCGCCTGCTCTGTGCCTGTCATAGCAAGCGGTCAGGGCGGCTTGCCGGAGATTATTTATGACCAAATCAACGGCCTGCTGTGCAGCCCTGAGGATCGCGATTCATTGGGTGAGGCCATGCTGCGCTTGTATCAGCAGCCGCAGTTGCGCGCGAAGCTCGGCGCCCAAGCACGCGCCAGCGTCGCCGCGCTACTGAGCCTTGAACCGATGATCGAGGGTTATTTGAATATTTTCACCCACACCTTACAACGTAAAAAGGTGCGCTATGACTCCAAGCCTATATCCCAGTCGGTATGACCGCCCATCCATAATGGCGTTCGACAAATCCACCCTGATCGTCTGGGTAACCCTCAGCCTGTTAGTGGTTGAGACCTTTTCCGGAGCACTGCGCTTCTATTTCGAGCAACTGGGTGTTTCAACGCTGCTGTACCTGCCCAAAGCTGCCTGTGTGTTGTTGATAGCCGTAGAGCTGACCCGCTACAAGGCCAACCGCGCCTTCTGGCTAGCATTGTTGTTACTGCTGCTCTCCAGCCAGCTGGCGTTGTTGCATGGCGCCAGTCTGAGCAACGTCGGTTTCAGCCTGTTTATGTACAGTCCACTGCTGTTCGGCCTGGTCTGTGGTGAGCACCTAGCACGCCGGCAGCGCCTACTCTGTTGGGGGATCGGCCTTTGCCTGCTGGCTTCGCTGCTGGGTATCGTCCTGGATAAACTCATTGCCGTGCCGTGGAAAGGCTACAGCTACTCCATCGGGGCCACTGAGATCAGCGCCAACATGGCGTGGTCCAGCAATGGCACCGACCGCATCGCAGGGTTCTCCCGAATGTCCACCAGTCTGGCCATGCTGATCGCGATCTTCAGTCTGTACCTGGCCGCCTTCACCCGCTCCCGGCCGCTGCTGCTTGGCCTGTTGGCCGTGGCCTTTTACGGCATCCTGCTGAGCACTAACAAATCCACTGCAGCCGCATTTCTCTGCGCTCTGCTGCTGATGGCCATCAGCAGATACAGACTAACCTGCGGCCTGATTTTCGCCATCACGATGCTGATAGGCGTGGCGCTACCGGTCATCAGCATGTTGATGAGCTTCAACCCTCACGCGACCAGCGGCTCCAGCAGTGGCGTATTGGCATCGATGTATGACCGCCTGGTAAACACATGGCCCACTATGATCGCGGTCATAGTGGACGAGGCATGGACCCTGTGGGGGGCCGGTTTTGGCATGGTCGGCAACAGCGCTACCACGTTCCCGGTCCCCGGCGGACAGCTGCTCAGCATTGCCGACAACACCGCCCTGTATCTGTGGGCCACCTTCGGTATTAGCGGCGTGCTGCTGTATGGCTTGCTATGGCCGTTGCTCTATCACTTACGCGAGCAGACCTCGCGGCTAAGCAGGGCCCTGCTTGGCATCAGCTTTTGCATCGTGCTGGTCAGCTGGACGACCGACGTGCCCGAGATGCCGATTGCCACTTTGTTTCTGGGCCTCGCCATCGCCCTTGTGCTGCGCCAGAAAGCATTGCCTCTGATCACCCTGACCGAGCGATACGAGCCATCGCCCGAAACTCTCCCCGTTCGATAATCGCGTAAAGGATTGATCATGCCATCTTTGAGAAAACCTGGCCGGCTGCTTTGGCTCATCGGTCTGTTCATGAGTGGTGCGGTGCAGGCTGAAGAGCATTTCATCATCGGCGTCGGTGCTCACCTGCTCAACACCAACAAGCCATCGACAACGGCCATCCAGTTGATTAGCAACGCGGGCATCCAGTCGGTTCGGGACGACGCTTACTGGTCTACCGCTGAACCCAGTCCAGGCCAATTACAAATTAACCCTTTCTGGAAAGCCTACTTAGCTAACGCCCACGCTAAGCAATTAAGCACGTTGTTAATTCTCGGCTATGGCAACCAGTTTTATGACAACAACGCCAAACCGCGTACGCCAATGGTGAAAAACGCCTTCGCCAATTATGTCGATTACGTCACCCGCGAGATCGGCAAGCAAGTCGCCTTCTACGAAATATGGAACGAGTGGGATCTGGAAAACCCCACGTCCGCGCAGTTCAGCAGCGATTACGCCACGCTGATCAAAGACACCGCGCGACAAATTCGCGCGGTGAATCCGCACGTCAAAATCCTCGCCGGCGCGGTGTCCAGCCAAGGCGTAGACGAAGGCTTCGCCGACCGTCTGGTGGATGCCGGCATCCTCAATGTGGTGGATGGGCTGTCGCTGCACCCTTATGTGCATTGCCGCGGCCCGAGCGGCAACACACCCGAAAGCTGGATCGCCTGGTTACGCCAGATCAATGCACGATTAAGCGCCAAGGCCGGGAAGCCGATTGCGTTGTATCTAACTGAAATGGGCTGGCCGAGTCATGACGGCAATTGCGGGATCAGCGAACAAACCCAGGCGGCCTACCTGGCGCGCAGTTTTTTCCTGGCGCAAACCTTGCCCAGTATTAAAGGCATGTGGTGGTACGACCTGGTCAATGACGGCAACGACAGCCATGAGCAAGAACACAATTTTGGTCTGATCAAGATGGATTTGACCGTCAAACCGGCCTATCAAACCCTGCAGGCGATCAGCCCTACCCTACGCCAGTATCGCTATGACGCTGAAGACAGCCGCCTGGACGAACACCTTTACCTGCTGAATTTCTCCAACGGGGCGGAGCGCGTGGTGGTGGCTTGGACCACCGATAAACCACGCCAGGTAAAGATCCAGGCCAGCAGCGCCCAACAAGGCTTTGTGCAGCTTATCGATACGGCCAAGCCCGCACAGGGTCAGGTCAGTAGCCAGACACCCTGGACCTGCATCGACGGCCAATGCTCGGCGCTGGTCGAGCTGAGCAACTTTCCCAAGATCATCTCCCTGGGTACCCGCAACACCTTATCCACTCGCTGAATAGCCATTCGCTGCATGCCCCCTGACTGCCCTCGCCGACTCTGTCCATCCGCGACATGGCGCAAGGGCGACGTGCGGCTTGCTCAGACTCGCTCGCCGCGCACAACCGCACGCCGCAATGGCCCCGCAACCGTGCTTGATCACACCACTGCAGAGTCAATTTATGATTGTCGTGAATGCCCGTTTCCTCACCCAAGAACTGCGCGGGGTACAACGCTTTGCCGAACAGGTGTGCTTGGCGTTGCAGCCGTTACGTGACGACCTGCTGTTCGTCGCGCCCCATGGCATCAAACTGCACGGTGCCGCTAAACAACTGAAGGTGCGCTGCATCGGCACGCACCAAGGCCATTTGTGGGAACAATACGACTTGCCACGGTATTTGCAGCGCCAGGGCAAGCCCCTGCTGGTTTCGCTGTGCAGCACGGCGCCCCTGCTGTATCACAACCAAATTGCAACCCACCACGACATCACGTATGTGCGCCATCCAGAGAGCTACACGCGCCTGTTTCGTACCCTGTACCGGCTCGCAACGCCGCTGATGCTCAAACGCATCAAGGCGCTGATTACCGTCAGCAATTTTTCCCGTAACGAGATCGCTCAGCATTATGGCTATCCCGCAGACCGCATTTTTGTCGTGCCCAATGCGGTGAGTGATGCCTTCCGCCCCAAGCCCTCGCCAGAGCCGGAGCATGCCTATCTGCTGGCCGTCTCCTCACCCAGCGCGCACAAAAATTTCAGTCGAATGATCGCCGCCTTTCTCATGCTGCAAGGCCATGAGCAGACTCACCTGCACATAGTCGGTGCGGCCAATGGGATTTTTTCCGATCCCGACCTCCAGCGACTGGCCGAGGGCGAACCTAGAATCCGCTTTCTCGGCAGGCTCAGCGACGCACAACTGATCAAACAATATCAGGGGGCGACGGCCTTTGTTTTTCCTTCGCTGTACGAAGGATTTGGCATTCCGCCACTCGAGGCACAAGCCTGCGGCTGTCCGGTGCTGGCCGCTAATGCCGCCTCAATCCCAGAGGTTTTACAGAGCAGTGCGTTGTATTTCGACCCGCTCAGTGTCGCGCATATCTCCCGCGCCATGGCGCTCGCTCTGGATACGCCAAGCCTGCAGCAAAACTTGCGCCAGCTTGGCCTGGACAATGTGGCGCGATTTTCCTGGGAGTACTCCGCGCACTTAGTCTCACAGCGTATTGACGCGGTTTTAGCGCAGTCGCCCGTCCTTCCTAAATCCGCCCCAAACAACACAGGAAGTGTTTTCGATGAAAATCGCTATCGTCCATGAATGGTTAGTGACTTACGCGGGTTCCGAGCGGGTACTGGCCGCTTTTTTAAGAATTTGGCCAGAAGCCGATTTATTCGCGGTGATCGATGTTCTCAGTGATGAAGATCGCGCGCACCTTGGCGGAAAACGAGCAAAAACCACCTTTATCCAACACTTACCCAAGGCAAAAACCCATTACCAGCGATATTTACCGCTTATGCCGCTGGCTATCGAGCAATTGGATCTGACGGCTTACGACCTGATCATCTCCAGCAGCCATGCCGTTGCTAAAGGCGTGCTCACAGGCCCCGATCAACTGCATATCAGCTATGTGCATTCACCGATCCGCTATGCCTGGGATATGCAACATCAATACTTGCAGGAAGCCGGCCTGAGCAAAGGGCTGAAAAGCAAACTGGCGCGATTGGTTTTGCACTATATGCGTATGTGGGATCAGCGCACCGCCGCCGGCGTCGATACATTTATCGCCAACTCCGCGTTTATTGGCCGACGTATCGCTAAGGCTTATCGTCGCGATTCGACGGTAATTTATCCGCCTATCGACACCCGCGGCTTCAATCTGTGCGAGACCAAGCAGGACTTTTATTTCACCGCCTCGCGCATGGTGCCGTACAAGAAAATGCCGATGATTATCCAGGCCTTTGCCGCCATGCCGGATAAACGTTTGATCGTAATCGGCGACGGCCCAGAAATGGCGCATGCCAAGGCGGCCTGCGGACCCAATGTCACGTTGCTTGGCTATCAGCCATTCGCCGTGCTGCGGGAACATATGCAAAACGCCCGAGCTTTTGTGTTTGCTGCCGAAGAGGACTTCGGCATAACGCCGGTCGAAGCTCAGGCCTGTGGCACCCCGGTGATCGCCTTCGGCAAGGGCGGTGCGTTGGAAACTGTGCGCGGCCTCGACGAAGTAAATCCGACCGGCGTTTTCTACCCTCAGCAGACTGTTCAGGCGCTAATAGACGCGGTGCATCTATTTGAAGCCAAGCAGCACCGCATCACCGCGCAGGCTTGCCGAAAAAATGCAGAGCGCTTTTCTGAGCAACGTTTTGAGTTGGAAATAAGAAACTTCGTTGATGCGCGCCTGCGCGAGAGTGCTGTGCCCGTCCATGCTCGAGTCGAAACCCCAGCCTATATAAGCAGCGCCCCAGTCCACTCAATGGTGCGGATCAAGCCGCTTTAATTTCAAGAGAGTGAGCTGCACCGTTTTCAAGACACTGCTTTCTAGACCCCCGCTTCAAAGCCCCCGCGTTCAAGACATTGCCCGGATGGCACTCAGCCAAGGAGAGAGGTTATGAGTCGTACATATAAAGGTGTGCTGCATGTGCATCAGACCGTGCTGTCCCTGGCCCATCGATTGCTTGATCTAGCCGTGATCGTGCTTTGTGGTTATTGGCAAAATACACTCGAGAATACGTCCATAGGCACTGAATCCTGGATCATGATTCTGCTCTCGGTGCTTATTTTTCACTGGATCAGTGAATACCATCAATTATATGGCTCTTGGCGTGGCGAGCAGATTGCGCGTGAGCTGTTCAAGGTCTTAAACCACTGGGCGCTGACGTTCATCATTCTGCTCTCGATCGACGCGCTGCGACTGCATCCGGCGGTTTTGCCCGACGACCACAAAATGGCCTGGTTCACCATGGTGTTGGCCGCCCTCTGTGGTTATCGGCTGCTGATTCGCGGCGTGCTGCATGCCTTGCGCCGGCGCGGTTTCAATACCCGCAGCGTAGCCATTGTGGGCACAGGCGAAGTAGGCGAACGCCTGGCTTGGTCAATCGCCAGCGCTCCCTGGATGGGCCTGAACTTGGTGGGGTTTTATGATGACCAGCCTCAGCAGATGGACCTCAGTCCCTTTGCTCGACGGGTGCCCGTGGTCGGCAATCTCGAACAACTGGTCACCGATACGCGCGCCGGGCACATCGACAAGGTCTACATCACCCTGGCGATGAGCCGCGAACCGCAAATGCGTGAGGTGATTCAGGAACTGAGCGATACCACCGCCTCGGTTTACCTGATCCCCGATGTGTTTATGTTCGACCTGCTGCATGCGCGCAGTGAAAGCATCAACGGGCTGACCAGCATCAGTATTTTCGACACCCCAATGGACGGATCCAACAGCCTTCTCAAGCGTTTGGAAGACATTCTGGTAGCCAGCCTGATTTTGTTGCTGATAGCCGCACCGATGTTGCTGATTGCGACTACTATCAAACTGACTTCGCGCGGACCGGTGCTGTTTCGTCAGAGACGTTACGGTTTGGATGGAAGATCAATAATGGTTTGGAAGTTTCGCAGCATGAGTGTGCTGGAAAACGACAACAACGTTCGTCAAGCCACCCGCAATGACCCACGGATTACCCCGCTCGGCGCTTTTTTGCGACGCACTTCATTGGATGAGCTGCCACAGTTTTTTAATGTCTTGCGTGGCGATATGTCCATTGTGGGTCCGCGCCCCCATGCGGTGGCGCACAACGAGCAGTATCGCAAGCAGGTCCGCGGCTACATGCTGCGGCACAAGGTTAAGCCCGGCATCACCGGCTGGGCTCAGGTGAATGGTTGGCGTGGCGAAACCGACACCCTCGACAAAATGCAGAAACGGGTCGAGTTTGACCTTGAGTACATCGAGCGCTGGTCGGTCTGGCTAGACTTGAAGATCATTCTGTTGACCCTGTTTAAGGGTTTCATTAACAAAAACGCATTTTGAATGGATGCACAACACTACGGTGCGAGCGCACCCCAAGGAAGGAACATTACTCATGAAGCGAACCATTGCTGTTGTCCTCTTCTCCGGCCTGCTCTTGCAAGGGTGTGCTTTCGCTCCCGGCCAGCACATGACACTAGGGTCTATTGAAGAAAATTCGCCCGAAGCAGGCGAAGTGCGTTTAGTCAACATCACGCAACAAACATTGCAGCAACAACGCGACACTCGCACGCTGACAGTGCTGCCCGCCGAACTAATGAACTACCACCCGACGGACTACCTGATCGGCCCCGGCGACAGCTTATTTATTACTGTATGGGAACACCCAGAGCTGACCTCACCCGGTTCGCAAGACCAGCTCGAAGCTAACGGCCGCGAGGTCCGTAGTGATGGCACGCTGTACTACCCGTACCTTGGCGCCGTTCAGGCCGCCGGTATGAGCGTCGGACAATTGCGCAAAAATATTCAGCAAAAACTCAGCCAGTACGTCACTGACGCCAAAGTAGACGTCAATGTGCTGCGCTATGGCAGCCAACGCGTGATCCTCTCTGGCTCGTTCAAAAACGCCGGCTCCGTTCCCCTCACCAATACGCCGCTCACTATGGTGCAAGCCATCAGCCAGGCCGGAATGGACAACGGCGCAGCCAACATGGCCGGCTTGACACTCAAGCGCGATGGCAAGGAATACCTGATCGACGTCGATGCCCTGAACCGCAGAGACTCGCTGCTGGGAGAGCTGTATCTCAAAGATGGCGACCAACTGCATCTGAGCAATACCAGCCCCAATAATATCTACGTGCTGGGCGAAGTCGTAAGCCCGCAGGTGATGACCTACGGCACCACCAGCCTGACGCTGATGCAAGCCTTGGGCAATGCCGGTGGGCTCAGCCAGGACAGTGCCGACGGCGATGCGGTGTATGTGATCCGCGGCGCCGAAAGCATCGATCTGCAACCGGCCACGGTCTTCCACCTCAACGCCAAGAAACCCAGCGCGTTCCTTCTTGCTCGCCAGTTTGAGCTGCAAGCCCAGGATGTGATCTTTGTCGGCCCGGCCAATATCACCCGCTGGAACCGCTTTATCAGCCAGCTGCTGCCCTCGGCGACTGCGGTGATTGGCACCGGCGTAGCCTTTAGTAACTAAATGCCGATCTAACACTGTGCGGCGTGGCGCTGCCGTTTAGTCGCCCGTCACCTGCCGTGCAGTCAGCGCTTTCTCCGTCTCGCAACACCCCGGGTGCTCCAGACTCACGGCTGTGGGAGCACCCTCCCCGCTTATCCCAGCCCCGCCTATCCCCCTCGATCTTCCTCGTCCTCCTCCTCTTTATCTTCGTGGCATACCGCGCGCGGCATCCTCTTGCGTGCGTTTGGCCTGTCTATGCCGTGGACGCCAGCGCTGGAAATTCCATATGGAAGGTTGTCCAGCCATTGCTGGAGGTGCACCAGATGCGCCCCTGATGAGCTTCGACAATCGAGCGGGTAATGGCCAGGCCCAAGCCTGCATTGTGGCCACCGCCTTCGCGGCGGGCCGGGTCCGCGCGGTAAAACCGGTCGAATACCCGTTCGAGATGCTCGGAATCAATGGTGCCGCCGGGGTTCGCCACACTCAGCCGAGTGCCGGCGTCGCTGTGCCTGAGTGAGACGCGGATGGCCTGGCCGCGTGGGGTGTAGCGCAATGCATTGGAGAGCAGATTGGCGATGGCGCGGCGCAACATCTGTTCATCGCCATACATATGCCCGCTGCCAGAGAACTTCAGGTCGATGCCGCGTTCATCGCCCAGCAGACGGTAATATTCCAGCAGTTTTTCCAGCATCGATTCAAGGTCGATTTGCAGGTTTTGCTGAGCCAGCAGGCCGTTGTCCGACTTGGCCAGAAACAGCATGTCATCGATCATCCGCGACATGCGCTGCAGCTCTTCCAAGTTCGAGTGCAGATTTTCCTGGTAATCCTCAAGGGCTCGATTTCGGGAAAGAATCACCTCGGTATGGGTTAACAAATTGCCCAATGGCGTGCGCAGTTCATGGGCGATATCGGCGGAGAAATTGGCGAGCCGAGTGAAGTCATCCTCCAGCCGGGCGAGCATGGCGTTGAAGGTCAAGACTAACGGTTGCAGCTCTGCGGGAACCGGCGCCAGGGCAATACGCTTTTTCAGCGAAGTGGCGGAGATCGACGCGGCCACCTGGGTGACCGTTTTCAGTGGGCGCAAACCGCTGCGCGCCACGGCCCAGCCAAGCCCCGCGCTGACCAGAGCGCTGATGGCCAGCTCTATCCAGAACCAGCGCAGGATAGTCTCGAAGAAGACCATGTGGTGCGTGACATCCAGCACCAGCATCACCCTCAGCGGCTGCGGCTGCCCGGCTACCGCCATGTGGGCGGTCATGCCCCGATACATGCGCTGATCGTTATGCCAGGTCCACATGCCAGGCTCGGCAGCGGCGCGAAACCACTCCGGGTCGTTAGCCTGCACGGAAACCTCAGGGTGCTCAGGCGCGACGAATAAACGGCGCTGCGCAGCGTCCTGAATGACCGTGGTCAAACCCTGATGGGAGCCCAGCAGCGCGCGTAGCCTTGGGATGGCTACCGCGAACTGCTCAAGGCTCTGCAGATCGCCCAGAATGAATTGAGTGGACTGCAGCTTTTCAACCAGCGCCTGTTGATCGCGTGATTGAAAGTGCAGCTTGCACAGCTGGTAAAAACTCAGCCCGGCAACCGTCAGCACGGCGGTGAAGGCGAACATAAACAGCAGGCTCATGCGCGCGGTCATGGAGAACCGGCTCATGGCGCATCCGGTACGTCGAGCATGTAGCCCATGCCGCGTACGGTGTGAATAAGTTTGGAGGGAAAATCATCATCGATCTTGGCGCGAAGGCGCCGAATAGCCACCTCGATAACATTGGTGTCGCTGTCGAAATTCATGTCCCAGACCTGCGAGGCGATCAGTGATTTGGGCAATACTTCACCGCGCCGGCGCAGCAGCAATTCGAGCAGGGCAAATTCCTTGGCGGTCAGGTCGATGCGTTTACCGGCGCGACTGGCCCGCCGCTTGAGCAGGTCGACCTGCAGATCGGCCAACTGCAGATGAGTCTGCGTGGGCGCATGGTTGCCGCGGCGCAACAGCGTTCTGACCCGCGCCAGCAGCTCGGAAAACGCAAACGGCTTGATCAGGTAGTCGTCGGCGCCCAGTTCCAGTCCCTTGACCCGATCTTCCACCCCATCGCGTGCCGTCAGAAACAGCACGGGCATTTGCTTGCCCGCCGCGCGAACCCGCCGCAACACTTCCCAGCCGTCCAGGCCGGGCATCATCACGTCCAGAATCAGCAGATCGTAGGGCTCGCCGAGCGCCTGTTCAACGGCGTCGCTGCCGGTGGTGACCCGATCGACGCTGAACCCCGCCTCGCCCAAGCCCTGCTGCAAGTAGGTGCCCATCTTCGGCTCGTCTTCCGCTACCAGAAGTTTCATCTGACCATTCTCGAAAAGTGATGAGCAGAGTGTGCCGCGATTTAGCCGAGCCATCCATAAACTGACAAAAATGTACTGCTTCAGTCAGCTTCCTGACAGCTTGTTAACCATAGTATTCAACACCTTAGCCCTCAATGGCGGCCGTCAATGGACGTCATGCACACCTTTAAGGGTGCCAGTCCGACTGCCCGACAATTCGGGGAACGGCCAATTCGTTGTAACGCATAAGGATCGTCTCAAGGTGCACTCACGTATTTGCCAATTATCCTGCACGCCACTGTTGCTGCTGCTATGCGCCGCACCGCTGCCGGCACTTGCTGCGGCCGGCAGCAGCTCTTTCGCCGCACAGAGCCACGCGGACTTACCGCGACTTTCTGAGCCGCAAGACCCCAGCCGCACACAGCCGAGCACGCCGCCAGCCAGCCTTGCGGCGCTTAACAGCGCGCCGCTGACGGTGACGCAAGCCGTGCAAGTGGCGCTGGCCGACAATCCCGGGCTGGCCGAAATGCAGGCCCGCGCCACCGCACTGGCCGCCATTGCGCCACAGGTGTCCAGCTTGCCGGACCCGGTCTTGAGCGCCAACCTGCTCAACCTGCCGACCGACAGTTTCAACCTCAGCCAGGAGCCCATGACCAGCGTCCAGATCGGTCTCAGCCAAGCATTGCCTTTCCCTGGCAAGCTGGCGCTGCGCGGCCAGGCGGCCGCCCAGCAAGCACAGGCGGCCACCGCAGATGTGGGAGAGATGCGCCTGGCCTTGGTGCAAGACGTGCGGAGCATATGGTGGAACCTGTTTTATCTGGATCGAGCCCTGGCCACTGTCGAGCGCAACCAACAACTGCTCCGTCAGTTTTTCGAAGTCGCCCGGCTCAAGTACACCCTGGGCGATGGCTTGCAACAGGACACCCTACTGGCCCAGACCGAACTGGCCAAGCTGCTGGATGGTGTGATCCAGTTGCAGGGGCTGCGCCGCAGCGAAGAAGCCCGCCTCAATGCACTGCTCAATCGGCCAACGCTGCAGACCCTGGTACTGCCGCAAGGCGCCGCGGCACCTTTTCAAACACTGCCCAGCGAGCACGCGCTGCTCCAGCTGGCCGAGCAAAACCGCCCGCTATTGGCCGCGCAACGCAGCCGCCAAGCCGCCGCACAAACGCAGGTAGAACTGGCGAAGAAGGATTACTACCCGGACTTTACGGTCGGCGTGGCCTATGGCAAGCGCAGCGGCAATAACCCCGACCAAACCTCGCGCGCCGATTTGGCCTCGGTAATGTTCAGCATGACGCTGCCCATTTATTCCGGCAGCAAGCAGGACAAGGCCCTCGATCAGCGCAACGCGCAACTCAACGAAAGTCACTATGCCTTCGCCGACCGGCGCGCCACGACCCAGCGTGAGGTGTCGGTGGCCCTGGCGGCGGTGCATCAATCGCACCGCCAATACGAGCTGATGCGCGACGGCATTATTCCCCAGGCCCACCAGACCGTGGCCGCCATGTTGTCCGGTTATCAGGTGGGCAAAGTCGACTTTCTGAACCTGCTGACCGCCCAACTCAATCTCTACAACTACGAACTCCAGTCCTGGAAGGCCTTCAGCGCCACCCAGCAAGCGCTGGCCCGACTGACTGCTGCCGTAGGCAAGGAAAACTTCAATGAGTAAACAAACCTGGATTGCCGTGGCGATTGCCCTGGGCCTCGGCGTGGCGGGGGGTTATGGCGTGTCTAACCAGTTTGCCGGCCAGGCGACAGCGTCGGCAGAAGAGCCGGCATCGGCGCAGAAAAAACCGGTGTTTTACCGCAACCCGATGAACCCGGACGTCACCTCGCCGGTGCCGGCCAAAGACAATATGGGCATGGACTATGTGCCGGTGTATGCCGATGCGGCGGCCGGCGCCGCCGGGCCGGCTGGCACGGTGACGATTGATGCCAGCGCGCGACAGAACATTGGGGTGCGCACGCAAATCGCCGAACAGCGCACCTTTACCCACAGCATTCGCACCATAGGCCGGGTGGCTTTCGACGAAGAGCAACTGACCCGCCTGCACCCGAAGACCGAAGGTTGGGTAGAAAAGCTGCTGGTCGACAAGACCGGGCAGCCGGTTAAACAAGGCGCACCCTTGTTGCGGCTGTATTCGCCACAGATAGTCAGTACGCAGGAGGAGTATCTGCTGGCGCTCAAGAGCGCCAAGACGCTCAAGAACAATCCCTATCCTGACATTCGTCAGACAGCCTTGAGCCTGGCCAGCAGTGCCCGCCGGCGGTTGCAACTATTGGACGTGCCGGAAGCCCAGATCAGGCAACTCGAGAAAACCGCGCAGGTGCAAAAAAGCATCCCGATTGCTTCACCTGCCTCCGGCATTGTGATGAATATCGGGGTTCGCGAGGGGCAATTCATCACCCCTCAAACCGAGCTGTACCGGCTGGCCGACCTGTCAACGGTCTGGGTGATTGCGCAGATCTACGAATACGAATTGCCCTGGGTAGCGCTTGGTGACCAGGCCACCATCAGTGCCACCGCGCTCGGCGGGAAGACCCTCTCCGGCCGCGTGAACTACATCTATCCGTATATGGAAAACCAGACGCGCACCGTGCAGGTACGTATCGAGCTGGACAATCGCGATGGGGCGCTCAAACCCGACATGTTTGTCGATGTGGCCTTGGCCACCGCCGAAAAATCCGACGCCATCGTTATCCCGGAAGAAGCCGTGGTGCGTTCCGGTGAGCATGAGCAGGTGTTTGTGCAGCGCGCGCCGGGTAAATTCGAGCCGCGCAAAGTCACCCTGGGTTTGATCGCAGAGGGCCTGGTGGAAGTTGTGCGCGGCGTGCAGGCCGGCGAAGTGGTGGTCACTTCGTCACAATTTCTGATCGACTCCGAATCCAAATTACGCGAAGCCACGGCGAAAATGCTCGCGGCGCCGGACCAGCCACCATCACCCGCCAACACCGCCGCCCCGGAGGCCAAGGCTAAGCCAACAACGCCCGCAGCGATGGACGAAATGCCAAGCCATGATATGGGCAGCATGCAAACGGACGATATGCCAAGTCATGACATGAGCAGCATGCAAATGGACGACATGCCAAACCATGACATGAGCAACATGCAAAAGGATGGCAAGGCCATGCCGGAGGGTATGCAGCATGATTAAGGCCATCATTAGCGCCTCGCTGCGGGACAAGTTCATGGTGCTGATGGCCGCCGCAATTCTGGTGGCGGTGGGCATCTGGGCGGTCCGAACCACGCCTCTTGACGCCATCCCCGACCTGTCCGATGTGCAGGTCATCATCTTCACCGAGTTTCCCGGGCAAAGCCCGCAGGTCATCGAAGACCAAGTCACCTATCCGCTCACCACCTCGATGCTCTCGGTGCCGTTCAGCAAGGTGGTGCGTGGTTACTCATTTTTCGGTTTTTCCATGGTGTACGTCATTTTTGAAGACGGCACCGATATGTACTGGGCGCGTTCGCGCGTGCTGGAGTATTTGAATTTTGCCTCGTCGCGGCTGCCCGACGGGGTAACGCCGAGCCTGGGCCCGGATGCGACCGGGGTCGGCTGGGTGTACGAATACGCCTTGGTCGACAAGAGCGGTAAGCACGACCTGGCCCAGCTGCGCTCCATCCAGGACTGGTACCTGCGCTATCCACTGCAGACGGTGAATGGCGTCGCCGAAGTGGCGTCCATTGGTGGCTACGTCAAGCAATACCAGGTTGAAGTCGACCCCAATGCCCTGACTCGCTATGGCATCCCCTTGTCGCAGGTCAAACAAGCTATTCAGCGTTCCAATAACGATGTTGGCGGCCGCTTGCTGGAAATGGCCGAAACCGAATATATGGTGCGGGCACTCGGCTATATCAGCTCGATCGAGGACATCAACAGCATCCCGATCGGCGCGGATGCCAATGGCACGCCCATCAGCATCCGCGATGTAGCCCATGTGCAGCTGGGTCCGGAGTTACGCCGCGGCCTGGTCGAATTAAATGGCGAAGGTGAAGTGGTCGGCGGCGTGGTGGTGATGCGCTCCGGCGCCAATGCCCTGACCACCATCGAGAACGTGCGCAACAAGCTGGCCGAACTTAGCGCGGGTTTGCCAGAAGGTGTGGAACTCGTAACCGTCTATGACCGCAGCAATTTGATCAATCGTGCAGTGGACAACCTCAGCGCAAAATTGATCGAAGAATCGATTGTCGTCAGCGTGATTTGCATCTTGTTCTTGCTGCATGTGCGCTCCGCCCTGGTGGCCGTGGTTTCGCTGCCCATCGGCATTCTGATGGCATTCATCTTCATGCGCTGGCAGGGCCTGAACGCCAACATCATGTCTCTGGGTGGCATCGCCATTGCCATCGGCGCCATGGTCGACGGGGCGATTGTGATGATCGAAAACGCCCACAAACACCTTGAACGCGCCGGGTTGAAAAAGGGCCAGGCGCTCGACCTGAATGAACGCTGGGCGGCGGTTGGCACTGCCTCCCGTGAGGTCGGCCCGGCGCTGTTCTTTTCGCTGCTGATCATCACCGTATCGTTTATGCCGGTGTTCACCCTGCAGGCGCAGGAAGGTCGTATGTTCGCCCCGCTGGCCTTCACCAAAAGCTATGCCATGGCGGCGGCTGCGATTTTATCGATCACCCTGATCCCGGTGCTGATGGGCTATTTCATCCGCGGCAAAATCATCGCCGAAGCCAAGAACCCGGTGAACCGCTTTTTGCACTGGATCCATGCGCCCGCGCTACAACGACTGGTCCTGCAACCGAAAAAGACCGTGCTAGTGGCGCTGCTGTTACTGATGGCCACGGCCTATCCCGTTTCGCAGCTGGGCACTGAATTCATGCCGCCGCTGGATGAAGGCGACATTTTGTATATGCCGACGCTTTTTCCGGGCATCTCGATCACCAAGGTAAAAGAGGTGGTGCAACAAACTGATCGCATCCTGAAAACCTTTCCCGAGGTGAAAACCGTGTTTGGCAAGGCCGGACGTGCGCAGACCGCGACCGACCCCGCGCCGCTGTCCATGCTGGAAACCACGGTGCGACTCAAACCGCGCGCCGAATGGCCAGACCCGTCTAAAACCGCCCAGCAACTGATGAAGGAAATGGACGCCGCCATCCAGTTTCCGGGCGTGGCCAATGCCTGGACCATGCCGATCAAGACGCGCATCGACATGCTGTCGACCGGCATCAAGACGCCAATCGGGGTCAAAGTCAGCGGCCCCGACCTTAACGAACTGCAGCGGTTGTCCGGCGAGATAGAACGCGCCATGAAGACCATTCCCGACACGCTGTCAGCTTTTGGCGATCGCGCTGTCGGCGGCTACTACGTCGACTTCAACATCAATCGCCAGCAGGCCGCCCGCTATGGCCTGACCGTCGGAGATGTGCAGGATGTGGTGCAAAGCGCGATGGGCGGCATGAACGTCACGCAGACGGTCGAAGGCCTGGAACGCTACCCGGTCAACCTGCGCTATGCCCGGGATTTACGCGACAGCGTGCAAGCGGCCAAACGCATTCTGGTTGCCACCCCGTCGGGCGCCCGCATACCGCTGGCCGAACTGGCAGACATCGCCCTCAATCGTGGCCCGCCGGCGATCAAGAGTGAGAACGCCCGGCCCAGCGCCTGGATTTACATCGATATCAAGACCTCTGATATCGGCGGTTATGTGCAGCAAGCCAAGCAAGTATTGGCGCAGCAAGTGGACATACCGCCGGGTTATACCGTGGCTTGGTCGGGACAATTCGAATACATGGAACGCGCCGCCGAACGCCTGAAAATGGTCGTACCGGTGACGCTGTTGAGTATTTTCCTGCTGCTGTATTTCAACTTTCGCAATGTGGCCGAGCCGCTGGTGGTGATGCTCTCCATTCCGTTCGCCATGGTCGGCGGGGTCTGGCTGGTATACCTGCTGGGCTATAACCTCTCGGTTGCGGTGGTCGTGGGCTTTATTGCCCTAGCGGGGGTGGCAGCGGAGATCGGCGTGCTGGTGCTGACCTTTATCGATCAGGAAATCGCCCGGCAACGCCACCTACAGGCCACGGAGCAAGGAACGCCGGCACTCGAGTACGCACAGGCGCCAGGCGACCCAGCACTGAGTCAAGAACAGATCATGGCGGCGGTGCATACCGGCACGGCCGAACGTGTGCGGCCCATTGTCATGACCGCCACCGCCATCATCGTCGGCCTGCTGCCGATCATGTGGGGCAGCGGCACCGGCTCGGAAGTGATGCAGCGGATCGCCGCGCCGATGGTCGGCGGCATGTTGACCGTCACGGTGTTGAGCCTGCTGGTGTTGCCGGTGATCTACGGCATGGTCTTGCAACATCAAGAACGGCACCGGAGAAAATGACCGCCTTGGCGCAAGGGTAATTTTCGTCTCAGGCGGCTGACAGCGAATGTTTTTCAAGGCCGTTGCGCCCAAACAGCAGACAGCCGCCAGGTCACTCAACGCAAAGCAAAACCGGCCGCCCACCGCCACGGTGAAGCGGCCCGGTGCGGGTTCAACCTGACACAAATGTAATCACTGCGATGATTCAAATGTGACAACTTCTTTAGGCGCGCTGCCGGGTCCGGTTTAACGATCAAATTAAACGATCAAGCTAACCAATGACGGCAGCCAGTCACGCGCACAAGCAATCCCTCACACGACAACGCTGCCCACAACCAAACGTCAGGGTTGTTCAGCACGGCTCCTTTGGCGAACTGGAAATAATGGCATGCACTGCAAAACCTCAAGACGCACCTTCGTCAAGGGCATCGCCGCTGGCGGCCTGCTCGGCGGTCTAGGCCTATGGAAGACCCCGGTATGGGCGCTAACCAATCCGGGATTTCCAAGCGTGCTCGCCGGCACTCACTTTGAGCTGTTGATCGGTAAAACCCCAGTCAATATCACCGGTTCGCCGCGCATGGCCATGACCATCAATGGCAGCCTGCCCGGCCCACTGCTGCGCTGGCGCGAGGGCGACACGGTGACCCTGCGGGTGAAAAATCGCCTGCAGGAGGACACCTCCATTCACTGGCACGGGATCATTCTGCCGGCCAACATGGACGGTGTGCCCGGTCTGAGCTTTCACGGCATTGCTCCCGACGGCCTGTATATCTACACGTTCCAGGTCAACCAGAACGGCACCTATTGGTACCACAGTCACTCGGGATTTCAGGAGCAGGTCGGGGTCTACGGTCCTCTGGTGATTGATGCAAAAGAGCCAGAACCCTTCACCTATGATCGCGACCATGTAGTGATGCTCAGCGACTGGACCGATGAAGATCCGGCTCGCCTGATGGCCAAACTCAAGAAACAGTCGAACTACTACAACTTCCATCAGCGCACCGTTGGCGACTTTATCAATGACGTGAGCGAGCAAGGTTGGGCGGCAACAGTGGCCGATCGCAAAATGTGGGCCGAGATGAAAATGAGCCCCACCGACCTCGCCGACGTCAGCGGCCACACCTATACCTACCTGATGAACGGCCAGGCACCTGATGGCAACTGGACCGGCATTTTCAAACCGGGCGAGAAGATCCGTCTGCGCTTTATCAATGGCTCGGCCATGAGTTATTTCGATGTGCGCATCCCGGGGCTGAAGCTGACCGTAGTGGCCGCCGACGGTCAGTACGTCGAGCCGGTGCAGGTCGATGAACTGCGCATCGCCGTTGCCGAAACCTATGACGTAATAGTCGAGCCGGGTAACGCAGAGGCCTACAGCATTTTCGCCCAATCCATGGACCGCAGCGGCTATGCCCGCGGCACCCTGGCATTGCGTGAAGGCTTGAGCGCCGCCGTGCCCGAGCCCGATCCGCGCCCGCTGATCAGCATGGCCGACATGGGCATGGGCGGTATGGCGGGAATGGATCACAGCACGATGGCCGGCATGGACGCTGCTGGCATGCAGGGCGATATGGCCGGCATGGACCACAGCAAGATGGCTGGCATGGACGCTGGCGGCATGCAGGGCGATATGGCCGGCATGGACCACAGCAAAATGGCCGGCATGGGCTCTGCTGACACGACCGGGATGGCAGGAATGGGCGCAGCGATGCAATCGCACCCGGCTTCTGAAACCAATAACCCACTGGTCGACATGCAAACCATGACCCCGACCCACAAGCTGGACGATCCGGGTATCGGGCTGCGCGACAATGGTCGTCGCGTCCTGACCTATTCCGACCTGAAAAGCACCTTCCCCGACCCGGATGGCCGCGAACCTAGCCGAACCATCGAACTGCACCTCACGGGGCACATGGAGAAATTCTCCTGGTCGTTCGACGGCATCGAGTTCTCGGATGCAGAGCCGGTGCGCCTGAAGTACGGCGAGCGGGTTCGAATCACCTTGGTCAACGACACCATGATGACCCACCCCATCCATCTCCACGGCATGTGGAGTGACCTGGAGGATGAGAACGGTAAGTTCATGGTTCGCAAACACACGATCAATATGCCGCCAGGCTCAAAGCGCAGCTATCGCGTCACCGCTGATGCCCTTGGCCGCTGGGCCTATCACTGCCACCTGTTGCTGCACATGGATATGGGTATGTTCCGTGAAGTGCGAGTGGACGAATAAAGGAGATTTTTGATGAACACATTTCTGCAGCGCAACACCCTGATCGGCAGTGTTCTGGCGATTGGTTTTCTGGGGGCAATGCTAATGCCGGCTGCGTTTGCCGGCGAAGGCCAGGCTGGGCATGAGCACTCCTCAGCGACACCTCATGAATCTGCGAGTAAACCGGCAGCGGCATCGCAGGGACAGCCTTCGCACGGTGAGCCAATGAAGCACGGTGATATGGATCACGGCTCAATGGATCACGGTTCGATGAATGACAGTGACATGGGGCACGACATGATGAGTGGCGAGCACAACGCCAACGAAGCTGGGGCGGACTCGAACCATGACCACTAGCTTTTCACGTACCACGGTCATCGCACTGACGGTTTCGCTGAGCGCGATAGCGGGCGGTTACGCCAATGCAGCCGAGACAATGGATCACTCCATGCACCAGGCACCGGCGGCTACGCAGAACACGCCCAATGCGGGTAAACCTGTGGTCAAGCAGGCGACCTCAAGCACTGCAGAAATGGATCATGCGGCCATGGGCCACGGCTCGATGCAGCCCATGGATCATGGCCAAATGGGCCAGGGCAAGCCGGCCACCATGGACCCTAGCAAGATGAACCATGGTGCTATGCAAGGCCAGATGGGCAGCATGGATCACAGTCAGATGAACCATGGCAGTGCGGATACACCAAGCACCACCAGCCGAACGCTCATCCCGGTTCTGACCGATGCGGATCGTGCGGCAGCCTTTCCGGACGTAGCCGGTCATAAGGTGCACGACAGCGCCATCAACAGTTTTTTCCTGCTCGACCAGTTCGAATACCAGGATGCCGATGAAGGCAGCACCTTGGCCTGGGATGCGTCCGGCTGGATAGGCGGAGACATCAATCGTCTTTGGCTGCGCTCCGAGGGTGAACGCACCAATGGCGTCACTGAAGATGCTGAGTTACAGGCCTTATACGGCCGTTCAATTGGTCCTTGGTGGGATGTCGTCGCGGGCGTACGCCAGGACTTCAAGCCGGAGTCGCCACAGACCTGGGCCGCATTCGGCATTCAGGGCATGGCGCTGTATGCCTTTGAGGCCGAGGCCACTGCCTTTGTCGGCGAGAACGGCCAGACCGCGGCGCGCCTGGAAGGTGAGTACGACATCCTGCTGACCAATCGCCTGATCCTCCAGCCAACCGCTGAAGTGAATTTCTACGGCAAGAACGATCCCGAGCGAGGCATAGGTTCCGGCCTGGCCAATACCGAGGTCGGCCTGCGTCTGCGTTACGAGATCATCCGCCAGTTCGCGCCCTACATCGGCGTTTCCTGGAGTCGCGCCTACGGCAACACCGCTGATCTGCTGCGTAATGAGGGTGGGGATGTTGATGAGGCACGCTTGGTTGCCGGTATTCGGATGTGGTTTTAAGGATCTGACATGAAAAAAACAATTAAAACCTTAGTCGCGGCGAGCGTCGCCGCAAGTGTCGCAGTCGTTGGCGTTGCTTATTTTGGCCTGGTCAACGTGGGTGCCGATGATCCTCACTTTCCTGCGGTGCATGCATTCCTGTCGATGACCCGTGACCGCTCTATCGAAGTGCGCTCCAAGGACATTCAGGTGCCTAACCTCGATGACCAGGCACTCATTAAAGCCGGAGCAGGCAACTACAACTCCATGTGCATCGGTTGCCACCTGGCCCCGGGTGTCGCGGATACAGAGCTAAGCCAAGCCCTGTATCCCGCACCTCCGAACTTGACCAAGGTGGGTGTCGATGGCAATCCGGCCGCCACGTTCTGGGTGATCAAGCACGGCATCAAGGCTACCGGCATGCCGGCCTGGGGCAAAAGCATGAGTGATCAGTACCTCTGGGGCATGGTCGCGTTTCTCGATCAACTGCCCAAATTGAATGCACAACAGTATCAAGCACTGGTTGCATCGAGTAGCGGTCACGCGCATGGCGGCGGCGAAACCCAGATGCATGACCACGAAGGTCAGCATGGCAGCGCCAAGGCCGACCAGCATGGCGAGCCTGAAGCCGCTGCGGATCATCATGCTGCGGAGAGCGCAATGGCGAACGGAGGAGCCAACCATCACGGCGAGCCTGAAGCTGCTACAGATCATCACGCCGCGGATAGCGCAATGGCCAACGAAGAAGCCGGCCATCACGGCGATTCGGCGAGCGGTGCGGACCATCATGCGTCAGGTATGACGGACTCAGGCAGCGACGCAGACCACCATGCGGCCGATAACCCGAAGGCAGAAGGTGGCGCGGGCCATCACGAGGCAGAGCACGCTCAACAGGAGCAGGCCGCGATCGCCGCCCCCAAAACGCACACCCATGCCGATGGCGAACAACACCTGCATAACAATTAAAAATGGCGCCCGTGGGCGCCAAGGGCTGTCTCCAAACCAAAGGAGAACTAAAGGGGACAGCAGTAAAATAGAATGAGCGTCCAGGAAGGCCGCTCACTGAAGTCGCATTATAAAACTTGGATCAGTTGCTCGACGATGTGCCTAACCTCATCCAGGTCCGACTCAAAATCGCTCGTGCGGGTAGTTGCCTGGTGCAATGTAATGCTACCTGAATCACTGCATGGCGCTTTACCTGAGGAACCTGCCTGAATATAGAATAAGTGCAGCAGTGCACACAGATAACTTATTCCATGAATTCAGGCATCCAATCATCCAATCATCCAATATTCTGCCACAGATCAAATAACACCAAGATGACACGAACATTACTTTTCAGTCAGCGGACTGTAAGCTTTTTGGTGGATCAATTTTAATCCCGACAAGCCGTACCCATTACACGATACTCGACAGTCTGCAGATCGCCGCTGGAGTCTTCATAAGTCATTTGAGCCGGCATAACCTCGCAACCAAAATCAGTCGGGGTTGCATTCACAAACTTGGCGATATCCAGCGTCATACCGTACTCATAGTCCGTCACCTCGGGCGGTGTCTTGCCATGATCTGCGGCGTACTCCTGCATCTTATGTTCATTTTCCTGCATCATGCGGCCATAAACCCGGTCACCGCCGCCTTCGGCCATAGCCAGGGAAGAAACCGAAATTGCTGAAACAATGAATACCATTTTGATCATGTTCACGCGTCTTTCCTCCACTTAGTTTGTGGTTCAACTATAAACGCGCACACCTGTCATAAAAATTAAGTAGCAATTACATTTTGGTAATTAACAGGCTGACAAAAATGTAATTCTTATGTCAGATCGCTGTCAGGCGACGTTGTCTAGGATGCAGTTAGAAGCACTAAGTTGTACTTACGGCCCGCGCATAACTAACAGCCAGAGATGCCGGCCATTAACTATTTTAAGGAAACGCCCCAATGAAATTATTGAAACCTTTGCTTTTAGTTGGTTCGCTCCTGCTGTCATCTGCCATTTGGGCTGAAGGAGGGGCAGCTCGTACCTTGGAACACATTGAGAAGATGCGTGACAAGGCCGAGGCAGCGCTGACTCAAGTCGAGAAGGTGCCCGCTTGTGGCCGAAGCGCGTCCATGAAAGGGCATATGAATATGCTCGACGAGATCATGACCCAACTGCACAAAGAGCACCCTGCTCCGGGCATGTCGCCTGAAGAACACGCCACTTGGATGGAGCAGCACGACAAACTGATGGATGACGTTCTCGGGCAGATGATGCGTCAACACAAGTTGATGATGACTGAAATGAAGTGCCGTAAATAATCATTACCCTTTCAAGTCGGCCGCGCACCCAGACACGCATATTTCTACTCCGGCTCGGCTTGGGCGGTCGAAGACCGCCCCGCTCCGGAGCCGCTCCGAGGATATAAACAGAGACGCTGCGTTGTGCTCTCTGCTCTCGCATAGACACCATAAAACCCAGGCCACCGGGCCATCGCGATCAAGAAAAGGTATGACCATGCAAGAGCACATTGCACATTCTGGGGCCTGGGGTATCGCCCTGATCGTGATCGTGGTGGCCTCGTGGTTGCTATACCGTTATCTCGCGCCCAAGACTTGGAAGGAATGGGCGAGTGCCGGCGTAATCCAAGCCTTCATTATTGCCCTCTACGCGGAGATGTACGGTTTTCCGCTGACCATCTATTTACTCGTGCGATTCTTTGGCCTCGACCAAGTCAATCTCAACGCTAACCTCTGGTCGACGCTGCTGGGTTTCGGCGAGTTAGGCATGATGCTATCGATGATCCTCGGCTACCTGCTGCTGTTCGCTGGCATCGGGATATTCATGGCGGGATGGCGCGAACTTCACCGCGCCCAGCAAGAAAATCGGCTCATCACCAACCGCCTCTACCGCTTGGTACGGCACCCGCAATACACGGGGCTTTTTATCGCGCTGTTTGGTGAGGGCGTCGTCCACTGGCCGACTATTTTTTCCGTAGCGCTGTTTCCCTGCATCGTCCTCGCTTATTACCTGCTGGCGCGAAACGAAGAGCGAAAAGTAGAAGAGCAATTCGGTGATGAATACCGCGTTTACCGCAAACGTGTGCCCATGTTTATTCCACGCTGGGGGCAATGGCATGATTTCGCCACAGCTCGGGGCGACAGCCTTACTGGACGATATCCAGACGCCGAGAACCGCCCTCGAAACGAACGCCATAAAAAATAGGTGGGAGTAGTCACCGGCGCTGGATGCTGGCGGTTACTATCAATGCCACAGATTCTGCTTGTACGAACCGACACAAGGGAGCTTTAGATGGACATTAAAACCTTTGCCGACCTGATCGACTGGACGCGCCAGCTGCATGCACACCTGGCCAAGTGCCTGGCCCACTGCTCCAGCCAAAATGAAAATGAACGCGCCCGATTACTGCTCGATTATCTGGCCGACCATGAACTCAAAATGGAGCAGATGGTCGCGGGTTTCGAACAGCAAGCCGACCCAAAAACCCTACACACCTATATCTCTGGCTATCTGTCCAACCACCCCATCAACAAGCTGCAAGCCAGTGAGGCCCCCTATGCCACACTCGGCTTCGACGACATTTGCCGAGAAGTGCTCGACTATCATGAACAGATCATTGACCTCCTCCGCAATTTGATGGGCACAGCGCCAATCCCCGAAGCCAAAACCTTGCTGGACGCATTGCTGGATATGGAAGAACACCAGGCAATGCTTCTGGCCGTGCAAACAGGCCGTATGAATGACCTCTGACAAGCAAGCAAGTCACACCGAGAAAGACCCGGTCTGCGGCATGACTGTGGACCCTCATACGGCCAAACATCAGGCCAGCCACCAGGAGCAAACCTGGTATTTCTGCAGCGCGCGCTGCAAGGAAAAGTTCCAGGCCAATCCGCCGCAGTATCTGGGCGAGAAGCCGGCGCCTCCTGCGGCCGCGCCAGGTGCGATCTATACCTGCCCAATGCACCCTGAAATCCGCCAGGAAGGCCCCGGCGACTGTCCGATCTGCGGCATGGATCTGGAGCCCGAAGAAGTAACGGCAGACAGCGGGCCGTCCGCTGAGCGGATCGATATGACCCGGCGCTTCTGGATCGGTCTGGCGCTGGCGCTCCCCGTCTTCATCCTGGAAATGGGTGGACACCTGCTGCGACTCGACCATCTGATCGCCCCGCAACTCTCCAACTGGATTCAATTGGTACTGGCCACACCGGTGGTCCTGTGGGCCGGCTGGCCGTTTTTTCAGCGCGGCTGGCGCTCCATCGTGCGGCGCAACTTCAACATGTTCACGCTGATCGCCATCGGTACTGGCGCGGCCTGGATCTACAGCATGCTGGCGGCGCTGGCTCCGGATATTTTCCCGAATGCCTTTCGCCAGCCAGACGGTTCGGTCGCCGTCTATTTTGAAGCGGCAGCCGTCATCATCGTGTTGGTGCTGCTCGGCCAGGTGCTGGAACTGGGCGCCCGGGAGAAAACCTCGGGAGCCATTAAGGCGCTGCTCGACCTGGCCCCGCGGACCGCGCGACGACTGGATGATCAGGGCGGCGAGCAAGACGTGGCGCTTGACCAGATCAAGGTCGGCGAGCGGCTGCGGGTGCGCCCCGGCGACAAGGTGCCGCTGGACGGCGAAGTGCTCGAAGGCCGCTCGAATATTGATGAATCGATGGTCACTGGTGAGCCGCTGGCCATAACCAAGCAGGCCGGCGATACGGTGATCGGCGGCAGCATCAACGGCCAGGGTTCCTTCGTCATGCGGGCCGACAAGGTCGGCCGCGACACCATGCTCTCGCAGATCGTGCAGATGGTCGCCAGCGCGCAACGCAGCCGCGCGCCCATTCAAGGACTGGCGGACAAGGTCGCGGGCTATTTTGTGCCGGTGGTGATGCTGATCGCCATTGTGGCCTTTATCGTCTGGGCCATATGGGGGCCAACCCCGCCCATGGCCTTCGGGTTGATTGCCGCGGTGAGCGTACTGATCATTGCCTGCCCTTGCGCGCTCGGGCTGGCCACGCCGATGTCGATCATGGTCGGCATCGGCCGTGGCGCCCAGGCCGGCGTGCTGATCCGTGACGCCGAAGCGTTGGAGCGCCTGGAAAAAGTTGACACGGTGGTGATCGACAAGACCGGCACCCTGACTGAAGGCAAGCCTAAGGTCACCCACATCCGCCCGGCGGAGGGCTTTGCTGAGGACGAGCTGCTGCGCCTGGCCGCGGCTCTGGAAAAGGGCAGCGAGCACCCGCTAGCCCATGCGATTCTAGAAAAAGCCAGTGAACTGAAGCTGGAGCTACCGGATACCGCGGATTTTGATTCACCCAATGGCAAAGGGGTTACTGGGCAGATCGAGGGCAAGCAGGTGGCCGTGGGCAACCGCTTGCTGATGGAAAGCCTGGCAGTGGACCTTGGCCCCCATGCCGCCGAAGCCGAGGCCCTGCGTCACGACGGCGCCACGGTGATCTTTGCCGCCGTGGATGGCCGCATGGCCGGGCTTATAGCCATTGCCGACCCGGTCAAGGCCAGCACCGCGCAAGCCATCAAGGCCTTGCAGGATGAGGGCATCCGGGTAGTGATGCTGACCGGCGACAACCGCACCTCGGCCGAGGCAGTCGCGCGCCGGCTGAACATCGACGAAGTCGAGGCTGAAGTGCTGCCCGAAGACAAGGGCCGGGTTATCCAGCGCTTGAAAGATGAAGGACGCATCGTGGTGATGGCCGGTGATGGCGTCAATGATGCCCCGGCACTGGCCACCGCCGATGTCGGCATTGCCATGGGCACCGGCACCGACGTGGCGATTGAAAGCGCCGGTATTACCCTGCTGCGCGGCGACCTGATGGGGATTGTCGAGGCCCGCCGCTTGTCCCGGGCGACCATGCGCAATATCCGTCAGAACCTGTTTTTCGCCTTTTTTTACAACGCGGCCGGGGTGCCGATTGCAGCTGGTATTCTCTATCCATTTACCGGGCTGTTGCTGTCGCCGATCATTGCCGCCGCGGCGATGTCGTTATCGTCCGTCAGTGTGATCAGCAATGCCTTGCGCCTGCGGGTAGTGAAACTCAAGTAATGACTAAAGGGCTGGCCAAACTCGCGCAGCGCTAAGGCGAGCCGACGCCAGCCCTGGCACCCATGCCAATGTCGACGAGCACAACACGAGAACGAGCAACCATGATGAAAAGCCTATCTGTTGCAAAAAAACGCTTCCTGCGCATTGCCGGCTTCAGCGCTCTGCTGATGACGTCCGTGGCACAGGCCGCCGGGCCGCTGAGTATTGACGTGCATCGCGATGCCAATTGCGGCTGCTGCAAAGCCTGGATCAGCCATCTCAAAGCCAATGGCTTTCAGGTGAACGACCATGTCGAAAGCAATATGAGCGCGGTAAAACAGCGCCTGGGCGTGGCCCCGCGGCTGGCGGCCTGCCATACCGCAGTGATCAATGGCCAGTTCGTTGAGGGACATGTTCCGGCGGAGCAAATTCTGCAACTGAGCCAGCATCCGGAACTGGCCGGTATCGCGGTGCCGGGCATGCCAGCCGGTTCGCCAGGTATGGAAATGGGCGGTAAACAGCAGGCGTTTCAGGTGATTGGCCAACACAAAAACGGCCCCGACCAATTGATTGCCGAATACCCGGCACACTAACCAGGCGCAGCCGTGCAGCGGATATTGAGCGAGGCGATCAGCCGCACGGCTGTCTCGGCAGTCCCAATCATTCCTGGTTTATCGGCAATCGGGTGTTTACTCTCGACCTGTTCGAAACGCTTAAGGGCGATCTGATCGCAGAATCGATCTGCCTCCAGGCGTCACACCATATGCTCGAACTGTTCGGTTACCTCGGTCTATTTTTGACCGCCTTCGCTGCGGCCAGCGTATTGCCCCTGCAATCCGAAGCCCTGTTGGTTGGCTTGCTGCTCAGCGAGCATTACTTAGTGTGGGCGTTACTGCTGGTAGCGACCGCCGGCAATGTGCTGGGCTCAGCGCTGAACTGGCTGCTGGGCCGTTACCTTGAGCGTTGGCGGGCCAAATCCTGGTTTCCGGTCAGCGATCAAGGCCTGGAAAAAGCCCAGCGCGCCTATCACCGCTACGGCCGTTGGTCGCTGCTGCTGAGTTGGGTGCCGATTATCGGTGACCCGCTCACCCTGGTGGCCGGGGTGATGCGCGAGCCGCTCTGGAGCTTCTTGCTGATCGTGACGTTAGCCAAGGCCACCCGCTATCTGGTGCTGGCCACGCTGACTCTGGGCTGGATGGCGTAACGCCTCAGCTCAGCTCGGTGCGGCACGCCGCAGGATGCGCTCCTGTTCATAGGTGCGCTAGGCGCACCTATGAACAGGAGCGCACGGCAGGGCCTTATGGTGAGGTAACACACAATTCACCAACCAAATTCATATCTGCAACAGCAGCCGCCCGCAATCCTCGGCATGCCAATCGGCCAGCCCCGGCCATGGGCTTTCCGGAAGGTTAACCAGCACGCCATAAGCGCCAGCGGCACGGGCGCAGTCGAGGTCGAAATGGTAATCGCCAACCATCACCAGATCGCTCGACGCCACACCCCATTGCGCAGCCAGTTGCAACAAACCGCCAGGATGAGGCTTGGGCGGCGCATCGTCGCGGCCGATAATATCCACCGCCTGAAAACAATCGCCTAAGCCGATTGCGTCGAGGGTCAGCAACGCCAGCTCATGGGCGTTGCGAGTCAGGATGCCCAACTGGCAGCCGCGCTCGCACAAGGTCCGCACCAGCTCCACGGCGCCCGGCGCCGGCTGCGCGCGCAGGGCCAAGCCGCGTTCGTGCTCATGCAACCAAGCGTGCTTGGCCCGCGCGTCATCGGCAGGCAAGTCGGCCAGGTGCTGAAGAATGTCCTCGGCCTGGGGAATCTGCAGCTCGCGCTTGATGGCCTCAAAATCATGCATCGCCAGAGTCAATGTGCCGTCCAGATCGAACACCCAATACCGTGCCAAACTTAAGATCATGTCCAATTCTCCCGCATGCACAGGCCAGTGCTGTGCTGGTTGCCCGGCGCAAACGTCTCATCTCGCGTCAAGCTTAGTTTCATTAGATCGCGCTTCACTTCCAATCCTCGCGCAGCCGGGTCAAACCTTCCTGGGCCACCGAGGCAACTAGCTGGCCGGCCCGATTGAAAACGCTGCCGCGGGCGAAGCCACGTGCATTACCAGCCCAAGGGCTGTCCATGGAATACAGCAGCCAATCGTCCACGCGCAGGTTCTGGTGAAACCAGATCGAATGATCGAGGCTGGCCACCTGCATGAACTTCTGGAACACCGAAACACCATGCGGCTGCATCGAGGTGGTCACCAAGTTGAAGTCCGAGGCGTAGGCCAGCAGGTATTTATGCAGCGCCGGGGTGTCGGGCAAGTTACCCACGGCGCGAAACCAGACGTGCTTGAGCGGCTCGCAAGGTTCAGGCGCGAACGGGTTGCCCGGGGTCACCGGACGAATCTCGATTGGTTTGGGAGCGAGGGCGCGCTCGCGCAGAAATTCGGGAATCATCTCCACAACTTCGCCGGCCAGTTCGGTCTCGGACTTAAAATGCTCTGGTCCCGGCACCTCGGGCATGGGGTTCTGGTGGGCAAAACCCTCTTCATCGTATTGAAAGGAGGCGATGCAGGTAAAGATCGACTTGCCCTTCTGGATGGCTGTGACCCGCCGAGTGCTGAAACTACCGCCATCGCGGACCCGATCGACCTGATAAACCACCGGCAGGCTGGCGTCCCCGGGACGCAGAAAGTAACCGTGAAAAGAATGCACATGGCGCATCGTTTCGACGGTTTGGCTGGCCGCCGAGACGCACTGGCCGAGCACCTGGCCACCGTACATCTGGCGAAAACCCAGCTCCTGACTGGTTCCGCGAAACAGATTCTCCTCAATCTGTTCCAGGCTGAGCAAGGCCACCAGCTGGTCGAGTAGTTGGCTCATTGATATGTCCTCATAAAACAGCGCGCGCTCCGGCGTGAGAGGCAAACAGCGTGACGGGAAACCAACCCTGCGCCAGCGCTGCGCCTCGAGTCGGGCAGGGTGCCACAACTCGAATAAGTTTGGTGGATGATATTAAGCCGGATACCTACGGGTTGCTCAGGCAGGCCAGCGGTTTTTTTGTCAGCGGGCTTGCGCCGGTATCGCGCATCGGCATAAACACCCGCACTCAATCGTTGATGCTCGGCACGGCGCTCAACGCAGTCATGGACGGCCCTTGAGTCCAATCAAGCCGCACCGCCATACTCAGACGCTGTTTGCCCGAGCCTGATTTATGCGCCTACCTCTGGTCTATCACGACGACTACAGCCCGCCCTTTCCGGCCGCGCACCGCTTTCCAATGGAAAAATTTCGGCTCCTTCGTGATCACTTGATCGACAGCGGCTTGACCTGCGAGGCCGCGCTGCTGCGCCCGCAGCCCTGTCCCCGCGAGGTCTTGGCGTTGGCCCACGAGCGGGCCTATATCGAGCGTTTCCTCAGTGGCGACCTAGCCCGCGAGGAACAGCGGCGTCTTGGCCTGCCCTGGAGCGAGGCTCTGGCGCGGCGCACCGTGCGCGCGGTCGGCGGTACGCTGCTGGCCGCCGAACTGGCGCTGCAGCATGGGCTGGCCTGCCACTTGGCCGGCGGCACACACCATGCTCATTACGACTTTGCGTCGGGCTATTGCATCTTCAACGACCTCGCGGTGACCAGCCGTTACCTGCTGGAAAGCGGCCAAGTCGACCGCGTACTGATCGTCGACTGCGACGTGCATCAAGGCGACGGCACCGCACGGATACTGGCCGATACGCCCGAGGCGATAACCCTGTCTCTGCACTGCGAGCAGAATTTTCCCGCCCACAAGGCCCAGAGCGACTGGGACATTCCGTTGCCCAAAGGCCTGGGCGATGCCGATTATCTGAAGGTGCTCGAAGACGCGCTGAATTACCTGCTACCGCTGTATCAGCCGGACCTGGTGATCTACGACGCCGGCGTCGATGTTCATCGTGACGATACGTTGGGGCTGCTCAATCTCAGCGACCAAGGCCTGGCGATGCGCGACAGCGCGGTAATCGAACATTGTCTGGGCCGGGACATCCCCGTGGTTGGCGTAATCGGAGGCGGCTACGACAAGGATCGCGCCCTGCTCGCCCGACGCCATGCGCAGCTGCATTTCAGCGCCGCCAAGGCATGGCAGCGCCACGGTTTGAGCTGATCTGCTGCCACTGGTCACATCGGGCCCGGCACGCGGAACTTCAATCAGTCTCAAACCCCTTATCTCTGTGTGTGGTTGAACCTATGCGGTAGGTCTGGGCGCTGTTTACGAGCACTCATACCCTAACAATGAGGAAATACTGATGCTCGAACCTGATCGCAATACCACTGCCTATAGCGACGTTCGCAACCGCTACCGATCGCATGCATCCTGGAGCGCCGTCTTTGCTGGCATCGCGCTAGCACTGGCAGTTTCATTGCTGCTGCATCTGCTCGGCCTGGCCATCGGTACAGCCACTATCGACCCGACCACCGAGGCCAATCCCGTCGCTGGGTTGGCAACTGGCGCAGGCATCTGGATATTGATCACTGGCATCATTTCCCTGGCGGCTGGCGGTTATGTCGCAGGCCGGTTGGCGCCACGTCACGGCATGCTGCACGGCCTGCTGGTCTGGGCCGTCTCGACGCTGGTCACCGTGTATCTGATCGCTAGCCTGGTTGGTTCAGCCGTATCGAGCACCGTCAGCGTGGCCGGTTCAGGGCTGCAAGCAGTTGGCTCCGGTATTGCTTCGATGGCGCCCGCGATTGGTGGTGAGATAAAGAAGCAGGTCAAGCAGGCTGACATCGGTCTAGACCTCGGCGATATCCAAGCAGAGATCAAAAAGGCCCTGCGCCAGACCGGAAAAACCCAGTTGGCACCCGAGAACCTTGAGCAGGATGCCAAAGCGGTCCAACAACAGGCCCAGGCAAGTACTGAGCAGGCTAGCCAACAGCCGCAGCAGGCCGACGAGCAACTGTCGAAACTGTTCGACCAGATCAAGCAGAAGGGCGAAGAAACGCTGAACGCCGCCGATCGCGAAGCGATGGTTAACCTGCTGCAGGAACGCGGCAACATGAGCAAGCAGGAAGCCGAGCAGATGGCCAGCAAGATCGAGCAGCAGTATAAGCAGGCCTATATCAAGTTCCGCGAACTGAAGGCACAGGCCGAACAGAAAGCCCGTGAAATAGCTGACCAGACCGCCAAGCGCGTCTCTCAAGCCAGTTGGGCGCTGCTAATCACACTGCTGATCACGGCCGTCGTTGCTGGGTTCGCTGGCATGTTCGGCTATCGTCGTCAGCCCGAGCAGTACGACGAAATTTAACCTGCGGCCTCGCTGCCCCGGCGCTCTCAGCGCCGGGGCCTCTGCCTCTTCGCATCCCTGCTTAGCGCCTTGCCCGCTATCTCTTGCTCGCTGCAAACTTCGTTTCGCGAACTGCTAGAATGGCCGCATTTTAACTGCGTCCTCCATCATGCCCAATCGCATTACCCTCCCTCGAATCGCCATTATCGGCGGTGGCCCCGCCGGGCTGATGGCCGCCGAAGTGCTGAGCCAGGCCGGCGTTGCGGTCGATCTGTATGACGCCATGCCCTCGGTCGGCCGCAAATTTTTGCTGGCCGGCGTGGGTGGGATGAACATCACCCACTCCGAAGCCTTCGAGCCGTTCGTGGCACGCTATCGCGAACGCGCGCCCGAGCTTCGCCCGCTGCTCAAAGCGTTCAATCCCGAAACCTTGCGCGAATGGATTCACGGGCTGGGCATCGAGACCTTCGTTGGCAGTTCCGGCCGGGTTTTCCCCAGCGACATGAAAGCCGCGCCGCTGCTGCGCGCCTGGTTGCGCCGCCTGCGCGACGCCGGGGTGCAGATTCATACGCGTCATCGCTGGTTGGGTTGGAACGCCGATGGCAGCCTCAAGCTTCAAGGTCCGGACGGCGAGATCAGCCTCGGCGTCGATGCCGTCTTGCTGACCCTTGGCGGCGGTAGCTGGGCGCGGCTGGGTTCAGATGGCGCCTGGGTGCCACTGTTGCAAGCACGCGGCGTGTCCGTGGCGCCCTTGCAGCCGAGCAATTGCGGCTTCGAGGTCGCGGGTTGGAGTGCGTTTTTTCGGGATAAATTCGCCGGGGCGCCGGTCAAATCCACGGCCATCGGCCTGGGCCAGCAACCAGCGCGCCTAGGCGAGTTCGTGATCACTGCTCAAGGCGTCGAAGGCAGCCTGATCTATGCCCTGTCGGCGCCGATTCGCCAACAGATCAGCGCCGGCGGCAGCGCGACGATTTATCTGGATCTACTGCCGCAGCTAAGCGCTGCCCAAATCGAAACGCTGCTGCGCAAACCTCGCGGCAGCAAGTCGCAGAGCACCCATCTGCATCGGCAATTGGGTCTGGACGGGGTGCGCGCCGGCCTATTGCGCGAGCTGAGCGATGCCGCCACCTATGCCGATCCGAGCCGGCTCGCCGCGGCCATCAAGGCGCTGCCGCTGACGCTGGTCAACACCCGGCCGCTCGACGAAGCGATCAGCAGCGCCGGCGGGGTGCCCTTCGAGGAGCTGGACGAACAGCTGATGTTGCGTCAGCTACCCGGCGTGTTCTGCGCCGGCGAAATGCTCGACTGGGAAGCGCCCACCGGCGGTTATCTGCTGACCGCCTGCCTGGCCAGCGGCCGAGCGGCGGGCCTGGGCATGCTGAACTGGCTCCAGCCGCACTGAGGCGAGTTACTTCTTCTTTTTCGGCCCGGTATTGAACACCGGCACTTTCCGGATGGCCTTGATCGGCGGCTCGGATGGCTCGCTGCTTTCCAGCCACTTGCCGAGGGTCTTCTTGCCGCCGCCGATCACCTTGGGCTTTTTCGGTTTCTTCGACTTTCTCACCACCTGGCCGCTGGCGTCGGTCAGCGGTACGCGGTGCAGCGGATCGAAGTCCTGCTGTGGGATACGCTTAAGGGTCTGCCGGGTCAGCGTCTCGATGGCCGAGAGCATGTCCACCTCGTCGGCACAGACCAGCGAGATGGCCTGACCGCTGGCGCCCGCGCGACCGGTGCGACCGATGCGGTGGATATAGTCTTCGGCCACGATCGGCAGGTCGAAGTTGACCACCAGCGGCAGGTCGTCGATATCCAGACCGCGGGCCGCCACATCGGTGGCCACTAGAATCTGCACTTCGGCCTTTTTGAAGCGATCCAGCGCGCGCTGACGGGTAGCCTGCGGCTTGTCGCCGTGAATGCCGTCGGCGTTCACGCCCTGCTCTTGCAACAGGTCCACCAACTGGTCGACGCCATTGCGGGTCTTGGCGAACACCAACACCTGCTTCCAGCGCTGCGCCTTGAGCAAATGACAGAACAGCTCGGCCTTGCGCTTCTTGTCCACCGGAATAATCCACTGCTGGACGCTGCTGGCGGCGACATTGCGCGGGCTGACTTCGATGCTCAGCGGGTTATCCAGCATCAGCCCAGCCAGCATGCGAATGTCCTCGGAAAAGGTCGCGGAGAACAGCAGGGTCTGGCGCTTTTTCGGCAGGGCGGCGTAGATGGCGCGCAGTTCATCTGCAAAGCCCAGATCCAGCATGCGATCGGCTTCATCCAGCACCAGCGTTTGCAGCTGGTTGAATTTCAGCGCGTTCTGCCGAAACAGATCCAACAGCCGACCAGGCGTCGCCACCAGCACATCGACGCCCTTGCGCAGTTTCATCATCTGCGGATTGATGCTGACCCCGCCATACACCGCGTAGGTGCTCAGCGGCACCTGCGTGCCGTATTCGACAAAGCTCTGGTGCAGTTGCTCGGCCAGCTCGCGGGTCGGCACCAGCACCAGGGCGCGCACCGAATTGCTGCCCAGCTTCGGGCCTTCCATCGTTAAGCGCTGCAGCAGCGGCAAGGCGAAGGCTGCGGTCTTGCCGGTGCCGGTCTGGGCCGCCGCCATCAGATCGCGCCCCGCCAGCGCTACCGGGATCGCCTGGGTTTGCACCGGCGTGGGAGTGGTGTAGCCGAGGGCGTCAAGGGTGCGCAGCAGGGGGTCGATCAGACCGAGGGAAGCGAACGTCATTTGGATAACCAGAACTGAAGAAAACGAAGGCGCGCAGTTTACCCTGCCCGACGCCCGCTGCCCTGTTTACCGAAGTCTGGGACACACCGATTCGACGAAATAAGCGCAACGCGCGATGTTTTCCCGGCACCAGGCAATTCACCGACGCGCTTGGCATCTGTAACCCTGCGGATTGAGTCGGCTGATGTGGCGCGCATAACGTAGGCGCTGCGCCGATCCCGCCGGTCGCGGTGCTGGCTGGCTTCTCAGCCATCAGCCGCGTAGGCTAAATTTCTATTTAGAATGAAATTATTCAGTGTTAACGCCTATCCAACCAACACTCAATTAATCCAAACACCTTTAATGACCGGTTAAACAGGCGTGGATCACCACCCACGGTCCTGAAACCCTTTAAAACCCTTTGAACCCTTTAAAAAACGGAAGCCAGAAACATGCAGACAATGTCGGGATACCGGTTCAGCGGTCGGGTGGCCGCGTTAGTGCTGACGGCCATGCTGTTGAGCGGCTGCGGCATCAATAACATTCCCACCTACGACGAACAGGTCAAGGCGGCCTGGTCACAGGTGGAAAACCAGTACCAGCGCCGCGCCGATCTGATTCCCAATCTGGTCGAGACGGTTAAAGGTTTCGCCCGGCAAGAGCAGCAAACGCTAGTGGCGGTGACCGAAGCGCGCGCCAAGGCTACGTCGATTCAGGTGGATGCCAGCACCCTGGACGATCCGCAAAAAATGCGCCAATTTCAGCAAGCCCAGGAGCAATTGACCGGCGCCCTGAGCCGTTTGATGGCGGTGTCCGAGCGCTATCCCGACCTCAAGTCGAACCAGAACTTTCTGGCCCTGCAGTCGCAATTGGAAGGCACGGAGAACCGCATTTCAGTGGCCCGGCGAGATTTCATCATGTCCACCGAGCGCTATAACACCGAGATCCGCACCTTCCCCGGGCGCCTCTGGCATAGCGTGATGTACAGCGATATGCCGCTGCGCGAGAATTTCGAAGCGACGACGCCGGATGCCGAGAAAGCTCCCGCAGTGAAATTCTGATGCGGCCTTTATTACGCCTGCCACTGCTGCTAGTTGCGACCTGGGTCTTGGCCCTGGCGCAACCTGCGTTTGCCGAAGTCGTGTTTCCGGAACTGAGCGGGCGGGTGGTGGATCAGGCCGAACTGCTCGACGCAGCCACCGAGGCGCGCCTGACTCAAGTGCTGGCAGCCCATGAACAGGCCAGCAGCGAACAACTGGTGGTAGTGACAGTGCCGAATCTACAAGGCCTGCCCATCGAGGATTTCGGTTATCAACTGGGCCGGCATTGGGGTATTGGGCAAAAAGGCGAAGATAACGGCGCCCTGCTGTTGGTCGCCCTGGAAGAGCGCAAGGTGCGGATCGAGGTTGGCTATGGCCTGGAAGGCCGGCTGACTGACGCGCAGTCGTCGGTGATCATCCAGCAGATCATCACGCCGGCCTTCCAGAGCGGCGATTACGCCACGGGCATCAGCGACGGCGTGACCGCCATATTGCAGGTGCTCGGCGGCGAACCGCTAGCCAATAGCGAGCCAGCGGCGCAAGACAAGCCGCCCATGGGACCGCTGTTTCTTATCTTGTTCATTATTGTGATGGGCCTGATTGGCGGTGGCGGCCGTGGCGGTCGGCGCGGCGCACTGATCGGCGGGCTGTTGGCCGCAGGCCTGGGCCGTGGCGGTTTTGGCGGCGGCGGTGGCGGATTTGGTGGTGGCGGAGGCGGTTTCGGTGGCGGCGGCGCCTCCGGCGGTTGGTAATTCAATTAAACGAGTACACAGACCCATGGCTTTATTGAGTGAAAGCGAACAACAGCAGGTCACCCAGGCCATCACGGCCCTAGAGCGGCAGACCGATGCCGAGCTGGTCACCGTGCTAGCCGGCCAGGCGGATGATTACAGCTATATTCCGCTGCTCTGGGCCAGCCTGGTGGCGCTGCTGGTACCCGGCGCGCTGAACTATTACTTCCTATGGCTGAACGCCCAGGAGCTGCTGCTGGCACAGTGGGCGACCTTTGCCGTGTTCGCCCTGCTGCTGCGCATACCCAGTCTGACCACCCGCCTGATCCCTCGTCCGGTGCGGCATTGGCGGGCCGCCAATCTGGCTCGGCGGCAGTTTCTCGAACAAAATTTGCACAACACCAGCGGCGCCACCGGCATGCTGATCTTCGTCTCGGAGGCCGAACACTATGTAGAAATCCTGGTCGATCGCGGCATCTCTAGCCAGATACCCGACGAGAACTGGCAAACCATTGTCACGACCTTTACCCAGCAGGTGAAACAGGGCCACACGCTGCAGGGTTTTCTCGACTGCATCGACGCCTGCGGCGAGCACCTCAAGCTGCACCTGCCCGCCACCCATACCCGTAACGAATTGCCCAACCATCTGGTGATCTTGCCCTGAGTGTCACCCGGCCAACTGCGCAACGAAATCGGTGCCTGGCGCTTTATCGATCTACCATCGCATCGCCCCGGTGGATCGATAAAACGTGATCCACCCTACGCGCTAATTTAGGCGCTTGCCTTCAAGGCTTGACCTGCTCCATCGGCTCCAGCTCTTTCCACATAGCCTCGGCCTCTTCGGTCAGGCTGGAGTAACTGCGGATGTCGCCGTTGCGTTGGGCGAGCATCGCTTCCTCAAGCTTGGCGCTGTATTGCTTGCGCAGTTTTTTGGCGGGGTCGCTTTTGAACAAACCGAACATCGGGCATACCTCATGCAAAGACGTTGGCGCGATAGCCAACGCAGCGCTCACCTTATCGCCCGCCAGGCCAGCACTCGACGGGCGATATGTTACAAGCCAAGAAAACCGCGGCTAGCCGCCCCGCAACCGCTGTAGCGCCTGCGCCATCTTGGCCGCCGGGACCTTCTGTAGGCTGCACAGCAACGCGTGGGAAACCTTGGCAATGCCGTGGCGTTCGCGCAACAGCGCGGCCATAAAGCACGTGAGGTTGGCGGCCATTTCCGCATCGGCCAGCGCACGGTGCGCCTGGCCGGTGTCTGGCAGTTGGGCCCAGCGATTCAGGGTGCCGAGCTTATGGTTCGGCGCCATCGGCAACAGGCGCCGCGCCAGCAGCAGCGAGCAGGCAAACGGCTGCAGCCGCGTGCGGCGGATCAGCGTCAGTTCGGCATCCCAGAACTTCTGATCGAAGGAGGCGTTGTGCGCCAGCAAGGGGATCTCGCCGACGAAATCCGCCACCTCGTTCATCACCTGCGCCGCCGGCGGGGCGTTGCGCAGCATGGCGTTGCTGATGCCAGTGAGCTGTTCGATGAAGGGCGGCACCCAGACGCCGCTGTTCATCAGGCTCTGGTAACGCGCCACTATCTGCCCACCCTCGACGATGACCACGCCGATCTCGGTGGCGCGCGCCTGCTGCGCCGGCGACATGCCAGTGGTTTCAAAATCGAGGACGGCTATCGGAGCTTCAAGCATTTATCGGTTTCTCAACGGCGGATGTCTTAACGGCTAATGTTTTAACGACGATCAGTTTCGCAACTTCAGTTTTTCAACAGCAGCGCGCCGTCAATCGGCACATAAAGGCTGGCGGCGCGAATCAACGATTGCGCGGTCAGCCCAGGCACGCCGTAGGCGACGGCTTCGACGCCATCGCGGCTTCGAATCTTGTCCAGCAGCATATCGAAGTCACCGTCGCCGGAGGCCAGTACCACTTGGTCGACCCGCGGCGCGGCGTCCATGATGTCGATGGCGATGCCCACATCCCAGTCGCCCTTGGCTGAGCCATCGCTGCGCTGGATATAAGGTTTGAGTTTCACGCAGAACCCCAGGTTGCGCAGGATCTGCTGGAACTGCTGCTGCTTGGGATCGCCACGGTCGATGGCGTAAGCGTAGGCCTCGACGATCTGCCCCTGCTGGCTGACTTGCGCCCACAGGGCGGCATAGTTGAAGTGGCAGCCATACACCTGGCGCACGGTGTAATAGAGATTCTGCACATCGGCAAATATGGCGATTTTCTTCACCTACACTCCTCTTGGCGCGCAAGGCGCGGTGACTGGCTGATGGCTATGGCTGTCTCGGCGTAATTGGCCGATTAGCCGGGCGGTCGCTGAATCGGCACCCAGTATGCCAGCCCCCGACGCTAGCCCGCCAATCATCGCCGCTGGCTAACCAAGCGCACCGCCAGGGCTGGCCGTGCATTTGGACGGTCAGCGGCCATCGGCTACAGTGGCCGCCTGATTTTTAACCGCGATAACTCACGATGAACCCGCTCCCGATCCTGCGCGACGCTTGGTACTTCTTTATCTATAACCTGGGCGCCATTGCCCGGCTATGTCTGCCGCTGATCGTGCTGGAAGGCTTGGTTCAGCAGTGGGTTGCGGCCTGGGCCACGCCGGCCACCGCGCTGATCTACGAGCTGCTGGTGGGTGTGCTGTTTTATTCTCTCTACACCGCCGCGCTGATTGTGTTTCTCGACGCACGTAGCCACGGCCAGCATCCGCGCAGCCGCGACGTGATGGCCAGAGCTCTGTGGCTGTGGCCGACCTTCGCCTTGGTGGTCAGTTTGAGTACCGTGGCGATCATGCTCGGCGCCTCGCTGTTGATCCTTCCGGGGCTGTGGATGATGACCAAGTTAGCCTTCGCCGAATACCTGCTGGTGCTGCGCGGGATGACGCCCATCAAGGCGCTGCACGAAAGTCTTGAGCGCACCAGCGGCTATTTCTGGCCGATTTTGGGCTGCCTGCTCTGCGTGTTGCTGCCGCTCTGGGTGTTGGAGTGGTCGACGCAACCGGCCGCCGGTGCAGCGCCAGACGGCCTGTTCAGGCTGCTTGTGGACAGCCTCAGCGGCTTTGTGCACCTGTTCGCCACCGTCGTGGTGTTTCGGCTGTTTATGCTGGTCGAGGCGCGCCCCGCCGCACCGGCCGAATAGCACGGCTCGGCGGCGGCCCGCGCCTGCGCCTGCGCCTGCGCCTGCGCCTGCGCCTGCGCCTGCGCCTGCGCCCGCAGCGTACAGCGCACAGCGCACAACAGTGAAAGGATTCGGTTCGGTGACGGCGGTATAAAGGCCAGATTCACGAACAAGACAGCCCCCAGCAACTGCTCGAAAATCCTCAGAAAGAACGCACTCGTGCCTTTCTCAGCGCGGTCAAAGAAACCAGCTAACGCAACTAGCCGCGCGGTTTGGCCCGCGCGGTGGGTTCGGCGATCAAAGGATCGTCCGGCCAATAATGTTTGGGATATCTACCCTTCAAATCCTTCTTCACCTCGGCATAGGTGCTGGCCCAGAAGCTGGCCAGGTCCTGGGTCACCTGCACCGGACGGCGCGCTGGCGAGAGCAGGTGCAACTTGATCACTTGCCGCCCGCCAGCGATGCGTGGCGTGGCGGCCAGCCCGAACAATTCCTGCAGCCGCACCGCCAGCACCGGCGGAGCCTCCAGATAATCCAGGGCAATGCGCGAGCCGGACGGCACCGCCAGGGTTCGCGGCGCCAGCTCCTCCAGACGCTGCGGCAACGGCCAGGGCAGCAGATTCTGCAGCAGGCTGGCCAGGTCCAACTGAGCGAAATGGCTCAAGCGCGTAACCTTGCCCAGGTACGGTTGTAACCACGTTTCCAGGCTGGCCAACAAGGCGGCATCTTCGACCTGCGGCCAGTGGTTCTGGTTCTGGCGCGGGTTCGGACTTTTATCGACCAGATCGGCCAGCTCAAGCTGGCGCAGCAGCGCCACCCGCGCCTGCCATTGGCGCAGCTGCGGCGTCCAGGGCAGCAGCGCCAAGCCCTTGCGCCGCACCACCTCAAGCAACGCGCGGCTGCGCTGCTGCTCATCCAGCTCGGTCAGCGGCTCGCGGCTGAGCACCAGTTCGCCGACCCGGCGCTGGCGCTCGGCGCGCAACAGGCCTTCGCGCTCGTCCCACTGCAGCGCCTCGCGGGTGCTCACCTGCTCGGCCAGCCGCGAGTCGAACAACGCCGGATCGAGTTCGGCGGCCAGATAAATACGCTCCTCGCGCTGACCCTGCCGACTGCCCAAGTCGGCGACCACCAGCCACGCCTGTTTCATCAGCGCATCCGCCTCGGCGAACAACGCGGCGCGGCCGTTGGCCAGCTGGTATTCGGCGCTGCCCGGGCGGCGCTGCCGAGCTACCCGATCGGGATAAGCAAACGCCAGCAACAGCCCCAACCAGCGAGGATCATCGGGATCGATCAGCGGCGCGCTCACTGCCCGTGACTCACCGACAGCACCGGCAGCACTGGCAGCAGTGGACGCGCCGGGCCCTGCAGCGCGGTGTGTATCGCTCTCGGAATTGCGGCCTGAAGCACCGTCCGAAGTGCGGGTTAACTCCCGGCCCGAGTCGAGATGAGCGGCGTGATCTGAATTGCGAGCTACATTGCGGTCTGAGTTTTCAGCTGAGTCGTGGCCTGCAACGCGGCCTGATCGAGCAGCAGATTGAGCCAGCGCTGCCTGAAACTGTCGGGCCAGTTGGCGAATCCGCTGCACGCCGCTATAACCCGCGCGCGCCGTCGGTTTAGAACCATCGAGCAAGGCCAGCCGACTGTGCAAGTCAGCACCGCCGCCGCGCTGAATATCCCGCTCGCCGAGCAGCGCGGCCAGGTTGCAGGCCAGCCGGGTTTGCCCCAAGGCTTGAGCGCGCAGCAACAGATGGGCCAACCGCGGATGCGCCGGCAACTCGGCCATGGCCTGGCCATGGGCGGTCAAGCTCCAGCCGCCGCCGGGTTTGGCGGTCAAGGCGCCGAGGCGCGCCAGCAGATCCTGGGCTTGGGCGTAGGCGGCGGCGGGCGGCAGATCGAGCCAGCGCAGCTCGGCCGGCTCAACGCCCCAGCGCGCCAATTGCAGCGCCAGCCCGGTCAGATCGACTTGCAGAATATCCGCGCCGGCATAGGCGGCTAGTTGCTCGTGCTGGGCTTCAGACCACAACCGATAGCAGCTGCCCGGCTCCAGCCGCCCGGCCCGGCCGGCGCGTTGGGTGGCGCTGGCGCGGGAGATCCGCTGGGTGTCCAGGCGGGTCATGGCGCTACCCGGATCGAAGCGCGGCACTCGTGCCAGCCCGGCATCGATCACCACTCGCACGCCCTCGATGGTCAGGCTGGTCTCGGCGATATTGGTCGCCAGCACCACCTTGCGCTGGCCGCTGGGCGCCGGCGCGATGGCGGCGCGCTGGGCGTTCAGGTCGAGTTCGCCATGCAGGGGACAGAGCAGAATATCGCGCCGCCCGGCCAGCGCTTCGACCAACTGCTGGTTGACCCGGCGGATCTCAGCCTGCCCGGGCAGAAACACCAGCAGGCTGCCCGACTCGTCATTCAGGGCTTGCAGCACGGTGCTGACCACCCGCGGCTCCAACCGTGCATTGGCTGCGCCGGCACCGCTCGCAAACGCCGCGCCCCAGTGGATGTGTACTGGGTACAGGCGCCCTTCACTGCGCAGCACCGGCGCATCGTCGAGCAAGGCGGCCAGCTTCTCGCCTTCCAGCGTCGCCGACATCAACAGAATCTTCAGCGCCGGCTCGCCCGAATCCGCATCGCGCAACATCGCCCGGCCATGGAGACACAGCGCCAGGGCCAAATCGGCATCCAGACTGCGCTCATGAAACTCATCGAAAATCACCAAACCCACTCCGTCCAGCGCCGGATCCTGTTGCAGGCGGCGGGCCAGAATGCCTTCGGTCACCACTTCGATGCGGGTGTTGGGGCCGACTTTAGTTTCCAGGCGGATGCGATAACCCACGGTTTCGCCGACCTTCTCGCCCAGTTGCTGAGCCAGCCGTTCGGCGGCGGCCCGCGCGGCTAAGCGCCGCGGTTCGAGCATCAGAATCGTTTGCCCGCCTAGCCAGGGTTGATCGAGCATTGCCAACGGCACTCGGGTGGTTTTGCCGGCCCCGGGCGGCGCTTCCAGCACCGCTTCATGGCGGCTGGTCAAGGCGTGACGCAAGGCGGGTAACAGGCTGTCGATGGGCAGGGAATTCATGAGCGCTCCAGTTCGAGCCGGTAAGTATAACGGCGCACGTTCTGCGGGTTCTGTGTACGTTGCCGTGTCTGCCCATGTTCGCATGTGCAAACGAGTTGCCGGATCAGCGATGTTTGCCGCACTCATATCCGCGGCCACAGAACCGCCGCCGAAACACACCAACCTTGCCGTCGAGAATCTGCGGCCGCACGCGCGTTTGCCATTACGACGGCGCGCGTAGGGCTATTGCGGCAGGCGCCTTGCTGGCGTGCTTTGCTATAGTTATGGGACTTTTATCTGGAGGTGCTCGATGCGCACGAAATACCGCGTAATCGGCGGCGTTCTCGCCGTCACCCTGTTCACCCAACTGGCGGCTTGCGGCACGCTGTTCTATCCGGATCGGCGCGGGCAGATCGAGGGCCGAGTCGACCCGTTGATCGTCGGTTTGAATGCCATCGGCATTTTGTTTTACGTGATCCCCGGGCTGATCGCCTTTGGCATCGACTTTGCCACCGGCGCCATCTACCTGCCCGGAGGTGAAGGCTATTCGATCGCCCCGCATACCCTGCAAAAAGCCATCGGCGCCGACGGACAGATCGATAAGGCCGCCCTCAAGGCCATTATCCTGCGCGAAACCGGCCGCAGCCTACCGCTGGATGACCCACGGCTGTTGCAGCACGCTGGCGAGCGTCAACAACTGGCCAGCTACGGCCTGCGCCCAGCCGCCTAACCCCGCCGCACCCTGGCGTCTGCCCTCAGGGCAAATTGGCCAAGGGTTTTTATAGGCTATGTCCCCGTTAAGGGTTGCAAGGCACTGTGTGGATGGGCGTCAGCTCACCCCCTCGGTTTGCAATCAAACCATAACGGGCACATCGCTTTTTTGTAGATTTTTTCGAGTTGAACCGCAGTGAACATACCCCAGCAGCATGCCCGCCTGATGCGCCAGGCCAGCATGGCCGCCTTGAGCGTGGCGATTATTTTAACGCTGGCCAAGGCTGCCGCCTGGTGGCTGAGCGGGTCGGTCAGCCTGCTGGCCGGGCTGACCGACTCTTTACTGGACGGCGCCGCCTCGTTGCTCAACCTGTTTGCGGTGTATTACGCCCTGCGCCCGGCCGATAAAGATCATCGCTACGGTCACGGCAAGGCCGAGGCGCTGGCCGGTCTTGGGCAGGCGCTGTTTATCGGGGTCAGCGCAGTGCTGATCGGCATGCATGGCGTCGATCGCTTACTGCACCCGCAACCCTTGGGTGCGCCGACCCTCGGCGTGGCGGCGATCCTGCTGTCGCTGCTGCTGACTGGCGGCCTGTTGCTATTCCAGCGTCATGTGGTGCGCCTGACCGGCTCCACCGCGATCCGCGCCGATGCGCTGCATTACCGCTCCGACCTGCTGCTCAACGCCAGTATCTTGCTGGCCTTGCTGCTGGCCAGTTACGGCTGGGCGCAACTGGACGCCCTGTTCGGCATCGCCATTGCTTTTTATATTCTCTGGAGCGCCCTGAGCATCGCCCGCGAGGCCGCGGCCGTGCTGATGGACCAGGAACTGTCCCCGGAAATCAGCGAGCGGATGCATCTGTTGGCCTGCGCCGTGCCCGGCGTATTGGGCACTCATGACCTGCGCACGCGCATGTCTGGCACCCGCTGGTTCGTGCAGTTGCATGTGGAGCTGCCCAGCGAGCTGAGCCTGGGTCAGGCACATACCTTGTGCGACTTGGTCGAAGCGGCCATTCGCGCCGAATTTTCTCGCGCCGAAGTGCTAGTGCATGCCGATCCGCCGTCGGCGCTCAAGCTCGATAAAGAAGCCCACCCGTCTTAAGCCGCTACGCCAGGAGCATCAGCTCCAGGTTATCGAGCAGCGCCTGAGCGGCCGGTTCAAACAACAGAATCTGCCCCACGCCAGCCTCGCTGGCCAGCTATCTGCTGCGCCAGCTTGTCGGCCTCGGCTGAGCGCATAAAAACGCCCCCACGAAAAAGGGGAAGCCTGGCGGCCTCCCCTTAGTCATTAGTCCGTGGCTGGCGCGGATAACGCCGCTTTCTTCGCCCGCCTGGTTGGGCAGTGCGGACCCGGAAGCCTGGCGACCCGGTAGGGTCGGCGGCTGCGGCGCGCCTGATTGGGCGAGCCGGCTGGACTCTGTCGTCCGGGCCGTGAAACTGAGATAAAGCTTAACGGTTGCGCTGCGATAGAGGATTGCGAAGATTGCTGACGAACAGACGACTTGCGCAATATTTAACCCGCAAAGCACAATAAACAGACATCTATAAAACATGGCACCCAATAATGAACAAACTTGATCGCTACGACCTGCAAATTCTTGCCCACCTGCAACACGATGCCACCTTATCCAATCAGGAGCTGGCCGAGCGGATCGGCCTGTCGCCCTCACCCTGCTCGCGGCGGGTCAAGCAACTGCAGGACGACGGCTATATCGTCCGCCAGGTGGCCTTGCTCGATCGCAAGAAGCTTGGGTTGAGCCTCACCGCCTTCGTGCAGATCGGCATGGACCGGCATACCCCGGAGCGCTTCGAGCACTTCGAGGCGCAGATTCGCCTATGCCCAGAGGTACTCGAATGCAACCTGGTGACCGGTATGGACGCCGACTACCAGCTCAAGGTGGTGGTGGCGGATATGGAGCACTACCAGCAGTTTTTGCTCGGCCAGCTGACCCGCATCGAGGGCGTATCCAGCGTGCATTCGAGCTTTGTGCTCAATCAGGTGATTGCCAGCACCGAGCTGCCGCTGGAGCATTTGCGCGGCTAAACGGCGTGCGGTTAGCCAGCGCACCGCTCACACAGATGCGCAGCTAAATAGCCAACCAGCCGCCACAGGCGCGTATAATTACCCGCCTTGCCGTGGCCTGCTCGGGCCTAAACCTACCGAGCCGCGCGCCACGCAGACCTTGATCAGCGGCACCCGCCGCTTACGGACAAGGTTGTGTATGACCCACAAACACACTGGAGAGCGTGATGGACCCGAGAGTATTCGAAGAGTGGATGATGATCATCCTGGTCAGCATTCTAGTGCTGTTTATGGCGTTTATCGTCTGGGACTTGGCGAAAAAATCCAAGGCCGGGCGCTACGGCAGCATGGTGCTGTTTTCCGCCCTGGGCCTGGGCGTGGTCGGATTTGTCATCAAGTCCGTGGTGATCGGCAGCCTGGAAGGGTTTTAATCGCCGACGCAAGCCGCCCCAGTACGTCGCGCTACTGCTGCCTTACGCCAAGCGCCCTCGGCCAGCGCCGCCGGGTTCTGGACGCGGGCGCTGATTGAAACCTTCCGTTTAAGGAAGCCGCGCCGGTACTTCGCGCCACTGCCCCAACTCCAATCCCTCCAGACTCCACGGCCCGATGCGCACCCGCACCAAGCGCAAAGTCGGCAAGCCGACCGCGGCGGTCATGCGCCGCACCTGACGGTTACGGCCCTCGCGGATCACCAGTTCCAGCCAGTGGGTAGGAATGCTCTGGCGAAAACGCACTGGCGGAATCCGTGGCCACAACTTCGGCTCATCGAGCAGCCGCGCCTCGGCCGGCCGGGTTGGCCCGTCATTCAGCTCGACGCCGTCGCGCAGGCGCTGCAACTGCTCAGGCGTCGGCACGCCCTCCACCTGCACCCAGTAGGTTTTGGCCAGCTTGTGTTTGGGGTCGGCGATGCGCGCCTGCAGCTGGCCGTCGTTGGTTAGCAGCAGCAGGCCCTCGCTGTCGCGATCCAGACGCCCAGCCGGATAGATACCGGGGATGGCGATAAAGTCTTTGAGGGTGGCGCGGCCCTCGTCGTCGCTGAACTGAGTCAGCACCGCGAAGGGTTTGTTGAACACAATCAGCCGCGGCTCGGCCGGCGGTGACGCGGCCACCCGCCGCGCGGATGAAGCGCCGCGCGGGCGTGGAGCGGCAGAACGGGGTGGACGCGACATACAGGGCTCCGACAGCAGAAAAACCGGGGCGCCAGTGTAACCGAGGCCAGGCCTGCCGGACTTAACACGGCCCTACTGCGCCCATGACCTCGAAGGCGACGACATCCTCAGGCGCAAGAACCTGTTGCGCCAGAGGGCTACACGTTTTGAGCTGACGCCGAGAGCCGGGTGGAGGCAGAGCTGAGCGGAAGATAACAGCCAAAAGCGGACAGTTGGGTTGTCGGCCGGCGTCTTCAACCTATAGCCATAAAGTCTCCGGAGAAAAATCACGCACCATGCGTATTTAGTCCTCTGTTGGCTCCCTCATTGACATATCGGTAAATCTCGATATTCTATCGCTCATGGAATTACTCGAAATATTCAAAGCTCTCTCAAACCCTACACGCCTTGAAATATTGAAAGGCTTGAAGGATCCCGTAAAGAACTTCCCTCCGCAGGATGAAGGTGACGTTCTCACGGTGGGGGTCTGCGTCAGTAGTATTCAAGAAGGTATCGGGCTGTCGCAGTCAACGGTGTCTGGTTACCTTGCAACGCTGCAACGAGTGGGCTTGGTCGAAGTCAGGCGCATCGGTCAGTGGACCTACTACAAGCGCAATGAAGCAACCATCAGTGCGCTTGCCGAGATAATAGGAAAAAGTCTGTAATTTTTTACTATATAATATCGAAATATCTCGATATTCCTTTTTATCGATACATGGATTTTAAATGAAAGCGATGATGCTTAAATCATTTGGCGGCCCAGAATCGTTCGAACTCTGCGACGTTCCCAAGCCAGTACCGCGTGCGGGACAAGTCCTGGTGCGGGTACACGCCACCTCCATCAATCCCTTGGATTATCAGGTCCGACGTGGCGACTATGCCGATCTGGTGCCACTGCCGGCGATTACCGGTCACGACGTATCGGGCGTCGTTGAAGAAGTCGGGCCGGGTGTGACGGCTTTCGCTCCCGGCGACGAAGTCTGGTACACCCCGCAAATATTTGACGGGCCAGGAAGTTATGCCGAGTACCACGTTGCGGCCGAAAGCATTGTCGGGAAGAAGCCGCCATCACTGAGCCATCTTGAGGCAGCAAGTCTGACCCTGGTTGGCGGGACGGCGTGGGAAGCACTGGTCGTGCGTGCAGCGCTCAGAGTAGGGGAAAGTATCCTCATACACGGCGGCGCGGGGGGAGTCGGTCATGTTGCGATCCAGCTGGCAAAAGCCATGGGGGCAAGGGTGTACACGACCGTTCGCGAGGCAAACGCCGAGTTCGCACGAAGTTTAGGTGCCGATGTGGTCATCGACTACGAAAAGGAGGATTACGTCGACGCCATCATCCGGGAAACGGGTGGCCGCGGAGTCGATGTCGTGTTCGACACCATCGGCGGCAACACGCTGTCGCGCAGCCCGGACGTGCTCGCACAACTGGGCCGCGTGGTCACGATTGTGGACATTGCACAGCCACAAAACGTCGTTCAGGCCTGGGGCAAGAACGCGAGTTATTACTTCGTTTTCACAAGACAGAACCGCGGCAAGCTTGATGAACTGAGCGCATTGGTCGCGCGCGGCCAGTTGCGGCCAAACGTTGGCGCTGTCTATTCGCTTGCCGACATGGCGCTCGCGCATGCCCGACTGGAGAGTCCGAACAATGGCATTCAAGGAAAAATCGCAATTGCAGTCGAGCCATCGCTCATCTCGTAAGTGCGTCCTTTTAACCGTTTAAGTCATATCCGAGGAACGCCATGATTTATGAAATCGCTTTGCTCCCCGTCCACAAAGAACGCATTGAAATGTTCCGGCATGCCTTTGCCGAGGTCGCGCCCTTGCTTACCCGCGCCAAGGGTTATGGCGGCCACTTCCTCGCGCAAGGGATTGAACCCCCCCAGCAATTCAACCTGATAGTGCGCTGGGCTTCACTTGAGGATCACACGCCGGGCTTCGAAGAAAGTGAAGACCATCGGCTGTTCATGAGGGGTCTGGAAGAATATTTTTCGGAAGAACCTAGGGTCTACCATATTCAAGAGGCGGCTTTTTCTGCTGGCGAACATGATGAATCGAATAGCACCGTTAGCCTGGGTAATGCTGGCGCCTCAAGAGATTTGTGGTTTTAAAACAACTGGTCGTTGTCGGAAATAGGCTGGCTAGTTGTGGCTAATGTAATGCGGAGTGATGAGTGCATTGCATTACGAGGCACAGCTAGCGATTTCGTAGGCCAGAGCGACTGGCTGCTTTTGGCCGTCAGCGACGGTCAGCTACGACCGCCGCAGTGGTAGTTCAGATCTCCGTCTGTTCCGCCATTTCAAGGGCATCGTCAACCTCGATTCCTAGATATCTGACGGTACATTCAAGTTTCGTATGGCCTAGTAGGAGTTGAACAGTTCTCAGGTTCTTGGTCTTGCGATAAATCAGCGATACCGTTGCTCAGTGATTTCAAATTGTACTGAGCGCTTAGTTTTCTGCTGCATCACAATGGCACGTGACGACACATGCTCGCCATGAGCAACGCCTTGTACACGCAGTTTGGTTAAGTCACAGGCTCGCAGCTTGCTGTCGATAACCAAGTTGAAGAGAACCAGATCCCTCGTCTTTCCTGCGAGCTGGAGTCTTACTCGAATAGCCCAAATATCTCTGAGTCTTAGCCGGATTTTCTGCCCAATAAATTTTCCCTTGTTCCAAGGCTGATGGCTGTAGGTAGACATATTCATGGTTTGTCCTCCGCGTTGAGGGAGGACAATGGTGGATCACCCTCAGCGTTTGGTCGCTATTCGACTCATTGTAGAAAGAACGTCCCACGGCACGCTATCCACCGCCAAAGCCTTGCTCGCGGCGGGTAAGGTGCGCACTAAGCACGCGGCGCGTGTTGGTGCAAATGAGTTGGGTTTCGAGCTTGCCGACATGCTGGCGCTTACGCCAGCGGATTTTTACAAGAGCATGACCCTCACGTCGATCACACGATCTGGCAAGACGTGTACCGCCCAAGCACGCAGGCGGGCGACGTGTATCTGAAGCTGACGATCATTGATGACGTGGTAATTGTGTCCTTCAAGGAGCTCTGAATATGAAATGTCCCGTTTGCGGTGCAGCGCAACTAATCCATGACACCCGCGATCAGCCTTACACCTACAAAGGCGAAACCACCGTAATTGCTTCGGTGACGGGCGATTTCTGCCCAGCCTGCGCCGAGTCTGTCCTGGACGCCGCGGAGTCGGATCGCGTCATGCGCGAAATGCGCGCTTTCTCGAAGCAGGTCAACGCCGCCATTGGCGCTGGTGAAGCGGCTCAAGGTGCTTGATCGTCACCCTGAGCTGTTGAACGAAGTCAGAGCAACCTAGGCGCCATCGCTGCGCGCCGCAGGCTACGCGCACCAGTCCACCCTAGCGAAACGGTGGTTCGTCGAAGCTGCGCAGTTTGCGCGAATGCAGCGAGGTGAGCTGGGTACGCAGCAGGTCGAGGGCGGTGATGCCGATCAGCAAGTGCTGGGTCACCGCCCGCTCGTAAAACGCGCCCGCCGCGCCGGGCAGTTTGATCTCGCTGTGCAGCGGTTTGTCCGAAACGCACAGCAAGGTGCCGTAGGGCACCCGCAGCCGGTAACCCTGGGCGGCCACGGTGCCGCTTTCCATGTCCACCGCGATGGCCCGGGCCAGGTTGATCTGCGCCCGTTCCTGGGCCCAGCGCAGCTCCCAGTTGCGGTCGTCGTAGGTCAGCACGGTGCCGGTGCGCAGCCGGCGCTTGAGCGCTTCACCGCGCTCGCCGGTGACCTGCGCGGCCGCTTCCTGCAACGCCAGTTGCACTTCGGCCAGGGCCGGAATAGGGATATTGGGCGGCACCAGCCGATCAAGAATGCCGTCGCGGCGCATATAGGCGTGGGCCAGTACATAGTCGCCGATGGTCTGCGATTGGCGCAGGCCACCGCAGTGGCCAATCATCAACCAGCAATGCGGACGCAACACGGCCAGATGGTCGGTGATGTTTTTCGCATTGGACGGGCCGACGCCGATATTCACCAGGGTGATGCCATGGCCATCCTCGGCAATCAGGTGATAGGCGGGCATCTGGTAACGGTGCCAGACCACGCCCTCGATGATCGCCTGCATCTCGCCTTCAGCCATGCCGCGCTCGATCACCACGTTGCCCGGCATGACCATGCGCACAAACCGCGAGTCGCCGACCAGCACGTCCAGCCCATGGCGGATGAATTGATCGACATAGCGGTGGTAGTTGGTCAGCAGAATCCACGGCTGCACATGTCGCCAGTCGCTGCCGGTGTAGTGCTGCAGACGCTTGAGCGAAAAGTCCACCCGCGCCGCATCAAACAGCGCCAAGGGCATGGCCTGGGTATCGCTCCAGTCATGCAGGCCATCGGCGACGCCGTCCGTGGCGGCCGATAGGTCGGTGCTGGGAAACACCCGCGCCAGTTCGGCGGCGGTCACGGTGGAGCCGGCCAGCTCGTCGCCGTGCTCGACCACATAGGGATAGGGAATATTCTGCTGACTGGTGCCGACCTCGACCTGCACGGTGAAATCGTTCATCAACGGGCGTAGCTGGTCCAGCAGATAGGTTCGAAACGCCTTGGGGTGGGTCACGGTGACGCTGTAAGTGCCCGGCGTTTGCACCTTTGCATAGGCGCGCAAGGTGGTCGGCACCTCGCCCGCGCCAGAGTAGGTCAGGCGCAGCTCGGGGTAGCGAAACTGGCTGTGCTGCGCCGGGTCGGGATTGATCCGCTCCTTGAGGTAGCGCTTGAGGGCCTGACTCAGGCCGCGGGTGGCCTGCTCATGCAAGGCCGCCAGGCGGTCGACAGCTTCTTCGGCGGTAGTGGCGACGACGAAGTCTTCTGAACTGAGGGTCACGGCAGATATTCCTGACTGAATACACGCCCCTATCTTGCCCTGATCGCCGTGCCTTGGCATAGCGCAGCGGGGCTACTGGGCGCAGCGCCTATCGTGCGGGTCGACGACACCGCCATCCGCAGGATGGATGCCGGCTCTATATATCCGAAAATAGCCAAGGTGCGAAAAGACCTTATAAAGACTATATTCAGTCACCACTCTCTCCCATGGATACCGACCATGCGCTACTCCAGCCAAGTCAAACCCATCAGCTACCTCAAGGCCAACGCCGCCGAGGTGCTCAAGCAGTTGGGCGAGCAGCGGGAGCCGCTGGTGATCACCCAGAACGGCGAGGCCAAGGCGGTGCTCCAGGATGTACGCTCCTACGAGCAGACCCAGGAAACCCTGGCATTGTTGAAAATCCTCGCCCTGGGCAACCAGGAAATCGAGGCGGGCAAGCTCAGCACCTTGGACGATGTCTCCTCACGCCTGCGCGCCCGCCGTAAAGGCGACGCATGAGCGAAGCATCCTACCCGGTACTGATCACCGCCGGTGCTGAGCGGGACCTGGAATCAATCTACGACTACATCGCCGAATTCGATTCCCCCGCCAATGCCCGTCATGTGCTCGACCACCTGCTGCAATGCATCCGCGACCTCGAGCGCGTTCCCGAACGCGGCACCCATCCCAGAGAACTTTCCGCCTTGGGCATCCGGGAATACCGACAGGCGCTCTACAAGCCCTACCGGATCATTTACCGAATTCTGGGTGGGCAGGTGCATGTCTACCTGATCGCCGACGGCCGCCGCGATATGCAATCCCTTCTATACAGACGCCTGCTCGGCTGATGACTTATATCTCGTGAAGGGCCGGGTATTTATCCCGGCTGCGGCGAACTGCGCGCCACCAGCGCGGCAACATCCAGGCCGCGCGGCAAGGTGCCATAGACCCGTCCCTGGCCATTCTCCAGGCGGCTGGCGATAAAGGCATCGCTGACCACGGCGTTACCCGCTTCCAGCAACAACTTGGCTTGCAGGGTGATCGCCACGTCTTCGGTGAGCTGGCGGGCGCGGTACTGGATGTCGGTCGTGTCGCGAAAATCCGACTGCAGCCGACCGATCTGTGCCTTGAGGCGGGCATCGCCGTGGCCATCGCCCAGCTCGCTAAACAGTGCATCGAGCACGCCGGGCTCCTTCGACAAGGCGCGCAATACATCCAGGCACTGCACATTGCCCGAGCCTTCCCAGATCGAGTTGACCGGTGCCTCGCGGTACAGCCGCGGCAGAATGCTGTCTTCGACGTAACCGGCGCCGCCCATGCACTCGGCCGCTTCATTGATCATCGCCGGCGCGCGTTTGCAGATCCAATACTTGCCCACCGCGGTAACCAGCCGGGCGAATTTGGCCTGTTGTTCGTCCTTCGGGTGATCCAGCGCGCGGCCCAGGCGCAGGGTCAGGGCCAGCGCCGCCTCGCTTTCCAGGGCCAGATCGGCCAGCACGTTCTGCATCAGTGGTTGTGCATTGAGCAGCCGGCCGCCCACTTGGCGATACGCGCAGTGGTGCGCGGCCTGGGTCAGCGCTTGGCGCATCAGGGCGCTGGAGCCAACCATGCAGTCGAAGCGGGTCAGCGCGACCATCTCGATGATGGTCGGCACACCGCGGCCTTCTTCTCCGATCAGCCAGGCCAGGGCGCCGCGCAACTCGACTTCACTGGAGGCGTTCGACCAGTTGCCCAGCTTGTTTTTCAGCCGCTGGATATACAACTGGTTACGGCTGCCGTCGGGCCGATGGCGCGGCAACAGAAAACAGCTCAGACCCTGGTCGGTCTGCGCCAGGGTCAGAAAGGCGTCGCACATCGGCGCCGAACAGAACCACTTGTGGCCCAGCAGCTCATAGGCCTGACCCGGCCCAGTCTGATTAACGGGATAGGCGCGAGTGGTGTTGGCGCGCACGTCGGTGCCGCCCTGTTTCTCGGTCATGGCCATGCCGATGGTGGCGCCGCTTTTCTGCTCGATCGGCAGGTTGCGTGGGTCGTAGTGACCGGAGAGGATTTTCGGCAGCCAGACCGCCGCCAGCTCCGGCTGCGACTTGATGACCGGCACGCTGGCGTAGGTCATGGTCAGCGGACAACCGCTACCGGCCTCGGCCTGGCTGTGCAGGTAGCTCATGGCGGCGCGGGCCACCTGGGCACCATAGCGCGGCGCGACCCAGGGCATGGACGGCAGGCCGTGGCTGATGGCGGCGTGCATCAGCTCGTGGTAAGCGATGGGATACTCGACCAGATCGATGCGATGGCCATAGCGGTCATGACTTTTGAACACCGGCTTGTATTCGTTGGCCAGAAAACCCGCGGCCATCAACGGTCCGCCGGCCAGTGCACCGTAGGCGTCGAGTTGCGCCTCGGCCCAACCGCCCTCGAAACGCCGGGTCCATTCCTGCAGCGGCAGGTCGAGGCGATACAGATTGGCGCCCTCCAGTGGTGGCACCTGATTGAACACCTCGTGGGTCTCGGCAAGCAGGCAATGGCTAGACACGTCGGAAAATGGCGCAAGACTCATGATATGGACTCCTTGGCGCCAAGGGCGCACAGAGACAGGGCACTCAAATTTGACGGCTGCCACGCTGGCGGCGCATCAGCCGAGTGGCGGCACGGCCGGCGACCGCATATCGAACACGGCGCCGGCGCTGCGACGCCAGACCAAGGCCATGTAAGAATCACCGGTTAGCTTTAGTGAAGCACGCCTCTACTCTCTGAACAAAGTGCGAAGCCACTGAAAATTCACGGCGCATCGCCGCCGCGTTTGCGCCCACCAGCAGCCCCAACGTCGAGGCTGGACGCGAGCGTTTAGTGCTAAGCTCGCGCCGCATGACTATCTATAATTCGCGCCCCGTTGTTCTCTGCTTATCCGGCCACGACCCCAGTGGTGGCGCCGGTCTGCAAGCCGATATCGAAGCCCTGCTCGCTCAGGGTTGCCACGCCGCTCCGGTGGTCACCGCGCTGACCGTGCAGGACACCTGCAACGTCAGCGATTTTCGCGTACTCGAGCGCGACTGGGTGCTGGCCCAGGCCCACGCCGTGCTGGGCGACCTGCCGGTGGCGGCGTTCAAGCTGGGCATGCTCGGCTCGCTGGAGATGGTCGCCACCGTGGTCGAAATTCTCCAGGCGCACCCGCAGCTGCCACTGGTCTGCGACCCTGTGCTGCGCGCCGGCGGCGGCGGCGCCCTGGGCCGCGACGAAGTCGGTTACGCGATGCGCGAGCAGTTGCTGCCGCTGGCCACCCTGACCACGCCGAACCTGCCCGAAGCGCGCATTTTGGCCGAGTTGCCCGAAGGCACGGCAGACCAGTGCGCCGAAAAACTGCTGCCTTATTGCCGCAACTTGCTGATCACCGGCGGGCACGGCGATGAGCAATTGGTACACAACCGTTTGTATTCCCGCGACGGCAGTAGCCAGACCTTCACCTGCCAGCGTCTGCCCGGCAGTTACCACGGTTCCGGCTGCACCCTGGCCAGCGCCCTGGCCGGCCGCCTGGCGCTGGGCGAAGACCTGTCCAGCGCCGTGCAATCAGCCCTGAACTACACCTGGCGGACCCTGCGCGATGCCGAACAACTGGGCCGCGGTCAGTACGTGCCACGCCGCTTGCCGTTGGACTTCTGCTCATAAACAACTGTGCAGCTGCTTAGTTGCACAGGTATTCAGTTTTGCCAACAGCGCGCTACGCCTGGCCGCCACGCAGAATATGCTGCAGGCCCGCACATTCGACCATCGAGTCCGCACAGTTGACGACAATCTCCGAGTGGGCCACGACGTAGCTCTTGCCGGTAATGGTGTTCTCCACCACGTCATGGCCGTCAATCTGCTGGATTCCGACCACCTCGCCGATGAAGCGCGTGTCGCGCAGAGACACGGTTTCCAGGCGCTGGCCCGGCTGGATGCGGCCTTCGTGGTGCATCAGGGCCAACCGGGCGGAGGTGCCGGTACCGGTGGTACTGCGGCAGATCACCCCGGGATGCACGTAGGTGGCTGAGCGGGAACGGTAGAAACCCTCAGCAACCTGCTCGACGGGTCCCATGAAATGCAAAAATGGCAACGCGCCAACATCGCCCAGCGTGTAGTGACAGAAGTCGCGATCGGCGCGGATGGCGCTGACGATTTTATGGGCGCACGCCGCCAGGCGCGACTCCTCGTCCAGGCTGAGGGCAAAGCCGAGCTCGCTGGCATCCACCAGCGCATAGAATCCTCCGCTGTAGGCAATGCTGTAGGTGACAGGGCCAATGCCCGGCACCTCGATGCTGGCCCGGTAGGTGTCGATATAGCTGGGCAGGCCGGCGCAGGTGATGGACTCGACCACGCTCTTATGCACCTGGGCGTCGATATGCACCAGCCCCGCCGGAGACTCCAGCTTAAAACTCTGTCGCCCTTCCTGTTTGCGCACCAGGCCGCTTTCCAACACCGCCGTGGCGGTGCAGATGGTGTTGGAACCGGAATAGATCGGATACCCCATCACTTCCATGATGATGTAGCCGATGACCGCCTGCGGGTCGGTTGCCGGAACCAGCAGATCCACCGACATTTCGGGGATGCCATAAGGCTCGTTCAGCAGCAGTTTGCGCAGGCCATCGGCGTGATCGCGAAGGTACTCCATCTGTTCGCGAACCGTGGCGCCGGGCAGCGCGTTGACACCGCCGAGCACGATACGGCTGACATCACCGCCGGCATGGGTATCCATCAACTTCAGGGTCAGCGGGGTCTTCATGCGCTCACCGGCAAAGCAAAGGGCGCGCCATGCTCCGACCATTGCGCGTCCGGCACGATGACGATTTTACCCTGGAAGTTACTGTCGCGATTGACGAAGTAGTGCTCCGCCTGGTGCAGTTCAGACAGCTTGAAGGCGGCGTGCAGCACCGGTTTGAGCTGGCCGTCGCGGATCCATTCGATCAGTTGTTCGGCTTCTTCTCGGGTGCCGTGGGAGACACCGAAAATCTGCACCTGGTACAGGTAGATCCGCGTCCACATGACCTCGCTCTCGTTACCGCTGCTCGCCCCGGCGATGCTCAAGCGCGGGTAGCTGCTGCGCTGCCGCATATCGAAGATCATGCTGTCGATGAAGTGGTCGGTCATTTCGCCACCCAACAGGTCCATCACCGCGTCGATAGGCTTGCCCCCCGTCAGCTTCCGCACCCGATCGGTGAACCCCGCCATATCGGAGCGATCCAGCACCGCCTCCGCGCCTAACTCGCGCAGGGCCTGGGCCTTGTCCGGCTGGCTGAGTGCGTAGGGGATCGCCCCCAGAATGCGGCATAACTGAATCAGTGCGCTGCCCACGCCGCCGCTGGCCCCGCTGACCAGTATGCGTTCACCGGCTTTGACCTTGGCGCTGGTCAGCATGTGCAAGGCGGTCTGGTAGGAACACATGCCCATCGACGCCAACTGCGCATCGGCCAACGCCGGATTGTCGACGCAGTGGAACTGCGCGGACGGCACCGCGACGTACTCCGCGAACCCCCCATCGGCGCCGTGACCGTAGTAGTCCGGGGCGAGATTAAGGTCGCGGCGTTCATCCGGGTAGAGGTTGAAATCCAGCAACCCGCGCTCGCCGATACGGCTGGCGTCCACGCCCTCACCCACGGCGACCACGCGCCCGGCCACATCGGCGCCTTGAATGCGCGGAAAGGTCAGCGTCGCCGCGCCGCCGATCTGGAACGAGGTCACGTCGCCTTTCTCTTTGGTGGGATACAGGCCTTCACGGGCTTTGCGATCGGTGTTGTTCTTGGCCGTCGCGGTCACTCGCACCAAGACCTCGCCAGGGCCCGGCCGAGGCGTGGCAACATCCTCTCGATAAACCAGTTTATCCACGCCACCGTGGCCGGTGAGCTGCATAGCCGCCATCGTGCGGGGGATCGTTTGCGCCTGACTGCTGACACTCATCGCTTGCCTCATCGCAGTGCTCCGTTTAGCTCAGCGACACTTAGCCCGAGCGTTGCAGAAATGGAGTCCGACCAATAACACTTCGCTCTAACCTTAAACAAGACCGCCAGCCCAGAGTGCCGGCGAGCATCCCGAATGCGCTGGCCAGTCACCGCGCCTGCGTGCAGCGCGTTCTGGCTAACCACCGAGGTCGTTCCATGCCTGCGCTGCTGGGTTGAATTCAGGAACTCATTGATAACCTGCGCGTGAACCCGCTGTGCGACACTGCGCCGGCCAAGGCCGCCCTCACCGGCACCCGCGGACTCAGACAGGGTGTTCTGCATCGCCCGAACTAGCCGTTCAACACCGCTGTTCGGCAAGGTGTGCGGCACGGCCCGAGTCTGCGTCGCGCTGCTCGCCAGGCGAAGGGCGAAAGCGTGCAGCTGCTCGAACGCTTAATCGGCTGGCGAATATAGGCAATATCCGGGATAAAAAACTGCTGATGAAGAACCGCTGATGAACCATCCATCGAAAAAAATACGTGGCCTGTATGCCATTACCGACAGCCAATTGCTGGCCGACGGCAAGCTGCTGCCCTATGTCGAAGCCGCCTTGCAAGGCGGCGCGCGCCTGCTGCAATACCGCGACAAATCCACCGACGAATCGCGCCGCCTGCGCGAAGCACAAGCCCTGCGCGAGTTATGCGAACGCTATGGCGCGGCACTGATCATCAATGATGACGCTGAACTGGCCGCACGCCTCGGCGTGGGCCTGCACCTGGGCCAGACCGACGGATCGCTCGGCGCTGCCCGGGCCCTGCTCAGACGCGGGGCGCTGATCGGCGTCACCTGCCATGCCAGCCTCGAACTGGCCGAGGCGGCCGCCCGCGAAGGCGCCAGCTATCTGGCCTTCGGTCGCTTCTTCGATTCGCAAACCAAACCGGGCGCCCCGGCTGCCAGCCTGGAGCTGCTGCAACAGGCGCGGGCACGCTTGAGTCTGCCGCTGGTAGCGATTGGCGGCGTGACCCTGGACAACGCCCCGGCGCTGATCGGCGCCGGGGCCAACCTGCTCGCCGTCGTCCATGGCTTATTCGGCGCCGACTCGGCTGCCGAGGTAAAACGCCGCGCCCAGGCCTTCAGCGACCTGTTTGCCACCCGCTAAGCGCAGCCGCAGCGAATTGCCGCTGCGCTGATCACTTTCACATCTTCGAGAGGCCTGTATGTCCCGTTCCGAAACCCTGTTTGCCGATGCCCAAACCCATATTCCTGGCGGCGTTAATTCGCCGGTGCGTGCCTTCAAAAGCGTTGGCGGCACCCCGCTGTTCATCAAGCATGCAGCCGGCGCCTATGTGACCGATGAAGACAATAAATCCTACGTCGATTACATCGGCTCCTGGGGCCCGATGATTCTCGGCCACAGCCACCCGGACGTGCTCGACGCGGTACGCCAGCAGTTGCAGCACGGCCTGTCGTATGGCGCGCCGACTGCGATGGAAACCGAGATGGCCGACCTGGTCTGCGCCCTGGTGCCGTCCATGGAGATGGTGCGCATGGTCAGCTCCGGCACCGAAGCGACCATGAGCGCGATCCGCCTGGCCCGCGGCTTCACCGGCCGCGACAGCATCATCAAGTTCGAAGGCTGCTACCACGGCCACTCCGACAGCTTGCTGGTCAAAGCCGGCTCCGGCCTGCTGACCCAGGGCGTACCGAGCTCCGCCGGCGTACCCGCGGCTTTCGCCGAGCTGACCCTGACGCTGCCCTTTAATGACAGCGCGGCGGTCGAGCGGATGCTCAGCGAGGTTGGCCAGGAGGTGGCCTGCATCATCGTCGAGCCAGTGGCCGGCAATATGAACTGCGTGCCACCAGCCCCCGGTTTTCTCCAGTGCCTGCGCGAGCAGTGCGACAAACACGGCGTGGTGCTGATTTTCGACGAAGTGATGAGCGGTTTTCGCGTTGCCCTCGGCGGCGCCCAGGCCCATTACGGCGTCACGCCGGACCTTTCGACTTTCGGCAAGATCATTGGCGGCGGCATGCCGGTCGGCTGCTTTGGCGGCAAGCGCGAGATCATGCAATGCATCGCCCCGCTCGGTTCGGTCTATCAGGCCGGCACGTTGTCCGGCAATCCGCTGGCCATGGCGGCCGGTTTGACCACCCTCAAGCTGATCAGCCGACCGGGCTTTCACGCCGAGCTGAGCGACTACACCGCACGCCTGTTGGCCGGTCTGCAACAGCGCGCCGATGCCGCCGGCATCCCCTTCGTGACCACTCAGGCAGGCGGCATGTTCGGCCTGTATTTCAGCGAGCGGCCGGCCATCGTGACCTTCGAGGACGTGATGAGCAACGACCTGGAGCGCTTCAAGCAATTCTTTCACCTGATGCTGGAGGGCGGCGTGTACCTGGCACCGAGTGCCTTTGAGGCCGGCTTCACCTCTATCGCCCACGGCGACACCGAGCTGCAAATCACTCTGGACGCCGCCGAACACGCGTTTGCCGTCATGCGCGGGTGAGTATCGCCCTGTCTAGCGGCCTGCTGGCGCTCGTCGGCCTGGCCTGCACGTATTGGCTAGGCGGCGCGCGCCAGCGTTATCAGGAAGGCGATCAACCGGCGCTGTTCTGCGCGCTGCTGGGTGTGCTGTTGCAGACGGCCGCGGCCGCCTGCAGCTTGGCCAGCGCGCTCTTCACGCACCCCGACTGGCAGGCCCCGCAGCTCTGGCTGAGCCAGGCCAGCGACTTTCTCGGCTGGCCGCTGCTGGGTGCAGTCGCCTTAACCTTGAGCCGTGGCTGGGTGGTTAGTCGGCCGAACTGGGGCCGGCTGCTGTTGGGACTTTGCGTGTTTTTCGAGCTGGCCCGCCAGCTCGACATGATCGAGCCCTACCAGCTGTTGCTGACGCTGCTCAGTGCACTGTTGCTGCTGTATGCCGGCGCCGTGCAATTGCCACAGCGACGTTTGCCGCTGCTGGCCGCGAGCGTGGGCGTTGGTCTATGGCTGCTGGCCGGGCCGCTACTGGAGCGCGCCGCGGGACTCGCTTGGCCGAGCGAACTGCGCCAAGTGCTGCTGAGCCTGGCGTACCCGCTGCTAGTCTGGCTACTGTTAAGCCTGCCGGGGCAATCCCTGCAAAATCCTGTAAAAAAACCGTTCAAGACGGTGTAAGCCCGCGCCGGCTTCTTTCATACTGTACGAGTTGGCGCGTCGGCGCCGACCCGTTCGGTTTTACGTTAACCATCCTATTTACAACTCACCCATGAGGCGTTTTGACTGCTATGAGCCGCACCGGCCGTACCCTGTCCTTCGGCTGCCTGTTCCTGATTCTGCCGTTGTTCGCCGCAGCTGCCGGCAACTCCCTGCTAATTCCGGCACCCGGACGCTGCATGCTCAATACCGCAACCGAAGACCTGCCGCAGGCGCTTAGCCTCTGCCAGCAAGCCGCGCTGAACGGCGATACCAACGCCGAATTCGAGCTGGGCGAATTTCATTACGATGGCAAACGCGCTCCGCGCGACCTGAGCCAAGCGCGCAACTGGTTCGAGCAGGCATCTTTGCAGGGTCACCCACAGGCGCAATTTCGTCTGGGCATGATGTTTTTTCGCGGCGAAGGAGTGCCGGCCAATAACGTACAGGCGTATATCGTGCTGAAGATGGCCGCCATCAATGGCGCCGAAGAAGCGCTGGATACCGCCGATCTGGTGGCTGCGCAGATGCGCCGTGAGGAGCTAGAAATTTCCAGCCAGGTGCTGGGGCAGATTTTTCGCACCTATCTACTGGAGTTGCAGGCTGCCGAGCAGGGCTCGCCCTTCGCGCCGATGCCCTAATCAGGCCAACGCAAAAAGCCGCTGAAAAGCGGCTTTTTGCATACTGGGCGTTCCCGTTTTCGAGGCGGCTAGCGGGGATTGCTAACGTTCCGGCATCGGCATAGGAAAGGGCATCACATTACTGGCGCCCTTGGCTTCGCTGATCTTCGGCGTGCCTACCCGCTCGACCTCGTCGATGCGCACGATGGATTGCATGGGCACAAAGCTGCGCACCACGCCCTCGAACTGGGCCTTGAGTTTTTCTTCGCTGGGATCGACCACCACTTGGGTGCGCTCACCAAACACGAATTCTTCCACCTCCAAAAAGCCCCACAGATCACTTTGATAGATCTGCTTGGCGTACATTTCGTACACCTGACCTTGATTGAGAAAGATCACCTTATAAATCGGGGCTTCACGCTTATTCATGAAAGACAGACAACAACCTGAAAAATAAAGGGCGCAGAGTTTGACACCCTCACCCGGCTAAAGAAAGCACTTCCCTCCCGAGCAAACCTGTGTGCGCTTGCCAGAATGCGCCGGGGCGCGCCCATCAACCGAGGCGCCAGACCGGCAACCCTAGAAAGCCCATCTCTTGGACCCTATAATGCGCGGTTCATCGAACCACCCCGACGAGCCGGTATGACCAAGAAGCTGTACATCGAAACCCACGGCTGCCAGATGAACGAGTACGACAGCTCGCGCATGGTCGACCTGCTGGGCGAACATCACGCCCTGGAAGTCACCGCCCGCGCCGAAGATGCCGACGTCATCTTGCTCAACACCTGCTCGATCCGCGAGCGCGCTCAGGACCGGGTTTATTCCCAACTCGGCCGTTGGCGCGAACTCAAGCAGGCCAAGCCGCAAATGGTGATCGCCGTAGGCGGTTGTGTGGCCAGCCAGGAAGGCGCGGCAATCCGCGACCGCGCGCCTTATGTCGACGTGGTGTTCGGCCCGCAAACCCTGCACCGCCTGCCCGCCCTGATCGATGCCGCGCGCAGCACCGGCCTGCCCCAGGTCGACGTGTCCTTCCCGGAAATCGAGAAATTCGACCACCTGCCGCAGCCGCGCATCGACGGCCCCAGCGCCTACGTGTCGATCATGGAAGGCTGCAGCAAGTACTGCAGCTTCTGCGTGGTGCCCTACACCCGCGGTGAGGAAGTCAGCCGGCCGTTCGATGATGTGCTGGGCGAAATCCTCCATCTGGCCGAAAACGGCGTGCGCGAAGTCACCCTGCTCGGGCAAAACGTCAACGGCTATCGCGGCCTTAGCCATGACGGCCACACGGCCGATCTGGCCGAGCTGGTCCGGATCATCGCCGCGATCGACGGCATCGACCGCATCCGCTACACCACCTCGCACCCGCTGGAATTTTCCACGCGTCTGATCGAGGCCCACGCCGAGGTGCCGGAGCTGGCCAGGCACTTGCACTTGCCGGTACAGGCCGGTTCCGACCGTATTCTGGCCGCGATGAAACGCAACCACACGGCCCTCGAATACAAGTCGAAAATCCGCGCACTCAGGGCCGTGTGCCCGGACATCAGCATCACCTCGGACTTTATCGTCGGCTTTCCCGGCGAAACCGAAGCCGACTTCGAGCTGACCCTCAAATTGATCCGCGAGGTCGGTTTCGATTTTTCCTACTCCTTCGTCTACAGCGCGCGTCCCGGCACTCCGGCGGCGGGGCTGGCCAACGAGATTCCAGCCGAGGTTAACCGCGAGCGGCTGGCGCGTCTGCAGCACTTGCTCGACCAGCAAGGCTTCGAAATCAGCCGCCGAATGGTCGGCAGCCGGCAACGGATTCTGGTCAGCGACTACTCGAAAAAAGACCCAGGCATGCTCACCGGGCGCACCGAAAACAATCGTAACGTCAACTTTCGCTGCGACAATCCACGCCTGATCGGCCAGTTCGTCATGGTGCAGATCGATGAAGCCATGCCCCATTCGTTGCGCGGCAGCCTATGTGATGCGCCGCAGCCCTAACGTTTTCTAAAACTTCCGATGCGCCCTTTCACCCCCGCACGCCGGGGGTTATCCTCCGTTTATTATTTCAGCCGACTGGCGGCCATACCCCAACCTTGAACGCACCCATAGAACCCCATCGCTTTATCCTCGAACCCTGCGAAGCACGCCGCTTCGCTAATCTCTGCGGGCAATTCGACGCGCATCTGCGCCTGATCGAAGAACGCCTGACCATCGTCATCCGCAACCGCGGTAATCAATTCGAACTGCTCGGCCCGCAGGCGCAAACCGATTGCGCCGAGCATCTGCTACGGCGTTTGTATCGCGAGACCAAGGCGACCGACTTGTCGCCCGACCTCGTGCATCTTTTTCTACAGGAATCCGACGTGGAAGAACTGCTCACCCCCAGCATCGAAGCCAGTGTCGCCCTGCGCACTCGCAAGGGCCTGATTCGCCCGCGCGGCGCTAACCAGCAGCGCTATGTCAAAGCCATCCTGGAGCACGACATCAACTTCGGTGTCGGCCCGGCGGGCACCGGCAAGACCTACCTGGCGGTGGCTTGCGCGGTGGATGCGCTAGAGCGTGAGCAGGTGCGGCACATTCTGTTAGTGCGCCCGGCGGTGGAAGCCGGTGAGAAACTGGGATTTTTGCCGGGCGATCTGGCGCAGAAAATCGACCCTTATCTGCGCCCGCTGTACGACGCGCTGTTCGAAATGCTCGGCGTTGAGCAAGTGGCCAAACTGATCGAAAAACAGGTAATCGAAGTCGCGCCGCTGGCTTATATGCGTGGTCGCACCCTGAGCAACAGTTTTATCATTCTCGACGAAAGCCAAAACACCACGTTGGAACAGATGAAAATGTTCCTCACCCGTATCGGTTTTGGCTCCACTGCCGTGATTACCGGCGACATCACCCAGGTCGATCTGCCGCGCGGCAGCAAGTCCGGGCTGAGCCATGTAATCGAAGTCTTGCACGACGTGCCGGGCATCAGCTTTACGCACTTTTTGTCCCAGGACGTGGTGCGTCATCCGCTGGTGCAACGCATCGTCGAAGCCTATGAGCGCTTCGAACAGCAGGCCCCGGACCTGTCCCCCAAGCGGCCCGAGGCTGACGCGCCATTGCTGCCGCCCGCTCGTCGACCGCGCAGCGAAGGTCCACAGGATGATTGAACTCGACCTGCAAGTCGCCAGCAGCGCGCCCGTGCCCAGCGCCGAGCAATTTCGCCGCTGCTGTGAGCTGGCCCTGCGCCAACGCAGCGCTGATTCCGAGCTGACCATTCGCCTGGTCGACGAGCCGGAAGCGCGCGAGCTGAACCGCACCTACCGGCACAAGGACTACGCCACCAATGTATTGTCCTTCCCAGCCGATGTGCCCGAGGGGCCGGGCGGCGTTACGCTGCTGGATATTCCCCTGCTCGGCGACTTGGTGATCTGCGTGGCAGTAGTCGAGCGTGAAGCGGCCGAACAAGGCAAGACACTGGACGCCCACTGGGCCCATCTGGTCATTCACGGCTGCCTGCATCTGCTCGGTTACGACCACGAAGAAGAGGCCGAGGCCGAGGAAATGGAAGCACTGGAACGCCTCCTGCTCGCGGAACTGGGCCACCCCGATCCCTACGCCGGCGAAAACGACTAATTCACAATCAACAACCACCACCCACAAAGGACTTTGAGTACCCGCGCATGAGCGAAGATCGATCGATTAATGGGCAAAAAACTTGGCTAGAAAAAATCGCCCAGGCTTTTGCCCACGAACCCAAGAACCGCCAAGAGCTGCTGACGCTGCTGCGTGAGGCCCATCAAAACAAGTTACTGGACAGCGAAGCGCTGGCCATTGTCGAAGGCGCCATTCAGGTCGGAGACCTGCAGGTGCGCGACATCATGGTGCCGCGCTCGCAGATGGTCAGCATCAAGGCCTGCCAGACGCCTAAAGAATTTCTGCCAGCGATTATCGAGTCGGCTCACTCGCGCTACCCGGTGATTGGCGAAAACCTCGACGAGGTGATCGGCATTCTGCTGGCCAAAGACCTGCTGCCGCTGGTGCTGCAGGACGATTCCAAGCAGTTCGATATCAAAGACCTGCTGCGCCCAACCACCTTTGTTCCCGAGTCCAAGCGACTGAATGTGTTGCTGCGCGAGTTTCGCGCCAACCACAATCACATGGCCGTGGTGATCGACGAATACGGCGGCGTGGCCGGCTTGGTGACCATCGAAGACGTGCTTGAGCAGATCGTCGGTGACATCGAAGATGAACACGATGTCGAGGAAGACAGTTATATCAAGCCCCTGCCCAGTGGCGATTTTCTGGTCAAGGCGCTGACCCCTATCGACAGTTTCAACGAGTCCTTCGCCTGCCGCTTCTCCGACGATGAATTCGACACCGTGGCCGGTCTGGTGATGAATGCCTTCGGCCACTTGCCCAAGCGCAACGAAGTCACCGAAATCGGCGATTTTCGCTTTCGTGTACTGAGCGCCGACAGCCGCCGCGTCCACCTGCTGCGCTTGACTCCGCTGCCACGCGGACCGGCCGCTGTGCTGAACGGCTGACGCGCAAAAAACCGGTGCGGGAACACACTGCGTGGCGCTCCCGCACCGAGCGCAAAGGCACACGTAGGCAGGCACTGAGTGATGACGGCGATCACCCCGTGCGGCGCCAATGCGTTACAGACCTTCTCATGTTCATCACGTACCCCTCATGCCTTTCCACACGCCCCGTGCTTCGCGCGGTGGATACGTCTCACCTAAGGAATTGTCTGCAATGAATTGGATCATCCGCCCTGGCTGGCTGGGCAATCTGTTGGCGCTCGCGGCGGGTGCGCTAACGCCATTGGCCCTCGCGCCATTCGATTTGTGGCCGTTGGCCCTGCTATCCATCGCCCTGTTCTACGTCGGGCTGCGCACCTTGTCGCCCGGTAAGGCGGCGCTGCGCGGCTGGTTCTATGGCTTGGGCGTGTTCGCCGCCGGCACCAGTTGGGTGTATGTGAGCATCCACGACTATGGCGCCGCGCCCGCTCCGCTGGCAGCCATTCTGACCCTGGGCTTCGTCGCTGGGTTAGGCGTGCTGTTCGCCGCCACCGGCTGGCTGTGGGCGCGCTGGTTGCGGCGCAGCGCGGCGCCGTTGGCCGACGCCCTGACCTTCGCGGCCTTGTGGCTGGCCCAAGAGGCATTTCGCAGCTGGTTTCTCACCGGGTTCCCCTGGCTGTATGCCGGCTACAGTCAGCTGGACGGCCCCCTCGCGGGGCTGGCGCCATTGGGTGGCGTGTGGCTGTTGTCCTTTGTGCTGGCCCTCAGCGCCGCGCTGCTGACTACTCTGCCGCACCTGCGCCGCCGCCGGCTCGGCGCCGGCCTGGCGCTGCTGCTGACGCCCTGGCTGGCAGGTCTGGCCCTGCACGACATGGCCTGGACCGAACCAGCCGGCCCGCCGCTGAGCGTCGCCGCCATGCAGGGCAATATCGAACAGAATATGAAATGGGATCCCAAGCAACTGAATGCGCAGCTGCAGCTATACCGCAAGCTGAGCCTGCAAGCCGAGCCCAGCGACCTGGTCGTCTGGCCGGAAACGGCGGTACCCGTGCTGCAGGAATTCGCTACCGACTATCTGGCGGATATGGATAAATGGGCCAAGAGCCGCCAGGCCGCACTGATCACCGGCGTACCGATCCGCCAGCGCAACGAGCAAGGCGAACAGCGCTATTACAATGGGGTCACCGTGGCGGGCGTGGGTCAGGGCACCTACCTGAAACAAAAACTGGTGCCCTTCGGCGAATATGTCCCGCTGCAAAATCAGCTGCGCGGCCTGATCGAGTTTTTCGACCTGCCGATGTCCGACTTCGCCGCCGGCCCGCCCGGACAAGCGCTGCTGCAAGCCAAGGGTTACCGGATCGCCCCATACATTTGTTACGAGGTGGTCTATCCGGAGTTTGCCGCCAGCCTTGCGGCCAAAAGTCATCTGCTACTGACCATCAGCAACGACGCCTGGTTTGGCACCTCTATCGGCCCGTTGCAGCATGTGCAGATGGCCCAGATGCGCGCCCTGGAAGCCGGACGCTGGATGATTCGTGCCACCAATAATGGCCTCACCGCGCTGATCGACCCGTTTGGTCGGATCACCGTCCAATTACCGCAATTTGAACGCGGCGTGCTCTATGGCGAAGTGGTGCCGATGAAGAACCTCACCCCGTATCTGTATTGGCGCGGCTGGCCGCTGCTGGTCCTCTGCAGCCTGTTGTTCGGCTGGGCGTTGCTGGCCAAGCGCAGGGCAAAAACCGCATAAGCCAGCGCGCACAAAAGCTCCTAACGCCGCCAGGATTCCGGCGTTGATTGTGCCGTCGGCAGGTTTGTGGCCTGGCGAGATTTGGCTGCCTTGACGGTCTGGCGCTCGATGGCCGCCTGCGCCTGGGCAGCGGCATGCCAGCCGCACAACCACCGCAAATCCTGCTCGAGATAGGCGCGAACCAACTGTACTTCGGCGTGCGTCAGGTCGCGCAACTCCAGTTCGCCGGGGGCTTCGCTGCGCAGGCGCGTGGCCGTATCGGCCTCAGCCAGCGCCACATCCAGACAGGTCAACAAATGCCCGTAGAGCCCACTGCTTAGCTGCGCTTGGCGCAAGCCACTTATATTGTTGTTGCCCATTCACTCACCTATTTCCTCTGCGGTTCCTGCGTCTGCCCACTCAGCGAACTCCTTGCGCATGCCTGGTATTTCCCTTATCCCTTCGGCTTGCTCTAGTGCCTCGGTTAGCCCGCCAACGCAGGCCTCTTAGAAAGTTTAGCGGCGCCCCGGCAACCGGCGCCTGGCGGCGACCAACGGCGAAAAAAAGCCGCGGACGAAAGGGCCGGCATAATCAGGATTTCCCTCGGCCGAGGGCCCTCATGTATGCTACTGGGCTTCTTGTAAACCCCATTCTTCAGCCTAAAGTAGCCATGCACGAACTCTATCAGCCCCGTGAAATCGAAGCCGCCGCGCAAACCTTCTGGGATCAACAGAAGTCATTTGAAGTCAGCGAACAACCTGGCAAGGAAAATTTTTATTGCCTGGCGATGTTCCCTTACCCCAGCGGCAAGCTGCACATGGGCCATGTGCGCAACTACACCATCGGTGACGTGATCGCCCGCTACCAGCGCATGCTCGGCAAGAACGTGCTGCAGCCGATGGGCTGGGACGCTTTCGGCATGCCGGCGGAAAACGCCGCGATGAAGAACAACGTCGCGCCCGCCAAATGGACCTACGAAAACATCGCCTATATGAAAACCCAGCTGAAAAGCCTGGGGCTGGCGGTGGACTGGTCGCGGGAAGTCACCACCTGCAAGCCGGACTACTACCGCTGGGAGCAATGGCTGTTCACGCGCCTGTTCCAAAAAGGCGTGATCTATCGCAAGAACGGCAACGTCAACTGGGACCCGGTGGACCAGACCGTACTGGCCAACGAGCAGGTCATCGACGGCCGCGGCTGGCGCTCTGGCGCTCTGATCGAAAAACGCGAAATCCCCATGTACTACTTCAAGATCACCGCCTATGCGGAAGAGCTCTTGAGCAGCCTGGACGATCTGGATGGCTGGCCGGAACAGGTCAAGACCATGCAGCGCAACTGGATCGGCAAATCCCGCGGCATGGAAGTCAGCTTCCCTTACGATCTGGACAGCATCGGCCAAACCGGGGTGATGAAGGTGTTCACCACCCGCCCGGACACCCTGATGGGCGCCACCTACGTGGCGGTGGCCGCCGAGCACCCGCTGGCCGCCATCGCCCTGGAACAGCTGCCGACCGAGAAGGCCGTCGAACTGCGGGCCTTTATCGAGAAGTGCAAACGCGGCGGCGTGGCTGAAGCGGATATCGCCACGCAAGAGAAGCAAGGCCTGCCCAGCGGCCTGTTCGTGCTGCACCCACTGACCGGCGAGAAACTCCCGGTATGGGTCGCCAACTATGTGCTGATGCACTACGGCGACGGCGCGGTAATGGCCGTGCCCGCGCACGACGAGCGCGACTTCGAGTTCGCCCACAAGTACGCCCTGCCGATCAAGGCGGTGATTCGCACCCGTGCCGGCGATGCAACACCGGCGCCCTGGCAAGCCGCCTACGGCGAACATGGCGAGGTGATCAACTCCGGCGACTTCGATGGCCTGGATTTCCCCGGCGCCTTCGACGCCATGGAAATCGCCCTGCTGAAAAAAGAGCTGGGCCAGGCCCGCACCCAGTATCGCCTGCGCGACTGGGGCATCAGCCGTCAGCGCTACTGGGGCTGCCCGATCCCGATCATCCACTGCGCACACTGCGGCGATGTGCCGGTGCCGGAAGACCACCTGCCGGTCATCCTGCCCGAAGACGTGGTGCCGGATGGCGCCGGCAGCCCGCTGGCGCGCCTGCCCGATTTCTACGAATGCAGCTGCCCGACGTGCGGCGCGCCGGCCAAGCGCGAAACCGACACCATGGACACCTTTGTCGAAAGCTCCTGGTACTTTGCGCGCTACACCTCGCCCAACTACAGCAAAGGCATGCTCGACCCAGCCGCCGCCAACCACTGGCTACCAGTGGATCAGTACATCGGCGGCATCGAACACGCCATCTTGCACCTGCTCTATGCGCGTTTTTTCCACAAGCTGATGCGCGACGAGGGCCTGCTCGACTCCAACGAGCCGTTCAAGAACTTGCTGACCCAGGGCATGGTGATCGCCGAAACCTACTACCGTCTGGAAGCCAACGGCGCCAAGAGCTGGTTCAATCCGACCGAGGTCGAGTTGGTGCGCGACGCCAAAGCCAAGGTGATCGCCGCCACGCTGCGCGCCGATGGCCTGCCGGTAGAAATCGGCGGCATCGAGAAGATGTCCAAGTCGAAGAACAACGGCGTTGATCCGCAATCGATGATTGATGTCTACGGCGCCGATACCTGCCGGTTATTTATGATGTTCGCCGCCCCGCCGGAGATGAGCCTGGAATGGTCGGATACCGGCGTCGAAGGCTCGCACCGTTTTCTGCGCCGGGTCTGGCGCCTGGCCCAGGCCCACGTCAACGCCGGCCTGCCGAGCGTGAGCAGGCTGAGCGCCGAGCAAATAGCCGCCCTGGGCGACAGCCACAAGGAACTGCGCCGCGCCATTCACCTGGCGATCAAGCAGGCCAGCCATGATGTAGGCCAGCAGCATAAATTCAACACCGCCATCGCCGCAGTGATGACCCTGATGAACGTGCTGGAAAAAGCCGCCCAGGTGTCGAACCTGGATCGCGCGCTGCTGCACGAGGGCCTGGAAATCGTGGTCCTGCTGCTGGCGCCGATCACCCCGCATATCAGCCATGAACTCTGGCAGGCGCTCGGCCATAAGGGCGCTATTATCGATGCCGCCTGGCCAACGCTGGACGAATCGGCCCTGGTGCAGGACCACCTGACGCTGGTCATTCAGGTCAACGGCAAGCTGCGCGGGCAGCTCGAAATGCCCGCCAGCGCCTCGCGCGACACCATCGAGGCCGCCGCGCGCAGCCACGAAAGCACCCTGCGCTTTACCGATGGTTTGACCATTCGCAAGGTCATCGTGGTGCCCGGCAAACTGATTAATATAGTCGCCAGCTGATTCGCCGGGGTGGCGGTAGCCTTGCCGGCTGCCGCACCACCACGCTGTCACTGGACAATGATGCACATGAGGTTAAGGGGAACAAAATGCTGATACGCAATCTGCTGGTAGTGGCGCTGGCCGCCGTGTTGAGCGCCTGCGGCTTTCAGCTGCGCGGCACCGGGGATGTCCAGTTTGCCCTCAAGGAACTCGACGTGAGCGCCCGCAATACCTACGGCGAAACCGTCAAGCAGGTGCGCGAGGTCCTCGAAAATAATTCAGTCAAGGTCTATCCGGGCGCGCCCTATAAATTGGTACTGGTCAGCGAGGGTCAAACCAATCGCACCGCTAGTTTCACCAGCAGCGCCCGCCGCGTGGAACAACAACTCACCAGCACCCTTGATTACGAGATTCGTGGCGGCAACGATCTGCTACTGATCAGCGACTCCCTGCTGACGCAGAGCACGTTCGTGCATGACGATAACAACCTGAACGGGGCTGACCAAGAGTCTGCTCAATTGCGCCAAGAGATGCGCCGTGAACTGATCCAGCAATTGGTAAGGCGCCTGCAACAAGTCACCCCACAGCGCCTAGAGCAACTGCAGCAAACCGCCGAGGCCCGCGCCCAGGCCGAAGCTCAGGCCATTGAAGAGGCTCAACGCAGCGAGGCAGCGCAACCTCAGCAATCGCCGCTGCAACTGCCCATTAGCATGCCCTGAGTGCTGGGGCCGCGCGCAACGGCCCCGTCCTGACCGATGAAACTCAATCCCGCCCAACTCGCCAAACACCTGCATGGTGCACTGGCACCCGTGTACGTGGTCAGCGGCGACGAGCATCTGCTCTGTCAGGAAGCCGCCGATACAGTTCGCAACGCGACCCGCCAACAAGGTTTCAGCGAGCGCGAGGTGTTCAACGCCGATGCCAGTTTCGACTGGAATACGCTGTTGCAGGCCAGCGCCAGCCTGTCGCTGTTCGCCGACAAACGCCTGCTGGAACTGCGCCTGCCGTCGGGCAAGCCCGGCGATAAAGGCGCCGCCGCCCTGCTGCAGTACTTGGCCCGCCCGGCGCAGGACACGGTGCTGCTGATCAGCCTGCCCAGGCTCGACGCCAGCGCGCAAAAAACCAAGTGGGGCAAGGCGCTGATTGGTGATGCCCAAGTGCAGTTCATCCAGCTCTGGCCGATCGAGGTTGCTCAGTTGCCCAGCTGGATTCGCCAGCGCCTGGCGCAGGCTGGCCTAACCGCCAGCACCGCCGCGGTCGAGCTGATTGCCGCGCGAGTCGAAGGCAATCTACTGGCCGCAGCCCAGGAAATCGAAAAGCTCAAACTGCTGGCCACAGCGGGTAAAATCGATGTCGATACCGTGCAGGCCGCCGTCGCCGACAGCGCGCGCTTCGACGTGTTCGGCCTGATCGATGCGGCGCTTAACGGCGAGGCTGCGCATACCCTGCGCATGCTCGAAGGGCTGCGCGGCGAAGGCGTCGAAACCGCGGTGATCCTCTGGGCCCTGGCCCGAGAGGTGCGCCTGCTGGCCAGCCTGGCCCAACAATGCCGCAGCGGTGTGCCGCTGGACAAGGCTTTCAGCCAGGCACGCCCGCCGGTCTGGGATAAACGTAGACCGTTGGTCAGCAAAGCCCTGCAGCGCCGTAATGGTGCGGGCTGGAATCAGCTGCTGCTGGACGCTCAGCACATCGACGCGCAAATCAAAGGCCAAGCCGCCGGAGATGTTTGGATTGCCCTGAGCCGCTTGAGTTTGATGATCGCCGGCCAGCCCCTGGCTCTCGGCGAGTAAGCACTGGCATGGTAAAGTTGCCCACTTGCTAAACGCCTTGAGAATTTTGATGCCGAATTTGCCCCTGCGTGGCCTTGTATGCGCCGCCCTGACCTTTAGCGTACTCAGCGCCTGCGCCGAAACGCCGAACCAGACAACCGCCCGCAACCAGATCGCCAGCGAGGCCGAAGCTGCTCCTCTCGCCAGTACCGACTCACTGACCGGCGTTACCCCTGTGACCCCGAGCTTCTCCGAGTGGCGCGAGCAATTGCGCGGCGAAGCACTGGCCAGCGGGATTTCGGCTAGCCTGTTCGACCGCGCCTTTACCGGCATCAGCCTAGATCCCAGGGTGATCGCCGCTGACAGCCGCCAACCGGAATTCAGCCGACCGGTCTGGGCTTATCTGGACAGCGCTGTCTCCGCCAACCGAGTGGCCAGCGGCCAAGCAGCACGGCTGCAACAGCAGACCAGCCTGGCCGCCATCGAACAGCGTTATGCCGTGCCCGCCGAAACCCTGGTAGCGATCTGGGGGATGGAAAGCAATTACGGCAACAATATTGGTGACTACCAAGTCATTCGCTCACTCGCCACCCTCGCCTATGAAGGCCGCCGTCAGGCGTTCTGGCGCACTCAGCTGCTGGCGGCGCTGCAGATCCTCGAGCATGGGGATATCACACCGGAAAGCTTGCTCGGTTCCTGGGCCGGCGCCATGGGCCAGACGCAATTCATGCCAACCACCTACCAAGCGCATGCCGTGGATTTCGATGGCGATGGCAAGCGCAACCTGTGGCAGTCCGCCGCCGACTCACTAGCCTCCGCCGCCCATTATCTGCAAGCCTCGGGCTGGCAACCGGGACAACCTTGGGGCTTCGAGGTGCGCCTGCCAAAAGCCTTCGATTATGCGCTGGCCGACCCCGAGAAGCGTCTTACCCTGGCCGAATGGAACGCCCTTGGCGTACAACCCGTAACGGCGTTGCGTAGCCCCGCGCTAGCGGGCGAGCCGGCTACTCTGCTGCTGCCAGCCGGGCACCGCGGTCCGGCGTTTTTGGTGCTGAAAAACTTCCGCGCCATCCTCAGGTACAACAACTCCACAGCCTATGCCTTGGCCATCGGCGTGCTGTCCGATCGTTTGCGCGGCGATCCCGGCATTCAAGCGGCCTGGCCGCGCGATGACCGCCAACTGGGCCGCAGCGAGCGCATTGAACTGCAGCAATTGCTGGCCAGCAATGGCTTCGAACCCGGCACCGCGGACGGAATTATCGGCGCCAATACACGCCAGGCCGTGCGTGCCTTCCAGCTGCAGCTGGGCTGGCCAGCGGACGGTTACCCAACGCAAGACTTGCTGGTACGTCTGCGCACGCCACTCTGAGCGTGGATGACCGGGCCCCTTATTTGGGTGTAACCGCTGACTGTTGCGCACAAATAGGCCGAGGCCGGGGCGCGTTGCCTAGTCACTCGACGCCGAGCTGGAGCGTAAATCCGAAGTGCCCCTGCGCCGCCAATCGCGGGATGCGCCCTGGGCCAGCCCGGACCGCACGGCGCCCGGCGGACTGCACAGTCAGCGCTGTGATAAACTCAGCGACGGTTAAAAACCGTCTCGCCCACGGAGCCTCTAGCGGAGCCCAGATTGCCGATGTCCGATACCTCCCAGCCCAAAACCGTTGCCAGCGGAGAAAAATTCCGCACCACTCAGGGCATCACCGCGATCAAGGACGGGCAGAAGCACCGCGCCTCGAGCGAGCCCCAGGTTTTCGAACCCAAGCCCAAATGGCTGCGGGTCAAGGCGCCCAGCGGCAGTCGCTTTGAAGCGGTCAAGCGCAATGTCAGCGAACACCGGTTAAGCACTGTGTGCCAGGAATCGCATTGCCCGAACATGGGTGAATGCTGGTCCAATGGCACCGCGACCATCATGCTGATGGGTTCGGTATGCACGCGCGCTTGTCGCTTCTGCGCAGTGGATACCGGTAACCCCAACGGCTGGCTGGACCTGGAAGAACCGCAGAACACCGCCAAGTCGGTTGAACTGATGGCGCTGCGCTATATCGTGCTGACCTCGGTGGACCGCGACGACCTGGATGACGGCGGCGCAAGCCATTACGCCGCCTGCGTGCGGGCGATCAAGGAGCGTACCCCGCAGGTGGTGGTGGAGGCCCTGACCCCGGACTTCGACGGCGACCTGCAGGCCATTGAGCGCGTAGTGGACTCTGGCCTGGAGGTCTTCGCGCAGAACGTCGAGACCGTCAAGCGCCTGACTCATGAAGTACGCGACCCACGCGCCGGCTATGAGAAAACCCTGCGCGTCCTAGAACACGCCAAGCGCCATCGCCCGCAGATGCTGACCAAGACCAGCCTGATGCTGGGACTGGGCGAGACCGACGCGGAAATTCTGGAAACCATGGATGACTTGCGCGCCATCGGCGTGGATATCCTGACCCTCGGCCAGTACCTGCAGCCCACGCGCAACCACCTGCCGGTCAAGCGCTGGGTCAGCCCGGAGGAATTCAATCGCTTCCGCGAGTTGGGCCTTGAGAAAGGCTTTATGGAAGTGGCCGCCGGCCCATTGGTTCGTTCCAGCTACCGCGCCGACAAGGTATTCGAGAAGAACAACCTGGGCCTGGCCGCGCCGGTGCCCGTGCCGGGCCAGCAGGCCGACAACAGCCTGATCCCGACCCTCAACCTGAACTGATCGTGATCGGTCCGACCTACGCCTGACCCTGGGCTTTGCCTGGGGCCAGGCGTTTGTTTATCCGTCCTGCCGCAACGCTCTGCGGCTTACCAGGCTATGCCGCCCGTCAGGGTTTTCTGCTGCGCATAGTCGAGGTGTTTGACCAGTTGCTCACGCAGCCGTTTACTGACCTCTGACAGCTCAATTGGTCGCGTCACTTGGTCAGCCAGCTGGGTAATGGCCATGCCGGCATAGCCGCAGGGATTGATGCGGCGAAAGGGTTCCAGGTCCATATCCACATTCAGCGCCAGGCCGTGAAAACAGCGCCCATTGCGAATGCGCAGGCCCAGCGAGGCGATTTTTGCGCCATCTACATAGACCCCAGGGGCGTCCGCTTTGGCCAATGCAGTGATGCCATAGCTGGCGAGCAACTCGATCAGACTCAGTTCAATCCGGCTGACCAGCTCGCGCACGCCAAAACCCAGGCGGCGCACATCCAGCAACAGATAGGCCACCAACTGGCCGGGACCGTGGTAGGTCACCTGGCCGCCGCGATCCGCCTTGACCACCGGAATATCCCCCGGGTTGAGCAGATGTTCGGCCTTGCCGGCCTGACCTTGGGTAAATACCGGCGTGTGTTGCAGTAGCCAGAGCTCATCAGGTGTCAGCTCATCACGCGCATCGGTAAAACGCTGCATGGCCAGCAACGTCGACTCATAGGGTAACAGGCCAAGTTGGCGAACACCCAGAGCGGCCGACATCAAAGCACCATATGCACGCGCCCGGTGGCACGTAAGGCACTGTTGAGGTCTCGCAGTTGTTCGACACTGGTGGCGGTGATCAGCAGCTGTACCGTCTGGTAACGCCCGTTGCGGCTGTCGCGCAGCACTAGGGTGTCGGTATCTAGATCTGGCGCGTGCAGGCGCAGAACCTCAATTACCAACTCTACAAAACCCTCGCCCGCATCGCCGATCACCTTGATCGGGTAGCGCTCGCAAGGCAGTTCAATGGTCACGCTTTTAACGTCAGTCATGGGCTTGGCGAACTCGTGATCCGCTAGGACAAGCGCCCGCTGGTGCGGATAATAACCAGGCGGGCGTACATCGGCAGTCAACCGTTAGTTGAACAAGCCGAAGAAGAATAGCCGGATACTGTCCCACACGCGTGAGAAAAAGCCGCCTTGCTCAACTGCTTCGAGCGCAATAAGGTCGGCGCGTTCAATGACTTTCTCACCCAACTTAACCTCTACCTTACCAATCACCGCGCCCTGCTCGATAGGCGCAATCAACTGCGGGTTGACGGTCATGCTGGCCTCCAGGTTTTTCAGCTGGCCTTTGTGCGTACTGATGGTCAAATCTTGCGCCAGACCGGCCTTGACCTGTCCGCTCACGCCCTTCCAAACCGGCGCCTGAATCAGCACGGCGCCTTTCTGGTAGAAGGTTCGGGTTTCGAAGAAGCGAAAACCGTAGGTCAGCAGTTTTTGTGTTTCGGCGGCGCGGGCCTGCTCACTGCTCGTCCCGAACACCACCGAGATCAGGCGCATGCCGTCACGCACTGCGGAAGATACCAGGCAATAACCAGCTGCCTCGGTATGTCCAGTTTTCAGGCCGTCTACCGTCTTGTCGCGCCACAGCAGCAGATTGCGGTTAGGTTGCTTGATATTGTTCCAGAAGAATTCCTTCTGCGAATAGATGGCGTAGTGATCGGGATCTTCATAGATGATCGCCCGCGCCAGCTTGGCCATATCGGCCGCCGACGAATACAGCTCAGGATCTGGCAAGCCCGTGGCATTGCGGAACTGGCTGTTCTGCATGCCCAGGCGCTTGGCCGTGATGTTCATCATGTCGGCGAAGGCGCCTTCGCTGCCGGCGATATGCTCGGCAACTGCCACGCTGGCATCGTTGCCAGACTGGATGATGATGCCGTGCAACAGGTCGCCGACCGACACCTGAGTGCCGACCTGAATGAACATACGCGAGCCACCGGTGCGCCAGGCTTTTTCGCTGATGGTGACCATATCGTCTTCGGCAATCTGCCCGCGGCGGATTTCCAGGGTCGCCAGGTAGGCGGTCATCAGTTTGGTCAGGCTGGCCGGTGGCAGACGCTCATCGCCGTTATTCTCCACCAGGATATTGCCGCTGGCGGCATCCATCAGCACATAGGACGTGGCGGCCAGCTGCGGTGGGGCCGGGACTATCTGCTCGGCGGCCCAGACAGCAGGTGTGGCGCTCAGCAGAGCGAGCAGGAACAGGCGTTGGGCGTAACTGGTGATATTCATCCGTCTCTCAAGCAAGTAATTAAAGGGTAAAAAGCGTGCTTACAAAAGTGCGTTAACGTTCAGGCGATGGTTTCTTGGGCGCTGATGGTACCGCCCTGAGCAGCTGATCGCCCAAGACCTCAATCGGCGCGGACCACAGTGGGCACGCCCAATTTAGCTAGGCGCACGCGGTCTTGTAGCTGCTGCACCTCACCCTGCGTGTCGATCGGACCCAGGCGCACCCGGTGCAGAGTCTGCTGATTGATCACCACCGAGTTGATAAAAACGGTGGCATTGAGCATCTGACTCAACTTGTCCTTGAGCAATTGTGCAGCGTCCGGATTGGCAAAGGCGCCCACTTGGAGATACAGCTCAGAAGCGGCGGCGGAAGCGTGCTTTTGTGTGTCTATCTGTACCGGCAGCACCGCAGCGGCATGTTGCTGAGCAGGCGGTGAATACTGCTCAATAGCCGTTCCGAGCGGTGGCTTGGTTTGCGCGTTGGCAGTAACGGCCGGTTTGGCCATTGTTGGCCCAGCCAGCATCATTGGCGCCGGACGGCCCTGCTGCTTCCACCATTGCTCCGGATCAATGCCCTCGACCTTAACCCGAGCCGTGCCGCTTTCGGCGTAGCCAAGTTTTTTCGCAGCGGCGAAAGACAAATCGATGATTCGATCGGAATAGAACGGTCCGCGGTCGTTGACCCTCAGAATGACGCTTTTGCCGTTGTCCAAACTGGTAACCCGCACGTAGCTGGGCAGTGGCAGGGTCTTATGCGCGGCGGTCATGCCGTACAGGTCATAGGCCTCACCATTGGCCGTGGCCTGGCCATGGAACTTGGTGCCGTACCAAGAGGCCGTACCGCTGGCCTTATAATTGCTCGCATCGCTGATCGGATAATAAGTATGCCCCAGCACCGTATAGGGGCTGGCCTTGAAGCTGCCGTAGTGAGGCCTGGGTACCGCATCTTGGATGCGCGACACGTCCACGTCCCACCAAGGCGCGCCATCCTGGTGAGGACGGTTGAAATCTTCCGGCCCGGACATATTCGAGCCGGACTTGAGCGGTGCTGCCGGCTGCGGCGGGCTGGAAGAGCAACTGGCCAACAGCAACGCTATTGCGCTGCAGGCGGCGAGCTTGAGCGGCGGTAAACGCATCAGTTGAGGCCCCGCGCGTCGACCAGCGCTTCGGCGAGCTGGTGCACCGCCATGGCATACATCACGCTGTGGTTATAGCGCGTGATGGCGTAGAAATTTGGCAGGCCCAGCCAGTATTCAGGCCCGCTGTCCGCGTCCAGTCGAAACGCCGTGACCGGCTGCTCGGCGGCCAGCAGCGGGTCAGCGCTGGACCAGCCCAGGGCACGCAGTTCGCCGAGAGTTTTCACCGGTTCGATGCCGACGGTTAGGCCTTGATCGACCAGTTCACCCTTGACCTTGGCCTGGCTCACCACCGGCTGACCGGCCTTCCAACCATGCTCCTTGAAGTAGCTCGCGACACTGCCGATGGCATCCACCGGGTTGTTCCAGATATCGATATGGCCATCGTTATCGAAATCCACGGCATAGGCGCGAAAACTACCGGGCATAAACTGCGGCAGGCCCATAGCGCCGGCGTAGGAGCCTTTCAGGCTGAGGGGATCGACTTGTTCTTCGCGGCTCAGCTGCAAGAATTCCTTAAGCTGCTGGCGAAAAAATGGTGCGCGCGGTGGGTAATCGAAGGCCAGGGTCGAGAGCGCATCGATTACCCGATAACTGCCGGTATTGCCGCCGTAGAAAGTCTCCACGCCGATAATCGACACAATCACTTGCGGCGGCACGCCGTATTCCTGTTCGGCGCGGGCCAGTGTCGCCGCATGCTGGCGCCAGAAATCCACGCCGCGGGCGATCCGCGAATCGGTGATGAAAATCGGCCGATACTCCTTCCAGAGTTTGACCTTCTCAGCCGGACGCGAGATGGCATCCAGAATCGACTGTTTGCGCTCGGCTTGAGCAAACAATGCCAGCAGCTGCTCGCTGGCAAATCCATAGTCGCGAGTCATCTCGGCGACGAACTCGCCCACCTGCGCCGACTCTTGGTAATCCGCAGCACTGGCCACTGGGACCAGGCCGAGAAGCCCGGCCAAGCCAACCCACTGTGCCTTTCGAGCCGCGCAGCGACCTATCATTACCATCAACGTCTTCACCTGTTTATTTATACGGGAGCGATCCACTTACGGTGTGTATGAATTGCCATTAAAAGTCCAAAACCCGCCAGCAGCGTCACCATCGAGGTGCCGCCATAACTGATAAAGGGCAGCGGCACCCCGACCACCGGCAATAAACCACTGACCATGCCGATGTTGACGAATACATAAACGAAAAAGGTCATCGTCAACCCACCGGCCAGCAGCTTACCGAAGAGCGTCTGGGCCTGAACAGTAATAACCAAGCCGCGGGCGATCAACAGCAAATAAACCAGCAGCAGCAGACAGATGCCCACCAGCCCGAACTCTTCACCCAGTACTGCAATAATAAAGTCTGTATGGCTTTCCGGCAAAAAATCCAAGTGCGACTGGGTACCCAGCAACCAACCTTTGCCAAATACCCCGCCAGAGCCGATGGCGGCTTTGGACTGAATAATGTTCCAGCCGGAGCCCAGCGGGTCACTTTCCGGGTCAAAAAAAGTCAGGATTCGCTGTTTTTGATACTGCAGCAGTATGAAATACCACATACCCAGGGCGATCGGCACCAGCGCCGCTGCTGCACCTAGAATCCAGCGCCAGCGCAAACCAGCGACGAACAGCACAAAGGCGCCAGACACTAGAATCAGCAATGAGGTGCCCAGGTCTGGTTGGCGCACCACCAACGCGAAGGGAATGCCAATCAGCAGCAAACTGATAGCGATATGTTTCAAGCGCGGTGGCAGGCTGCGCTTGGCCAGGTACCAGGCGATGGTCGCCGGCATCAAAATCTTCATGAATTCCGAGGGTTGAAAGCGGATCACCCCGGGAATATTGATCCAGCGGGTGGCGCCCATGGCGTTGTGCCCCATTACATCCACCACCACCAGCAGCCCAAGTCCGACCAGATAGGCCAGCGGCACCCAGCGCGCCATGAAGCGGGGCTCGAGCTGGGCGATGAACAGCATCAGCAGCAGACCGACGCCAAAGGAGCTGGCCTGCTTGATCAGCATATCCACGTCCTTGCCGCTGGCCGAATAGAGCACGAACAGGCCGCCCGCCGCGAGAATCAACAGCAACAACAACAACAAGCCATCGATATGCAGACGCTGCAGCAAGCTGGCGCGACGGCGCAGCACGTCTTCGCTGGACAGACTGGGGTTGAAGCTATTGCTCATGGCTGCGCTTCCTTAGCGGTCAGAGCCGGCGCGTAGCCTGACTTGAGCTCACCGTTTTCATCCAGCAGCCAGGCGTCCATCACCTGCTTGAGCACCGGCGCCGCCACCCCGGAGCCGGACTCGCCATTTTCAACCAGCACCGCCACCACTATTTGCGGGTTATCCGCCGGGGCGTAGCCAATAAACAAGGCATGATCGCGATTGCGCTCACGCACACTGTCACGGTCGTAGCGCTCGCCTTGCTTGATGGCCACCACCTGCGCTGTGCCGCTCTTGCCGGCGATCCGGTAGGCCGCTCGGTCGCCAACCTTGCGCGCGGTACCGCGCGGCCCGTGCATGACCTGCTCCATGCCCTGGCGCACCGGCTCCCAGAAGCCTGGGTCGCGCAACACGATATCGGGCATGGGGTTTTCGTCCACCGGCGCCTCGCCCTCGATGGTCTTAGCCAGATGCGGGCGAATCCACTTACCGCGCGTGGCCATCAGCGTCGCGGCCTGAGCCAATTGCAGCGGAGTGGTCTGCATATAGCCCTGACCAATCCCCAGAATCAGCGTCTCGCCGGGGTACCAGGCCTGGCGGTAGCGGCTACGCTTCCACTCACGCGACGGCATGAGACCGCTGGACTCCTCAAACATGTCCAGGGCCACCCGCTGACCGAGGCCGAAGCGGCTCATATACTCATGCATACGATCGATGCCCAGCTTATGCGCGAGGTCGTAAAAGTAAGTGTCGTTGGAGTGCATGATCGCCATATTGAGGTTTACCCAACCATCGCCGCCACGGTTCCAGTTGCGATATTTGTGCGCGTAGTTGGGCAATTGGTAGAACCCCGGATCGTAGACCTGGGTCTCGGGGGTAATGACCCCACTATCCAGTCCAGCAATCGCCATCATCGGCTTGATCGTCGAACCTGGCGGGTATAGGCCGCGCAGCACCCGATTAAACAGCGGTCGGTCAATCGAATCGCGCAGTGCGGCGTATGCCTTGAAGCTGATGCCGGTGACGAACAAGTTAGGATCGAAGCTGGGTTGACTGACCATGGCCAGCACCTCGCCGGTGGCGGGTTGCAAAGCCACTATCGCGCCGCGCCGACCCGCCAAAGCCTCCTCGGCGGCCTTTTGCAGGTTCACATCGAGGGTCAGGCGCAGGTCTTTGCCGGGGATCGGGTCGGAACGCTTAAGCACCCGTAACACGCGACCCCGAGCGTTGGTTTCGACTTCTTCGTAACCGACCTCACCATGCAGCTGGTTCTCGTAGAAACGCTCGATGCCGGTTTTGCCCACATGATGGGTCCCGCTGTAACTTACCGGATCGAGCCGCTTTAGCTCGGCCTCGTTGATGCGCCCGACATAGCCCACTGTATGGGCGAAATGTTCGCCCTCCGGATAATGCCGCACCAGTTGCGCCACCACCTCGACACCCGGCAAGCGGAACTGATTAACCGCCACCAGGGCGATTTGCTCCTCACTCAACTCAAACAGCACGGGCACTGGCTCGAAGGGTCGCCGGCCCTGACGTACACGCTTTTCGAACAGCGCTCGCTCGTCCTCCGGCAACTGCAGCACCTCAACGATCACATCCAACACTTGCTCCCAGTCACCGGCGCGTTCGCGGGTCAGAGTCAGGCTGAAACTGGGCCGATTGTCGGCGAGAACCAAGCCATTGCGATCGAAAATCAGCCCACGGGTTGGCGGCAACGGCTGCACATGCACACGGTTGTTTTCCGAGAGGGTCGAGTGGTATTCGTACTGCACCACCTGCAAAAAATACAGGCGAGCGAGCAGCGCGCAGGTTAGCAATACGATGGCCACCGCCCCGACGATCACCCGCTTGCGCACATGGCCAGCGTCTTTTTGGTGGTCTTCGAGGGGAATCGGCTGCGGCATCGGCTACTACTGTTTATTTATGATAGGGGTGCCCGGACAAGACCGTCCACGCCCGATAAAGTTGTTCGCCAATCAGGATGCGCACCAACGGATGCGGCAAGGTCAGTGGCGATAATGACCAGCGTTGTTCACTGCGTGCCTGCACCTCAGGCGCCAGGCCTTCAGGACCGCCGACCATCAAATTGACGGTACGCGAGTCCAAGCGCCATTTTTGCAGCTCGCAAGCCAACTGCTCGGTACTCCAGGGTCGCCCTTCGACCTCCAGGGTGACGATGCGTTCACCGGGCTGCACTTTGGCCAGCATGGCATCGCCCTCCTGACGAATCAGGCGGGTCACGTCGGCATTCTTGCCACGGGTGTGCAGCGGAATTTCCACCAGTTCCAGCGGCAGCTCGGCCGGCAGACGCTTGGCATATTCATGCCAACCCTCCTGTACCCAGCCGGGCATGCGTGAACCCACAGCGATCAGACGCAGGCGCAAGGCGAGCTTATTCGACGTCGCTGCCGAACTGCTCAGCGCTGAACTGCGCACGATTCTGCTCGGCACCCTGCCACAACCGTTCCAGGTCATAGAACTGCCGTGAGGTCGGCAGCATCACATGCACGACAACGTCGCCGAGGTCTAGCAACGCCCATTCGCCAGTGTCCAGGCCTTCACTGCCGAGCGGCCGCACGCCTTGTTCCTTGACCTTTTCCAGGACGTTTTCCACTAGGGATTTAACATGGCGGTTGGAAGTGCCAGTGGCGATCAGCATGTAATCGGTAATGCTGGTCTTCTCGCGCACGTTAATGCTGACGATGTCCTGGCCCTTGATCTCTTCCAGGGCGGCGATGGCCAGCTTCAGCAGCTCATCGCTAGGCATTGGCTTGCCGGCTTGCGTGTTGGGTTTCTTGCTCAATTGCTTAGTCATAGGTAACTCAAGTGTCTCGGAGGGTTCAGGCACGGTACAGCCCGTGCGCATGGATATAGGCCAGTACCGCATCGGGCACCAGAAAACGTACCGATTTCGCCTCGGCCAGCGACGCGCGGATCTGCGTGGCAGATACCGCCAGGGGCATCTGCCAGACAAAAGAGAGCTGTCCGCCAGGGCCGCTGAGCGCCAGCGGATCGCTGACACTGCGGGCCGCCAGCAAATCGCGCAGCACTTGCGGCGCGTCGCTGTCGGCATCCGGGCGTTGCAGCACCAAAATGTGACAATGGTCGAGCAACTCGTCCCAGCGATGCCAGGTCGGTAGCCCGCAAAAGGCATCCCAGCCCAGTAGCATAAAAAGTTGGTCGTGCTCGGCCAGCTCGGCGCGCAAAGATTCCAGCGTGTCGATGCTGTAGGAAGGCTTGTCGCGCTTGAGCTCTCGGTCGTCAACCCGCAGCACCGGCTCTTCGGCGACCGCACAAGCGACCATGGCCAGCCGATGGCTGGCCGCGACGCGCGGTGCCTCGCGATGTGGCGGCAGGGCATTGGGCAGCAGGCGTACTTCATCAAGGCCGAACTGCTCGGCCACCTCAATCGCGCCACGTAAATGGCCGATATGGATAGGGTTGAAGGTGCCGCCCAGAATACCGATTCGTCTAACCACGCAGCTGACCGTCACCTATCACCACATACTTCTCGCCGGTCAGGCCTTCCAGACCTACTGGCCCGCGGGCATGCAGCTTGCCAGTGGAGATGCCGATTTCCGCGCCCAGACCGTACTCGAAGCCGTCGGCAAAGCAAGTCGGGGCATTGAGCATCACCGAGCTGGAGTCAACCTCGGCGAGAAAGCGCCGGGCATGTCCCTGGTGCTCGGTGACAATGCTGTCGGTGTGGTGCGAGCCGTAGTGATTGATATGCTCGATGGCTTGGTCCAGGCCATCAACCACGCGGATCGATAGAATCGGCGCGAGGTATTCGGTGTGCCAATCCTCTTCGCTGGCCGGTGTTGCATTGATCAGTGCGCAGGTGCGTTCGCAGCCGCGCAGTTCGACGCCTTTATCCGCGTACAGCAGCGCCATGGCCGGCAGAAACGCCGCGGCCACGGCCTGATCGACTAGCAGGGTTTCCATGGCACCACAGATACCATAGCGATAGCACTTGGCATTCAAGGCGATCTGCTGAGCCTTGGGCTGCTCGGCCAGGGCATCCACGTAGACGTGGCAAATGCCATCCAGATGCTTGAGCACCGGCACTTTGGAGTCGCGGCTGATCCGCTCGATCAGGCCCTTGCCGCCACGCGGCACGATCACATCGACGAATTCAGGCAGGCTTATCAACGCACCGACCGCGGCGCGGTCGGTGGTATCCACCACTTGCACGACCGCCGCCGGCAGACCGGCAGCGGCTAGGCCGCGCTGAATACAGACCGCGATGGCGCGGTTGGAGTGAATGGCTTCGGAGCCGCCACGCAAAATGCAGGCATTGCCAGATTTCAGGCACAGACTGGCGGCGTCCATGGTCACGTTCGGCCGCGACTCATAGATGATGCCGATCACCCCCAAGGGCACACGCATCTTGCCGACCTGAATGCCCGAGGGCTGGTAGCGCATGTCTCGGATGGCGCCCACCGGGTCAGGCAAAGCGGCCACCTGACGCAGGCCTTCAAGCATGCCGTCGATACGCGCCGGCGTCAGGGCCAGACGGTCGAGCAATGCTGGCTCCAGGCCGGTCGCGCGACCGGCGACCAGGTCTTGCTCATTGGCCGCGGCCAGCGCGGCGCGAGACTCGTCCAGGGCGCTCGCGGCGGCCAGCAGGGCGCTGTTCTTCTGCGCGCTGCTGGCCCGGGCGATCACCCGCGAGGCCTCACGGGCGGCGCGACCCAGGCGGGTCATATAGTCGAGTATGGACTCGGGCATAATCTCGGCGATCTCGATGGTCTGTCTGCAAGAAAAGGCACTGATTATAACTGCCCAACCCACGCAAGCCCAGCGGCGTTAGGCAGATGACAAACAACCTACACTCGTAGCTCTTCGCCATACATCGCGAGACCAACAGCGCCCGGCGCGGGACGCCCTTGCAGAGCCGCCTGGGCTGCGATGCTTTTGTGCGCACTCAGCCGTGGCGGGCGCTATTGACATCCACTCTCTTACTCGGCGCTTCTTGCTATGATTATGCCTATTCACGCCCGCCCCGGATGCAGTGTCAGCCCATGCCGCCCTCCCTCGCTCATTTGTCTTGGCCCAGCGCTTGTCCGCTGCCCGAGGCGTTTTTCGATCGTGACGCCCTGATTTTAGCCCGCGAACTGCTCGGCAAGGTGATCCGCCACCGCGTTGCCGGGCACTGGCTGAGCGCGCGAATCATCGAGACTGAAGCCTATTATATGAACGAGAAAGGCAGCCACGCCTCCCTCGGGCACACCGAGAATCGCCGAGCCTTGTTCCTCCCCGGCGGGTTTATTTATATGTATTACGCTCGCGGCGGCGACTCGCTTAACTTCAGCGCTCAGGGTCGGGGCAACGCGGTACTGATCAAGTCCGCCACTCCCTGGCTTGACACACACTCGCCCGACGCCAGCCTGGCGCTCATGCAGACCAACAACCCAGACGCCCAGGGTCGTATCCGCCCACCGGAGCGCTTGTGCGCCGGGCAGACCCTGCTGTGTCGCGCCCTAGGCCTGAAAGTGCCGGATTGGAATGCGCGGCAATTTGACAGCCAGCAACTGTTTGTCGATGACCTCGGCGAGCGACCGACGCAAGTGATCCAAGCCCCACGACTGGGCATTCCGTTGGGCCGCGATGAGCACCTGCTCTACCGCTTCGTCGACGCTGCCTACGCCCGCCACTGCACGCGCAACCCACTGCGCCGCGGTCAGCTAGCAGGCCAGGACTACTTTCTGCTCGGCGCACAGGATGCGATTCAATGAGTGCCTGGCTCGCCGGCCTGACCGGCTGGCTGACGACAAACCCCGAATGGCTGGGCCTGGCGGTTTTTCTGCTGGCCTGCGCCGAATGCCTGGCCCTGATCGGCCTACTGGTGCCGGGCATCGTCTTGCTGTTTGGTATCAGCGTACTGGCCGGCCATGGTGTTCTGCCCCTGGGGAAAACTTTGCTGCTGGCCTATAGCGGCGGATTGCTCGGCGACCTGATCTCCTACGGACTGGGCCGGCGTTTTCACCAGAATATTCGGCGCCTGCCAGTGCTGCGACATCATCCCGAATGGATCGGGCAGGCCGAAATGTATTTTCTCCGCTACGGCCTGATCAGCCTTTTAATCGGCCGTTTTATCGGTCCGCTGCGGCCCATGCTGCCGATGATCGCCGGCATGCTCAGCATGCCTTTTGTGCGATTCGCCGCGGTCAGTCTGCTGGGCGCGGCCGGATGGGCGGTGGCCTATGTAGTGCCCGGTTGGGCCACCGGTGCGGCGCTGCACCTGACATTGCCGCAAGGCTTCTGGCGCGAGGCGGCACTGGTCGCCATCAGCTTGGTGCTGCTGATCGGCCTGTGCGTACACAGCTGCCTGGGCGAGCGTCGGCGCAGCAGCGCGGTGGCAACCGGACTGAGTCTGGCGCTGCTGCTGGGGCTGTTTTTCGGCTGGCCACACTTGATCGAATTCGATCAGGGCCTGCTGAGCCTGGTGCAGGCGCAGCGCAGTGCCGGTCTGGACGCAGCCATGCAGCTGATCACCCGCCTCGGCGATTTCACCACCCAGCTCGCCGTCGGTCTGCTGCTCAGCGGCCTGCTGCTGCTGACCCGACAATGGCGCGCCGCACTGTTTGCGGCCAGCACCCTGCTGGGCACGGCCCTGGCCAATGGCGCGCTGAAACACCTGGTTGCACGGCTACGGCCCGAGATATTGCTTGAACCGCTGAACAGCTTCAGCTTTCCCAGCGGTCACAGTTCGGCGGCGTTCGCGTTCTTTTTGGTGCTCGGAGTGCTGGCCGGACGCGGCCAAGCGGCGCGGCTGCGCGTGAGCTGGCTGGTGCTAGCCAGCCTGCCGGCGCTGGCGATTGCCGGGTCGCGAGTCTACCTGGGCGTGCATTGGCCTTCTGATATTCTCGCCGGCATGTTGCTGGCCGTCGCGGTCTGCGCTTGCAGCCTATTGCTGGTGCAGCGCCAGCAGGTGCTGCCCGCCCTGCCGCGCAACGTCTGGCGGCTGATACTGCCGGCGGTTTTGCTGCTGCTGGCCGGCTTCGTCTTGTGGCCGCAGCCTCTAGCACTGACGATGTACCGTTATAACTAGCCACCTGCTGCGAACACCGGTCGACGAGCTTTTGCGCCCAAGAGCGACTATCAGTGGCTAGACGCCGCTTTCGCTCTGCAACTGATCGAGCAAGATCTGGATCTGCGCCAGGCGTTGCAGCGGATCGTTCAGTTTCAACACCGCTACCTTCTGCGCCGAGGTAAAGGGCAACAGATACGCTAGCTGATTGGCCAATACCTGCTGATTCAGCGGCGCCTGCGGCATGCCCAGCGCCGCGACCATGGGGTGTTCGGCCAGCGCGCTGAGCAGCGCCACCAGATCGGCATGCTCCTCAAGCAACGGCTGCGGGCCGGTTACGCTGGCGGCGCCGGACTGAGCGGATACGCTTGCGCGGCTATCCACGCTGACGTTGTCGGCATTGCGTGTCGCGCCGGTTTCGCCGGCATTGCGAGTCGCGTCAGCATCGGCAAAATCATCGACATGGCGAGAATCGCCAGCAGCACTGGCGTCACTGATGTCGCTCGCCTCTATGGCATCGCTCGGCGCGTCCAGCCACTCGACCTCGGCCAGAGTCAGCTGATCGCGCTGCACCTGGCTGCGCACGACCTTGAAACGTCGACCGCCCTCCACGCGCAGGCCCAGCAGACCATTGGGCTGCTGCTGCCAGTCACGGATCAGCGCCTCGCAGCCGATCTCGGCAAAGCGTTCGGCCGCAACTCCGACCTCCCGGCCCTCAACCAAACCAACCACGCCAAAGCCCTCGCCACGCTTCATGCAGGCGGTGAGCATGTCCAAGTAGCGCGCCTCGAAAATCTGCAGATCGAGCACGCAACCGGGAAACAGCACGGTATCCAACGGAAACAGCGGAAACAGCGGAAACAGCGATTCACTCATCAAAAACACTCCTTGGAACCGTCGCAGAATCGGTCATTGAACAATGTGGCGCCGCTAAAATACAGGCCCAGGCGCCGGCACTTACACCATAAAGCTAACCACCAGCGGCAAAAAAACAGCAGTCGCGACGCCCATCAGGCTCATGCCTAAGGCTGCGAAAGCACCACATTCTTCACTGACCTCCAGCGCTTGCGCGGTGCCCACCGCATGCGCGGTAAGGCCCAACGCCAGGCCTTGGGCCGCGTGATGACGAGCCCCCACCAGGCTCAGCAGTGGCGGGCCGAGAATGGCGCCAAGCACCCCGGTGATCAAGACGAATACAGCAGCCAGTGCGGCGATACCGCCGATCTGATCGGCCACCAGCATGGCAATTGGCGAAGTGACCGACTTGGGTGCCATGCTCATCAGCATCTGCGGCTCGGCGCCAAACCACCAAGCCAGCAGCACACCCAAACCCGTGGCGACCACCCCGCCGACCAGAAGGGTCAGCATAATTGGCCATAACAAGAGGCGAATGCGCCGCAAATTCAGAAACAGCGGCACCGCCAGGGCCACCGTCGCCGGGCCGAGCAAAATGGTCAGCACCTCGGCGCTTTTGCGGTACTCGACATAGGTCAGGCCGCAGGCCAGCAGCACCGCGATGACCAACAGCATGGACAACAGCACCGGTTGCAAAAATACCCAGCGGGTTTTTTCATAGGCGCTCAACGCCAGCTGATAAGCCACCAAGGTGATGCCCACGCCGAACAGCGGATGATGAATCAGCGCCTGCCAGGCGGCGTGCCCGTCCAAGATCATGCTTTTTCCCGGCGGCGCGCCTGGCGCTCGATCAACTGTTGCATCAGCCAGCCGGCGAACGCTAGGGACAGCGCCAGCGACAACACCAGTGCGCCCACCACCGCCCAGAAGTCCGCTGCAATCGCCGCGGCATAGGTCATAACCCCGACGGCAGCCGGCACCAGCAGTAATGGTAAGTAACGCAACAGGCTGCTGGAGGCGACGAGCAGCGGCTCGCCCACTTCGCCGCGCAGCAAGAAAAATCCCAGCAGCAGCACCAGACCGATGATCGGCCCTGGCAGCATGGGCGCCAGTAACACCGTCAGCGCGCTACCGAACAATTGGAACACCACCAGCCAGGTCAGGCCGCGTAATAGCATGAAACTCTCCTGCCATACGCCCCGAGAGGGCATGGCCACAATAAATGAGCTGTTCCGCGGCCTTCACCGACCGCGCAGCACCGTGGATAAAACGTACGCAACGACTGCACGCAACTGCTTAATGAGCGCTCAAGCGCGAGTGAGTCAGGGCGCAAGCCCGAGTTAAACGCGAGTCAGTGAGCGCGCGAGAACTCGGCTCGTCAGCCGGCGACCATTATAGACATGCCACGGCACGCCCTATAGTCCGGCATTCAGCGAGGCGATAGCGCCTTGACCGACCGCGTGACACATGCTGATCTTGAGGTTGTGACATGCCACCAAAAAATTACCCATCAATTCTCAAGGAGCAATTATGCCGTTCGTACCCGCGACGCACTTAAAGGACTATGTAGGCAAGGATCTGGGCCATTCGGAATGGATCACCATCGACCAGCAGCGCATCAACCAGTTCGCCGAATGCACCGGCGATCACCAGTTTATTCATGTCGATCCAGAGAAGGCCAAACTGACGCCCTTTGGCGGCACCATCGCCCACGGTTTTCTTTTGCTGTCGCTTATCCCGCTGCTTATCGAGCACCTGCTGGTCATGCCCCAAGACATGCAGATGGGCATTAATTACGGCCTGGACAATGTGCGATTTATTCAGCCCGTCAAGGTCAACTCCCGGGTACGAATCGCCCTGACGTTGCTTGAGGCCAACGAGAAAAAGCCCGGCCAATGGCTGCTAAAGGCCAAGGCGGTACTGGAGATCGAAGGTGAGGAAAAGCCGGCTTATATCGCCGAAACACTGAACCTGTTCTTTGTCTGAACCGCGTTTGCGCGTTATTCAGTTCGACGGCGGCATCGCGCCGGTAATTCGCCCCCCGGCCTCTAGTCCACCGTCTACAACACCTCGCGTTCGACCCGCCAACGGAGCGCGTCCGGTGCCACGCTGACGGGTCGGCGACGCAGTTACGGCGCTGGATTTACCGCATACTGCGGCGTATCCAGCGTTTTTCTTTTTTCATTCTTTGCTTCGCCCAACGAGAGCCACCGTCATGACCACTACCCCTGCCACCCTGCTCGCGGCCCTCGAGTCGGCCGACATGCTCGAAGTCGACGGCCTGCACGCCTGGCAATTCAACCTCGATACCGAACTACTGGCCCAGCTCAGTGCCGGCTCGGCCGACGCCGAAAGCCCGCAGCACGCGCTGCTGAGCATCGAATGCATCGACGGGCGTGTCGCGCGCCGCTGGCAGTTTTCCCTCGCCGCCGTGCAAGCTGCACGTTTTGATGCCGCCAGTGACAGCTGGAACCTGGCCGATGACCAGGCCACCCATCAGCTCAAGTGTTTCAGCGCGATCTGTGCCGACAACAGCGACGATCAGGACGGCGCCAACGACCCGACCTGAGGACGGGAGCCACGCATGCAGCTCTACGAACGCTATATTTTGCCGCACCTGATCGACTTCGCCTGCGGCATGGGCGAAGTGATGCAGGCGCGCGCCGCACTGGTGCCCCAGGCGCACGGCCGGGTGCTGGAAATCGGCATCGGCAGCGGGCTCAACCTGGCGTTCTACGATGCGCAAAAAGTCAGCGCGATTGTGGGCGTTGACCCGAGCGCAGCCATGCAGAAACTGGCCCGCAAGCGCAGCGCGCGCATCGCTATTCCCGTCGAGATGATTGCTCTGGAACTGGGGCAGATTCAGGCCGCGGACGCCAGCTTCGACAGCATCGTCTGCACCTTTACCCTGTGCAGCATCACCGATGCCGTCGCTGCGCTGAAGGACATGCGCCGCGTGCTAAAGCCTGCTGGGCGGCTGCTGTTCTGTGAGCACGGGTTGGCGCCGGATGCGGCGGTGGCGCACTGGCAACGACGGCTGACGCCCTACTGGAAACCCCTGGCCGGCGGCTGCCACCTGGATCGCGATATTCCGGCATTGCTCGCTGCTGGCGGTTTTCACGTTCAGCAGCTGCAAACCGGCTACCTGAAAGGGCCGAAACCCATGACTTACGTCTATTCCGGCTGGGCCGACTAAGTCGGCTATTAGCCGAGTTGACTGCGCCTCGTTGGCGATTTAGTGCCTTAGCTGCAGTGCCTCCACCAGCCCAGCGGCGATGGCCATGCCGACCAGCTCGGGCAAGGTGTTGGCTTGCATGTGTTTCATCACCCGCGAGCGATACAGATCAACCGTCTTGATGCTGATTTCCAGCTGCTCGGCCACCTCGCGGTTGGGATAACCCTGCACCAGGGGCAGCAACACGTCGCGCTCGCGCGGCGTCAGGCTGTCCAGCCGTGCCTGTACCTCGCTCAGGCGCGGATCGACCGATGACGCGGGCGCGGCATGACTCAGCGCTTGCTGCAGGCTGTCGAGCAACAACTGTTCGTTGTAGGGCTTTTCGATAAAGTCCACGGCGCCGGCACGAAAGGCCCGCACCACAATAGGCACATCGGCATGCCCGCTGACAAAAATAACCGGCAATTCGATCCCGCGCGCGCGCAGCTGCTCCTGCACACTCAGCCCGCCGATCCCAGGCATCCGCACATCCAGCAGCACACAGCCGTGACAGGTGGGGTCGCAGGCATCGAGAAAAGCCTGCCCGCCGGTGAACGGCAAGGCTTTGAGGCCCACCGACTCGAGCAGCCAAACAGTGGAGTCGAGCATGCCCTGATCGTCGTCCACCACATACACCAGCTGTTTTTCTAATTGCGCCATCAGTTGCTCCTTATTGTTATGCCTTCCTGGGTCGAACGGTGCCGTGCTCATTATCTTTATGCGCCTACTTACTTCACGTGCTGCTGGTGCTGCTGTTGCGCGCGTCTTGCGCAGCCTCGCCGCGGCCCAGCGGCAGGCGACATTCCAGACACAACCCGCCCGACTCGCCTGCCCGCGCCTCAAGGCCACCGCCGAAGCCTTCGATGATGCTGCGACTCATCGATAAGCCTAGGCCCAGGCCTTCCGGCTTGCTGGTATAAAACGGCGTAAAAATGTGTTCAAGCTGCTGCGCGTTCACGCCCGGGCCTTGGTCGCGCACCCATATGCAAAGCTGACCCGCCTGCTCGCCGGCGTCCAGCAGAATGCGTGACGGTTGTCCCGGATGCGCTTCGCGGTTGGCATCGATGGCGTTGCGCAACAAATTGAGCAACACCTGTTCGAGCAGCACCCGGTCGGCATACACCGACGCCAGTGTATCGGGCATCTGTTCGACAATGGTGACCTGGTAACTGTTTGCCTCCCATTGACACAGGCGCATGGCCTCGCGCGCGACTTCGGCAGCATCCAGCGCCTGCATACGCCGTTGGCCCTTGCGCAAAAAGGCTCGCAGCCGCTTGATCACTGTCGAGGCGTGATTGGCATGGGTAGTGATGCGCTCCAACCCTTGAGCGACTCGTTCGGCGGCCTGCGGATTGCTGCCCAGGGTCTGCAGATAGCGCTGACTGGCACTGGCGTAGTTGACCACCGCCGCCAATGGCTGATTGATTTCATGGGCAATGCCCGAGGCCAGCTCGCCGAGGGTCACCAGGCGCGCGGTATGCGCCAGTTCATCCTGATGGCGACGCTGCTGCGCCTCGCGCAGTTCGCGCTCGGTCATGTCGCGGGCTACCAGCGAGTAATAGCGCTCGCCGCCCGCCGAGCTGTGGGTCAGCAGCACCAAAGACACCGGCACCGAAGGGCCACCGTCCGGCGGCTGCAGACGCGAATCGGCGCTCCATACGCCGCAACGCTCGGCGCAGCTCCAGCCTTCGCCCTGCAGCAAGGCCAGATCAGCGCTGGAAAAGAGCTGTTCGAGCATCGGCAGCGGCTGCGCTTCATCGAGGCGCAACGTGCGCCGCCCGGCCGGATTCAGGTAGGTGATGCGCCCACCCGGCTCGACGAACAGCACCGGATCGGTGTTGGCCTCCACCACTTCGGCCAGCCGGCGCTTGTTCTCCTCGGCCTGGACCCGTTCGGTGATGTCCCGCGACACGCTGACCACCTCGACCACGGCGCCCGTATAGGTTTCACGGATCGCTCGGCTGGCGGTCTCGAACCAAAGGTAATGGCCGCGCTGATGACGAATCCGATAGGTCATGGTGTGGTAGCCGTCCTGCTGCAATGCCTCGCGCGCACGCTGCATTAGCCGAGCAAAATCCTGGGCATGAAACAGATGCTGGGCCCGCTTTCCGCGCAGCTCTTGCGGCCAATAGCCAAGCAGGGTCCAGGAGGCCGGCGAGGCATCCAGAAAGCGTCCGTCCGGGGTGTGCCGGGAAATCAGGTCGGTGGTGTTCTCGGTAATCAATCGGTACAGCCGGCGCGCCTTAGCGGCCTCGCGCTCGGCCAGCACCTGTTCGGTGGCTTCGCGGCAGCGGGCCAGTACGCGCTGCTCTTGCGGGTCGGGCATAAAGGTCCAGATCAGAATCTGCGCCTCGCACTGCGCCTCGACGCCTTCGATGGCCCGCTGCTGTTCAAGACAGGCGCGCACCAGCGAGCAGTAATTCACCGGCAGCAAACTCAGCACCTGGTCCTGGGGGCGTCCGGCGAGCAACGCCAGCAGCGCAGCATTCAGCTCCAGAGGCTGCGCCTGGGCATCCAGCAGCAAGCTGGGCTGCGGGTCGTGACCGAGCAACGGCGAGCCGCGCTGCAGACCATCCAGCATGCCGAGCAAAGTGTTGAGCAGGGTCTGGATGCCATTCAGCCAGTCCAGGCTGACATTTTCATGTACTTGCACCAGCAACAGGCCGGCCTGTCCCGGCTGTAGCGTCAGGTCGAAAACCTGGCCATGACTGATGGCTGCCCGTCGCAGCCGACCGGCCAGCCAGCAATCGAGCTGACGGACCCGGCTCAGGCTCAGATGACCTTCGCTGCCCAATTGCGCATACAGCCGCTGATCGCTGGCGCGCACCGGATCGCCCTGACCAGGCGGCAGATGTTGTGCAGCACCAACGTGGCTGTAAATGCCTGCGGCCGCCTGCCAGCTCAGGTACACCGCCTGGCGCACCTCGTCATAGCTGCACAAGGCGCGGCACAGGGCATCGGCGCGCGTGGCTAACGACACGCCTTCGCGCTGCAGACGTAACCAGCTATGCAGCTCAACGCAAGGAGCTGGAAGAACCGGGGCGGGGGTCATGGCCACGCTGTTTTCCTGCAGTAAGGGCTGGCCCGCCTAGCAATCGCGGCCAGGCCAACGGAGTAAAAAGGTGACACTTACTAAGTCTTGCGAATTAATATAGTACAAATACCATAAGACTCTAGTAGTGCTTCCATATTGAGCAGGGATTGATATTTAATGGCACCCAGCGCTTAGCGACGTTACCTAAGCAAACCAAGAAGAATTAGCCTTACCCACTCTAAAAAACAATCTGAAGAGCTAACAATCAGCCACCGGGTGTCCAACATGTCAATTTTCGAACAGGGCCTCGCCCCTTCTGCCGTAAACCATATTGCCCTCAGCCCGCTCAGCTTTCTCGAGCGCACTGCGCACGTTTACCCCGACTATCCCGCCGTGATCCACGGTTCGATCCGTCGCACCTGGGCGCAAACCTATACGCGTTGCAAACGCCTGGCCTCGGCCTTGGCCGGCCGCGGCATCGGCAAGGGCGACACGGTAGCAGTGATGCTGCCCAATACCCCCACCATGCTTGAAGTGCATTTCGGTGTGCCGATGATCGGTGCGGTGCTCAACCCACTCAACGTGCGCCTGGATGCCGAGGCCATCGCCTTCATGCTGCAGCACGGCGAAGCCAAAGTGCTGATCACCGACCGCGAGTTTTTTGAAGTCATTCACGCTGCCGTCGGCATGCTCGATCACCCGCCGCTGGTGATCGATGTCGATGACCCAGAGTACGGCGAAGGTCAGGCAGTCAGCGACCTCGACTACGAAGCCCTGCTGGCCGAAGGCGATCCTGAATTTGCCTGGGCCTGGCCGGATGACGAATGGCAAGCCATCTCGCTCAACTACACATCCGGCACCACCGGCAACCCGAAAGGTGCGATCTACCACCACCGCGGCGCTTACCTGAACTCGCTGGGCAACCAGATGACCTGGGCCATGGGCAATCACCCGGTGTACCTGTGGACCCTGCCGATGTTCCATTGCAACGGCTGGTGCTACCCCTGGACCGTGACTGCCTTGGCCGGCGTGCATGTGTTCCTGCGCCGGGTCGATCCGCAAAAAATCCTCACCCTGATCCGCGAACACCAAGTCACCCACATGTGTGGCGCACCCATCGTGCTCAACGCCCTGGTCAATATGCCCGAGTCGGCCAAAGCCGCCATCGATCACCCCGTCAATGCCATGGTCGCTGGTGCGGCACCACCTGCCCAAGTGATCGGCGCTGTTGAGGCGATGGGCATCAAGGTCACTCACGTCTACGGCCTCACTGAAGTCTATGGCCCAGTGACCGTGTGTGCCTGGCATGAGCGCTGGAATGAGCTGCCGCTGGACGAGCGCGCCCGTCTCAAGTCGCGTCAAGGGGTGCGCTACGCAACCCTGGAAGGAATGATGGTCGGCGACTCCAACACCCTGGAGCCGACCCCACATGACGGCGAGACCATCGGCGAAATCTTTATGCGCGGCAACACCGTGATGAAGGGCTACCTGAAGAATCCTACCGCCACCGCCGAGGCCTTCGAGGGCGGCTGGTTCCATACCGGCGACCTGGCTGTCTGTCATCCGGACGGCTATGTGGAGATCAAGGATCGCCTGAAAGACATCATCATCTCTGGCGGCGAGAACATCTCCACCATCGAACTGGAAGGCGTGCTCTATCGCCACCATGGGGTTATGGAAGCAGCCGTTGTGGCGCGGCCGGACGAGAAGTGGGGCGAGACTCCGTGCGCCTTTATCACCCTCAAGGAGGATCACCAGGACGTGCGCGAAAGCGACATCATCGCCTTCTGCCGCGAACACCTGGCTGGCTTCAAGGTGCCACGTTCGGTGGTCTTCACCCAATTGCCGAAGACCTCCACCGGCAAGATCCAAAAGTTCGTCCTGCGCGACATCGCCAAGGCGCTCTGAGTCTGTGCTCCCAGGGTTTAGCCCTGGGAGCACTGGCGCGATTCGCTGTCCGGCCTTGCGCCGGGCACTGAGGCGCAGCAACAGCATGCAAGAGTTCAACAGGTTTTATTCCACGCCAACAACAACAAAACCGGCACCCGCCCACTGGGCGCGCCAGTGCCGACGGAGACACGCTCATGCAACTGTTAAAACGTAAAGATGGCGACGAACAGCCGTTCTGGCCGCTCGGACCATTCAAGGTCCGCCTGCCATTTGTGCACTACCGCTGGGAAACCGCGGAAATGCTCCAGGCGCTGATCATGTTCGTGGTCAGCTTGGCAATGATCCCGCTGCTGGAAAAATACCTTGGCCTGCCCTACGACGTGGCGCTGGCTTATGTGGTGATCTGCGGTATCGGTTTTATGCTCCCGGCGCTGCTTGGCGTGCCGTTTGTGCCGGGCTGGATCACCCCGGGGATTCCGGTGGTGCTGCTGTTTCTCGGTGATTTTGAACCAGGCCCCGAGGCGATCCAGGCCTTGTTCGCCCTACAGTTCATGGTCTTCCTGATCTTTCTGATTTTGGGTATTACCCGTCTGGGCAGCGCCCTGGTGCGGATCATTCCCAACTCCATGAAAGGCGGCATCATCATCGGTGCCGGTATTGCCGCGCTGATGGGCGAGATCTCCACCGGCGGGCGCCTGGCCAACACGCCAGTGTCGCTGGTACTGGGCAGCCTGGTGTGTCTGTACCTGATGTTCTCGGTGTCGTTCAAGGGCCTCACCGAGCGCTTGCCTTGGGTGCGCAAGATCGTCAACTACGGCATGGTGCCAGGCATGTTGATCGCCATCTTCGTCGGCATCGCCGTGGGCGAATACAAGATGCCCGACGTACGTTTCGGCGTGACTATGCCGGCCTTCGATCAGCTGTGGAACTACCTGCCATTCGGCATTGGTTTCCCGGATGCCAAGGTGTTCATGCTGGCCGTACCAACTGCCGTAATCGCTTACATCATCGCGTTCGGCGACATCATTGTCGGCCAGTCGCTGATGAAGCGTGCCGACGAACTGCGCCCTGATGAAGTGATCGACATCAATATCGATCGGGTGCATTTGGTCACCGCTCTGCGTAACGCCCTGCATGCCTTCTTCGCCCCGTACCCAGGGTTGGCCGGCCCGATCTGGACCGCAGTGGCCGCCACCATGGCCGAGCGTTACAAGTACGGTCGCAACGCCATGGACTCAATCTACAGCGGCGCAGGTACCTTCTGGATCACCGGCTTTATCGCACTGTTCGCGTTGCCGCTGGTGAGCTTCTTCCAGCCGGTGTTGCCGGTGGCCCTATCGCTGACCCTAATCCTGACCGGCTATATCTGCCTGATGGTCGGTTTCGAGCAACTCAACAACAACACCGAACGCGGCGTCGCCGGCACCATGGGCGTAGTCCTGGCGGTCTACGGCGCAGGTTGGGGTTTGGCTGCCGGTGCGGCGCTGTACATCATGATTGAGCGCACCCACATCCTGCGCTTCAGCGTGCCGAAAAAAGCGCTCGACAACGATTCCGAAGCCGACAGCACCGTGTCTGGCGCGACCCGCGTAACCAACACCGACTAAACCTTGCCGCCGGCGCCTGGCGCCGGCGGTTAGTCCATTTATTCAATACCCCGCTGCAGCTCTGCCTGCAGCGTTTTGCCTGAGGTGTTTGATGCCCGATTACCACGCTCCGCTGCGCGACATGCGCTTTGTTTTGCATGAAGTCTTCGACGCCCCGGCCCTCTGGGCGCGCCTGCCGGCACTCGCCGAAACCGTCGATGCCGACACCGCCGAAGCCATTCTGGAAGAAGCCGCCAAGGTCACCGGACAACTGATCGCCCCGCTCAACCGCAGCGGCGACGAAGAAGGCGTGCTGTGGCTGGACGGCCAGGTCACCACCCCGACCGGCTTCAAGCAAGCCTATGCCACCTATATTCAAGGCGGCTGGGTCGGTTTGGCCGGCAATCCGCAGTTCGGCGGCATGGGCATGCCGAAGATGCTCGCCGTGCAGTTTGAAGAAATGCTCTACGCCGCCAACAGCAGCTTTGCCCTGTACTCGGCCTTGAGCGCCGGTGCTTGCCTGGCGATCGACGCGCATGCCAGCGAAGCATTGAAAAGCATTTATCTGGAGCCAATGTATGAAGGCCGCTGGGCGGGTTCCATGTGCCTGACCGAGGCCCATGCCGGCACCGACCTGGGCATTCTGCGCACCAAGGCCGAGCCGCTCGACGACGATTCCTATGCCATCACCGGCAGCAAGATTTTCATCACCGGTGGCGAGCAGGACCTGACCGAAAACATCATTCACCTAGTGCTGGCCAAGCTGCCGGACGCCCCTGCTGGGCCCAAAGGCATTTCACTGTTTCTGGTCCCCAAGCGCCTGGTGCAGACCGACGGCAGCCTCGGTGCAGAGAATGCGGTGAGCTGTGGCTCGCTCGAACACAAGATGGGCATCAAGGCCTCGGCCACCTGCGTGATGAACTTCGACGGCGCCCGCGGCTACCTGATCGGCGGTGCGCATCAAGGTCTGGCAGCCATGTTCACCATGATGAATTACGAGCGCCTGTCCATCGGCATCCAGGGCATTGGCTGCGCCGAAGCGTCTTACCAGTGCGCCATCGATTATGCCCGTGAGCGCGTGCAAGGCCGCGCCGTTGGCGGCGCGCAAACTCCGGAAAAAGTCGCCGACCCGATCCTGGTGCATGCCGATGTGCGCCGCATGCTGCTCAGCATGAAGGCCATGACCGAGGGCGGTCGCGCCTTCGCCAGCTATGTCGGTCAGCAACTGGACGTGGCCAAGTTCAGCCCGGATGCCGCCGAGAAAAGCGCCGCCGAAGCGCTGGTTGCCCTGCTTACGCCGGTGGCCAAGGCCTTCTTCAGCGACACCGGGCTGGAAAGCTGCATCCACGGCCAGCAAGTACTTGGTGGCCACGGCTACATTCGCGAATGGGGCCAGGAACAACTGGTGCGCGATGTGCGTATCGCACAAATTTACGAAGGCACCAACGGCATTCAGGCGCTGGACCTGCTCGGCCGCAAGGTGGTGGCCAACGGCGGCGTCGCATTGCGCCAGTTCGCCGCCGAAGTTCGGCAGTTCGCCCACCAGCACGAAGCCGCCTACGGCAGCCAGCTGGTGGTCGCCCTGGAGCGTCTGGAATCGGTCAGCGGCTGGTTGCTGGAACAGGCCAAGCATGATCGCAACGAAGTCGGCGCCGCCTCGGTCGAATACCTGCACCTGTTCGGCTATGTCGCCTACGCCTACATGTGGGCGCGCATGGTCGCCGTAGCACAGGCCAAGTGCGCCAGTGCCGACGACTTCTATGCCGGCAAACTGAGCACAGCGACATTCTTCTTCAGCCGTCTGCTGCCACGCACGCTGAGCCTGGAAGCCAGCATCCGCGCCGGCAGCGAGCCGCTGTATGCCCTCAGCGCCGAGCAGTTCTAAGCGCCAGCGAGCTAGCCGGCCATCCGTGCATGACCGGCCGTTAATCGATAGACCGCCCGCCATCAGCCAAAACAGCTGACCGCGGGCACCGTTGAGTGTGTTACGCGGCGCATGCTTGTTTTGGCGTCGCGTTTTTTTATTTTTACCCCTGGCCATCTGGCGAGGGGTTCGTTGCCCATATGGAGTTTTATATGCGTGATGTTGTGATCGTTGCCGCTACTCGTACTGCCATCGGCGCCTTCCAGGGAGCGCTGAGCCAGGTTCCCGCTATTGATCTGGGCGCCGCGGTCATCCGCCGCCTGCTGGCCGAAACCGGCCTGCCCGCCGAGCAAGTCGACGAAGTGATCCTCGGCCAGGTATTGACCGCTGGCGCCGGACAGAACCCCGCTCGCCAGGCCGCGCTCAAAGCCGGCCTGCCGAATCAGGTACCGGCAATGACCTTGAACAAGGTCTGCGGCTCCGGTCTCAAGGCCGTGCAATTGGGCTATCAGTCGATCGCTTGCGGCGACGCCGAGGTGGTCATCGCTGGCGGCCAGGAAAACATGAGCCTGGCCCCCTACGTCATGCCGGTCGCCCGCAGCGGTTTGCGCCTGGGCCATGCCAAACTGGTCGACAGCCTGATTCAGGACGGTCTGTGGGATACCAGCCACGACTACCACATGGGCATCACCGCGGAAAATCTGGCCGAAAAATACGACATCTCCCGCGCCGAGCAGGACGCCTTTGCCGCCACCTCCCAAGCACGCGCCTGCGCAGCTATCGAGGCTGGCCGCTGCGCCGATGAAATCACCCCCATCGAAATTCCCCAGCGCCGTGGTCCCGTCTTGGTCTTCCAGCAGGATGAACAGCCGCGCGCCGGCAGCACGCTCGATGCGCTAAGCAAACTACGCCCGGCCTTCAAGGCCGATGGCAGCGTGACCGCCGGCAACTCCTCGACCATCAATGACGGCGCCGCCGCCGTACTGCTGATGAGCGCCGAGAAAGCCGCCGAGTTGGGCTTGCCGGTACTGGCGCGGATCGTTGCCGCCGCCAGCGCCGGGGTCGATCCGGCGATCATGGGCATCGGCCCGGTGTATGCAACCCGCAAAGCCCTGGCCAAGGCCGGATGGACGGTACAGCAACTCGATCTGGTAGAAGCCAACGAAGCCTTCGCCGCGCAGGCGCTGGCGGTGGACCGTGAGCTGCACTGGGACAGCGCCAAGCTGAACGTCAACGGCGGCGCCATCGCCCTCGGTCACCCACTGGGCGCTTCCGGCTGCCGGATTCTGGTCAGCCTGGTCCACGAAATGCGCCGCCGCGGCGCGCAGAAAGGCTTGGCTACCCTGTGCATCGGCGGCGGCCAAGGCATCGCCATGGCGGTTGAACGAGACTGATAGCGGTGCCCGTGGCGGCGGCCAGCCTTACAGCCCGCCGCTGATGCCCAGGCTGACTCCCAGCGCGGTGGCCAGCGACAGGGGCAGCAGCAGGGTATCCAGCAAGAGGCTGGCCGGCAGATCGAGGCCCGGGTATTTCGGCGCCTCCGCGCCGAATCTATCCAGCGGGCAACAGCCGCTGTGCAGGGCATACAGATCCAGCCGCGTGCCGGCATACACCACCGGCGCGTCCGGCTTGGCCGCATTCAGGGTGCGCACACTGGCGCAGCCGCTCACACCAAACGCCAGCAGCGCGAACACCCCGATCACGCGGGCAAATCGGACGAATCGGAGCGCGCGGCCCGAACACATCAACGATCGTTTCAGCATGGCTACGCCTGCGCATTTGGGACGGTTGAAGTGTGGGTCGGCGCAGCGATCATTGAGAGCGCAACCACGCCACCGCATAAGAGTGCATCGCCTTAATCATGGCTGCCCAAATGGTGTTCGCCCCAGCGCGGCAGCATATCCTGGGGAATATTCAGCACATTGAGAATGCGCGCCACGACAAAGTCGATCAGGTCGTCGATGGTCTGCGGCTGATGATAAAAGCCCGGCGAGGCCGGCAGGATGGTCGCGCCCAGATTGGACAACTTGAGCATGTTTTCCAGGTGAATACTGGAAAACGGCGCCTCGCGCGGCACCAGAATCAACGGGCGGCGCTCCTTGAGGGCAACATCGGCGGCCCGCTCGATCAGGTTGTTGCAGGCGCCGCAGGCGATGGCCGACAGGCTGCCGGTCGAGCACGGCACCACCACCATGGCGGTCGGCGCGCCGGAGCCGGAAGCCGCCGGGGCCATCCAGTCTTCCTTGCCGTACACGCGAATCTGCCCGGCCACGGCGCCAGTGTATTCGGTGAGAAAGGCCTGCATGGCCTGGGGCTTGGCCGGCAGGACAAGGTCGGTCTCGGTGGCCAGCACCAACTGCGCGGCCTTGGATATCAGAAAGTGCACCTCGCGGTCTTCGCGCACCAGGCAGTCCAACAGACGCAGACCGTACTGCGCGCCAGAGGCGCCGGTCATGGCCAAGGTAATGCGTTCCGGTCCACTCATACATTCACTCTCACTGCTGCTACGCGTGGGTTGGCCGTGTTAAGAACCGACTCAAAAGAACCGGTTCAACATGCTCGTTTACCGCTGAAACTGGCGCCTTGTGCAGATTTTCGACGGGCCGGCGCAGCGGCCTCATCTACTCTCACGACGCACTGGATGTTAGCTCGCCAGCGCCTGCGCCAGCTTGCCGGGCAGGCCGCCGAACGCGCCGTTGCTCATCACAACTATGTGCGTGCCCGGAGTCGCCAGGGTTTTGACCGCGGCGATAATCTGCTCCAGCGAATCGCAGACCTGGGTCGGCACCGGGCAATCGGCCACGGCCGCCGCCAGGTCCCAGCCCAGATTCGCCGGGGCGTACCAGAACACCTGATCGGCCAGCTTGACCGACTGCGCCAGGCCGTCGCGGTGCGCGCCGAGCTTCATCGAATTGGAGCGCGGCTCGACGATGGCAATCAGCTGCGCCGCGCCGATCTGCTGGCGCAGGCCTTCCAGCGTGGTGGCGATGGCCGTCGGGTGGTGAGCGAAGTCATCCACGATGGTCACGCCCGCCACTTGCGCGACTGTTTCCATGCGCCGCTTGACGCTCTTGAAGGTATTCAGCGCGGCGATGCCCTGGGCCGGCACGACGCCGACATGCCGCGCGGCGGCCAGGCAGGCCAAGGCGTTGGCGACATTATGCTGACCGGTCATCGCCCACTCGACCAAGCCCTGCGGCTGACCGTCGAGACTCACCTCGAAGTGCGAGCCGTCGGCGCTGAGCAGCCGGGCTTGCCATTGGCCGCCCTCCCCGGTGGTCTGCAACGGCGTCCAGCAGCCCATCTCGATGACCCGCTGCAGCGCGGCTTCGGCGGCCGGATAAATGACCAGACCGTCACTGGGAATGGTCCGCAGCAAATGGTGAAACTGCCGCTCGATGGCCGCCAGATCGGGGAAAATATCCGCGTGATCGTATTCCAGATTGTTCAAAATGGCAGTGCGCGGACGGTAGTGGACGAACTTGCTGCGTTTGTCGAAGAACGCGCTGTCGTACTCGTCGGCCTCCACTACAAAGAACGGTGTCTCGCCCAGGCGCGCGGAAATACCGAAATTTTGCGGCACCCCGCCAATCAAAAAACCCGGACTCATGCCGGCCTCTTCCAGCACCCAGGCCAACATGCTGCTGGTGGTGGTTTTGCCATGCGTGCCGGCCACCGCCAGCACCCAACGGCCCTGCAGCACATGCTCGGCCAGCCACTGCGGGCCGCTGACATAGGGCAAGCCCTGGTTCAGCACATGTTCCACCGCCGGATTGCCTCGCGACAGGGCGTTACCGATCACCACCAGATCCGGCGCGGGCGACAACTGCGTCGGGTCGTAACCCTGGATCAAGGTGATGCCCTGAGCCTCAAGCTGGGTACTCATGGGCGGATACACATTGGCGTCGCAACCGCTGACCTGATGGCCCAGCTCTTTAGCCAACACCGCCAGTGAGCCCATAAAAGTGCCGCAAATGCCGAGAATATGGATATGCATAAAGGATCTCTAAGGCCGGCCACACCGGCCGAAAAAACTGCCGGGCAGATTAGCACAGCAGCCCAACTGGAACAGCCAAGGGCCCGGTAACCACGCCCGATGAGAGTTCATCAGAGTTCTAGAGAGCAAACAACGGCCGTGGCGGCTGCTTTCGCTACCCGGACGCGAAGCCAAGCAAGCTCGAACAATCCACAAACCGTCTAACCCTAGTTGGCTTAAATACCGCAACAGCCGCGCGGTGTTGGGCACAGCACGGCTATGGCTGGGACAAACACCTCGTAGCGCAATAACTGAAAACGGGCGAAACCTCACGCCCAGAATATCCATCGGCAGACGGCCAATACTCGCAACGGCCACCTGCGCCAAGCCTCACACCGCCTCAACAAAAGCCACGCACTGCGCGCGTGTTGTGTATTTGCAGTTCAGCAACATGGGGCGTTTCGCCGTTGGCATCGCTGAACGTCCGGGTCGAAATATTCGGTAGAAAAAGGCATGAGCGCCTGAAAATTCTGGCCCACGCCTTGAGTTACCTAACCCTTGAATTATAGTTATACAAGAGTAACCCCCTACTAAATCAGTAGGCTTTTTGTGCCACGGACGCATGTTTGTATTATTTGGCCGCTGATTAAGATCGAAACATGACTTGTCCTACGTTCAGGACAGGCTCCGACTACAGAGGCCATCGCCATGATCTACGCGCAACCGGGCACCAGCGGCGCCGTCGTTACCTTCAAACCTCGTTACGGCAACTTCATCGGTGGCGAATTTGTGTCGCCGGTATTGGGTCAATATTTCACCAATACGTCGCCGGTAAATGGCGAAGTGATCGGCGAGTTCCCACGCTCCAGTGCCGAAGACATCAACAAGGCGCTGGACGCCGCGCATGCCGCCGCTGATGCCTGGGGCAAGACCTCGGCACAGAATCGTTCGCTGGCGTTGCTGAAGATCGCCGACCGCATGGAAGAAAACCTCGAACTGCTGGCCGTGACCGAAACCTGGGATAACGGCAAGCCGATTCGTGAAACGCTGAACGCCGACATTCCGCTGGCCATCGACCATTTCCGTTATTTCGCCGGCTGTATTCGCGCCCAAGAAGGCAGCGCCGCCGAGATTGACGAATTGACCGCGGCCTACCATTTCCACGAACCGCTGGGCGTAGTCGGCCAGGTGATTCCATGGAACTTCCCGCTGCTGATGGCGGCCTGGAAACTCGCGCCCGCCTTGGCGGCCGGTAACTGTGTTGTCCTCAAGCCCGCCGAACAGACGCCGCTGGGCATCAGCGTATTGATGGAACTGATCGGTGACCTGTTGCCCCCGGGCGTATTGAACGTGGTGCAGGGTTTCGGTAATGAAGCGGGGGAGGCCTTGGCCACCAGCACGCGCATCGCCAAGATTGCCTTCACCGGCTCCACGCCGATTGGCCGGCATATCATGCATGCCGCCGCGGAAAACATTATTCCGAGCACCGTCGAGCTGGGCGGCAAGTCGCCGAACATCTTCTTCGAAGACATCATGCAAGCTGAGCCGTCCTTTATCGAGAAGGCTGCCGAAGGTCTGGTATTGGGCTTCTTCAACCAAGGCGAAGTCTGCACCAGCCCGTCCCGGGCGCTGATTCAGGAATCCATCTACGACGCCTTTATGGCCGAAGTGATGAAAAAAATCGCCAGCATCAAGCGTGGCGATCCACTGGACACCGAAACCATGGTCGGCGCTCAGGCATCCGAGCAGCAGTTCGACAAGATTCTGTCCTATATGGAAATCGCCAAGACCGATGGCGCCGAACTGCTCACCGGTGGCCGTGTCGAAAAACTCGAAGGCAGCCTGGCTGGCGGTTACTACGTGCAGCCGACTCTGCTCAAGGGTCACAACAAGATGCGGGTCTTCCAGGAAGAAATCTTCGGGCCGGTGGTCAGCGTCACCACCTTCAAGGACGAGGCCGAAGCCCTGGCGATTGCCAACGACAGCGAGTTCGGCCTGGGTGCGGGTCTGTGGACCCGTGACATCAACCGTGCCTACCGCATGGGCCGGGCGATCAAAGCCGGTCGTGTGTGGACCAACTGCTACCACCTGTACCCGGCTCATGCCGCGTTCGGCGGCTACAAGAAGTCCGGGGTTGGCCGCGAAAACCACAAAATGATGCTCGACCTCTACCAGAACACCAAGAACCTGCTGGTCAGCTACGACATCAAGCCGATGGGCTTTTTCTAACAGGTCATTGCCACCTGCGCCGCATTAGCAGGCGGTGTAGGTGGCTGACAGGAAACACCTACTCAAGACTGCTTTACCAACCGAACCGCAGCCTTAAGGGGTGGCAACACCAGAACGTAACTCGATTAAAAAATAATAATTAGGTGACCTCTTATGCCTAGTGAAAAAGTCGGCCATACGCCAGCGCACCAAAGCGTCGAATTTGAAAATGTCGGTACGGACTACTTCCAGCATCGCGAACTGAAAAAAGGTGCCGCTGGCTGGGTACTGTTGGTTGGCCTCGGGGTCGCTTATGTGATTTCTGGCGACTATGCCGGCTGGAACTTCGGCTTGGCCCAAGGCGGCTGGGGCGGGATGTTCATCGCCACCCTGATGATGGCAACCATGTACCTGTGCATGTGTTTCTCCCTGGCCGAATTGTCCTCGATGATCCCTACCGCCGGGGGTGGCTACGGTTTTGCCCGCAGCGCCTTCGGACCCTGGGGCGGATTTCTGACCGGCACAGCGATTCTGATCGAGTACGCCATTGCTCCCGCGGCGATTGCGGTATTTATTGGCGCCTATTGTGAATCGCTGTTTGGCATCGGCGGCTGGATGATTTATCTGGCGTTCTACATCATTTTTATCGGCATCCATATTTTCGGAGTCGGTGAAGCCCTCAAACTGATGTTTATCATCACCGCCGTCGCGGCCATCGCCCTGGTGGTGTTTCTGCTGGCGATGGTGCCGCATTTCAAGGTCTCCAACCTGCTCGACATCCCGGTGACGGCGGCGACCGGCGCCAGCGCGTTCCTGCCTTTCGGCTATGTTGGCGTGTGGGCAGCCATTCCCTATGCCATCTGGTTTTTCCTGGCCGTCGAAGGCGTGCCGCTGGCGGCGGAAGAGACTAAAAACCCGACACGCGACCTGCCGCGCGGCTTGATTGGCGCAATGTTGGTGCTGGTTAGCTTCGCCTTGCTGATCTTGGTGATTGGCCCAGGAGGCTCGGGCGCCAACGCATTGATGACGTCGGGCAACCCGTTGGTTGAAGCGCTGTCCGAAGCCTATGGCGGCTCGACCTGGATGGGCAGCTTCGTCAATCTTGTGGGCCTGGCCGGTTTGATCGCCAGCTTCTTCTCGATCATCTACGCCTACTCCCGGCAGATATTCGCCCTGTCCCGCGCGGGATACCTGCCACGCAAACTGTCGGAAACTAACAAAAGCAAAGCGCCGGTATTGGCCTTGATCATCCCTGGGATCATCGGGTTTGGCCTGTCGCTGACGGGTCAGGGCGACCTGCTGATTCTAGTGGCGGTGTTCGGTGCCACCACCTCCTACGTGCTGATGATGGCGGCGCATATCAGCTTGCGCATTCGGCGGCCGAAGATGGACCGCCCTTACCGCACACCCGGCGGTATTTTCACGTCCGGTGTGGCCCTGATTTTGGCGTGCATCGCGGTAGTCGCGGGGTTTCTGGTGGACCCTCGGGTGGTGATTGGCGCGGCCGTCATCTATGCCGTATTGATTGCTTACTTTGCTCTCTACAGTCGGCATCACTTGGTCGCCGGCACGCCGGAAGAAGAGTACGCGGCAATCCAACAGGCAGAACAAACCTTACTCTAAGCGTCAAGTTACGCCGCGGAGGGTGCCCGCGGCGTAAGGGAGAATCGGTATGGCAAGTTTTTCTCATTCTGTCGGTGCGCAAACTTACCGATTTGACAGCCTTAAAGAGCTAATGGCCAAGGCCAGCCCGGCTCGCTCTGGCGATTTTCTCGCCGGCGTCGCCGCCCTTAATGACGGCGAGCGCGTGGCCGCACAGATGGCTCTGGCGAATACCCCGCTCAAGCACTTTCTTCAAGAAGCACTGATCCCCTACGAATCCGACGAAGTCACCCGGCTGATAATCGACAGCCACGACACTGTGGCCTTCGCTCCGGTCAGCCACCTGACCGTTGGCGGCCTGCGCGACTGGCTGCTCAGCGATCAGGCCGATGAGCAGAGCCTGCGGGCCTTGGCCCCTGGTTTGACGCCAGAAATGGCCGCCGCCGTGTCGAAGCTGATGCGCGTACAAGACCTGGTGCTGGTCGCCCAGAAGATCCGGGTCGTCACCCAGTTTCGCGGAACCATGGGCCTGCACGGCCGGCTCTCGACCCGCCTGCAGCCCAATCACCCCACCGACGAGCCGGCCGGCATCGCCGCGAGCATCCTCGACGGCCTGCTCTACGGTAACGGCGACGCGATGATCGGCATCAACCCGGCCACCGACAGCACCGCTTCGATCTGCAGCCTGCTGGAAATGCTCGACGCCATCATCCAGCGCTACGACATTCCGACTCAAGCCTGCGTGCTGACCCACGTCACCACCTCCATCGAGGTCATCAATCGCGGAGTCCCGCTGGATTTGGTCTTTCAGTCGATCGCCGGCACCGAAGCGGCGAACGCCAGCTTCGGGATCAACCTGGCGCTATTACAGGAAGGCTATGATGCCGGTTTGAGCCTTAACCGCGGCACCCTCGGCAACAACCTGATGTATTTCGAAACCGGCCAAGGGAGCGCCCTGTCGGCCAACGCCCACCACGACATCGACCAGCAAACCTGCGAAACCCGCGCCTATGCCGTGGCCCGGCATTTCAAGCCATTTTTGGTTAATACCGTGGTCGGTTTTATCGGCCCGGAATATCTGTACAACGGCAAACAGATCATCCGCGCCGGATTGGAAGATCACTTTTGCGGCAAGTTGCTCGGTGTTCCGATGGGCTGCGACATCTGCTACACCAACCATGCCGAAGCCGACCAAGATGACATGGACACTCTGCTGACCTTGCTGGGAGTAGCCGGGGTCAACTTCATCATGGGCATCCCCGGCTCAGACGACATCATGCTCAATTACCAGACCACCTCCTTTCACGATGCCCTTTACGCCCGGCAAACCCTGGGCCTTAAACCGGCACCCGAGTTCGAAGCCTGGTTGGCGAAAATGGGCATTTTCACCCAGGCCGACGGCAAAATACGTTTCGGTGACAGCCTGCCACCGGCCTTTCGCCAGGCGTTGGCGCAACTAGGATGAGTGACCAGCCAATGGATAGCCCGCCCATCGACAGCCACAACCTTTACTTGGAACTGCGCCGCCTCACACCCGCGCGCATCGCCCTAGGTCGCAGCGGCATCAGCATTCCCACCGGGGCGCAACTGGACTTCCAATGCGCCCACGCCCAAGCCCGCGATGCCGTGCATCTGCCCTTCGATCATGCCGATCTGAGCGCGCAACTGAGCAAAGGCGGTCGGCCCAGCCTGTTATTGCACAGCGCCGCCGGCGATCGCGACAGCTACCTGCAACGCCCAGATCTGGGCCGACGTCTGAACCCTGACTCGGCACAACTGTTGTGCGAGTACGCCCAAGACCACCCCGGCGGCGTCGATTTAGCCGTGGTCATCGCCGATGGCCTCTCCGCGCTGGCCGTACACCGGCATAGCTTGCCGTTTCTGGCAAAAATGGAAGAACAAGCCCTGGCCGAAGGCTGGTCACTCTCACCGGTGATGCTGGTGGAACAAGGTCGGGTAGCGGTAGCCGACGAAATCGGTGAATTGCTCGGCGCGCGCATGGTGGTGATTTTGATTGGCGAGCGCCCTGGCCTCAGCTCCCCGGACAGCCTTGGCTTGTACTTCACCTACAGCCCCAAAATCGGCCTAACCGATGCCTATCGCAATTGCATCTCCAACGTGCGCTTGGAGGGCCTGAGCTATGGCATGGCCGCCCACCGCTTGCTCTACTTGATGCGCGAAGCCTGTCGGCGCCAGTTGTCGGGGGTCAACCTTAAGGATGAGGCTCAGGTCCTCACACTCGACAGTGCAGAGACGCCGCAAAAAACTGCTAATTTCTTGCTCGGCGACTCCGGCGGTTGAAGCGATGCCTAATAAAACATGTGTTTTGATTGGGCTTTCTATCGCGGGCAGAGCAGCATAAATGCGCTCCGCAGCCTATCATCTGCCTTAGCCAACAGCCCTGAGTCCAATGAAGTAGAGGCCCCATGCGCATCATCGAAGCCACCCTGGATCACTTGGATCTGCTCACGCCCATGTTCATCAAATACCGTGAGTTTTACGGCGAACCGGCTTTTCCCGACTCTTCGCGCAAGTTCCTCCAGACCCGCCTACGGCGCAAGGAATCAGTGATCTACCTGGCGCTGGCCGATGACGAGGACACCTTGTTCGGTTTCTGCCAGCTCTACCCCAGCTACTCGTCACTGGCCCTCAAGCGGGTATGGATTCTCAACGACATTTATGTCGCCGAAGAATCGCGCCGGCAACTGGTCGCCGATGGCCTGCTGCAAACAGCCAAAAAAATGGCCAAAGAAACCCAGGCCGTACGCATGCGCGCCGCGACCAGCCGCGACAATCAGGTCGCGCAGAAGCTCTACGAGTCGATCGGCTTTGCCGAAGATCAGCAATTCAAAAGCTATCTTCTACCGATCAACGGCGACTGAGCATGTGGTTATTTCGCGCCTGGCGCCGCCGGCGCATCCTTGCCCGCCACCCCATTGATCCCGCCACCTGGGCGCAGGTACGCCAGCGCTTACCGATTCTCGACGGCTTGAGCGCGGCAGAAGACCAGCGCCTGCGTGAGCGGGCCGTGCTGTTTTTGCAGGCCAAGCACCTGACTACCATGCCCGGTGTCGAGCTGGATCAAGCGGCGCGCCTGCACCTGGCCGCCCAGGCCGAACTGCCGCTGCTGCATCTGGCGGACCTGAACTGGTATCAGGGCTTTCATGAGATCGTGCTGTATCCGCAAGATTTCGTCAGCCCCCAGCACCAGCGCGATGCCAGCGGCGTGATGCATGAATGGCAAGGCAACCACAGCGGCGAGGCATGGCTGCGAGGCCCGGTGATTCTGGCTTGGTCCGGAGTGGCGGCCAGCGGCGAGTGGGGCCCACATAACCTGGTGATTCACGAACTGGCGCACAAACTGGACATGCTTAATGGCGACGCCAACGGCATGCCACCGCTGCACCGCACGATGCGCCAAAGCGACTGGGCGCACGCCATGCAAACCGCCTTCGACCAACTGAATACGCGCCTCGACCACCATCCCCACGCCCACCTACCGATTGATCCTTACGCCGCCGAGAATCCAGGCGAGTTTTTTGCGGTCACCAGCGAGTATTTCTTTTGTGCCCCTGACCTGCTGCACAGTGCGTTTCCCGAGGTGTATGCGCAGCTGCAACTGTTTTATCGCCAAGACCCATTGGCGCGCCTGAACCGACTCAAGGCCGCACATGCGCATTACCGCCACGCCTGAAACCCCACATCCAGGGCACTCGCCGACCTGCAGCACTCACTAAGGCCCACGGCAACGCGACTAATGGCCAGCCACGTTGGCGTAGTAACGGCTGCGGATTCTGCCTATACTTGCGCCACTTTTTTGACCCGTTCTAGTTCGATCTTTTCCTGGGAGTCGCCTCATGAGTTACAGCAAGATTCCGGCAGGCTTAGACCTGCCTAATGACATCCACGTCGTAGTCGAAATCCCGGCCAATCACGCGCCGATCAAGTACGAAATCGACAAGGACAGCGAATGCCTGTTCGTTGACCGGTTTATGGCCACTCCCATGTTTTACCCGGCCAACTACGGTTACATCCCCAATACTCTGGCAGACGACGGCGACGCCCTCGACGTGCTGGTGGTAACGCCCTACCCAGTGGCGCCAGGCTCGGTTATCCGCGCCCGTCCGGTCGGTGTACTGCACATGACCGACGAAGCCGGCGGCGACGCCAAACTGGTCGCGGTACCGCACGACAAACTGTCGGCGCTGTACCACGACGTTAAGGAATACACCGACCTGCCGCCTCTGCTCCTGGAGCAGATCAAGCACTTTTTCGAGAACTACAAGGATCTCGAAAAAGGTAAATGGGTCAAGATCGAAGGCTGGGGCGACGCTGAAGCCGCCCGCGCCGAAATCGTTAAAGCAGTTGCGGCTTACCAAAACTAAGCCAAAACCGCCCTCTAAAAACCGGCCACAAGCCGGTTTTTTTATGCCTGCCAAACGCTGTAAACAACCCTGCTTTTAGGCTCCGGCGTGAAGCAAGAGGCCTATTACCACGCCCTGTCGGCCTTGTTAAAATGCCGGATGCCGCATCCCTTCGCCGCCTAGTACACAATGACCAGTTAACCGCGCAAAGTCTGGCGTTGCCCACCGGCTACAAGTGCCCATAGAAAATTTGCGGATTTTCAGCACCGCGCAGAACGGTGTCATTACTTTTTTTCAGTGGCTACACGACCTGAACTCAACCCATAAGCGTGAGCGTTTCTATGTCGGTGTTCGATATTTTAGTGTTGGTGTTTGCCGGCTTTGCCGCCGGGGGGATGAATGCCCTGGCGGGCGGCGGGACTTTTTTTTCGTTTCCGGCGCTGCTGGCGGTGGGTCTGCCACCGATTACCGCCAACGCCACTAACGCCGTGGCGTTGTGGCCGGCCAGCCTGGCAGCGGCCTGGGCCGGGCGCGCCAGCCTGCGTCCGCTCGGCCCATACCTGCTGCCGTTGCTGGTGGTCGGCTTGCTCGGCGGCCTGCTCGGCGGCTTGTTGCTGCTGGCGGGTGGTGACGCGGTGTTTCGCGGGCTGATTCCCTGGTTGCTGCTGGCCGCCACCGCGCTGTTCGCCGCCAGCCCATGGCTCAGCCGCGCGCTGGCGGCGCGGCGTGCGCACAGCGAGCAGCCGCCACACAGTAAAGTCTCACTCGCCGCGCATGTTGGCGTGTCGATCTACGGCGGCTACTTTGGCGCCGGCATGGGTATTTTACAGCTGGCCGCGTTTTCCATCGAAGGTCATTCGCTGGCCCGCGCCAACGCCCTGAAAAACCTGATCAGCGCGGTAATCTACAGCGTCGCCACCGCCACCTTTGTGATTGCCGGACGAGTCAGCTGGTACGAGCTGGCCATCGTGTTGATCGGCGCCACCCTAGGTGGTTATGCAGGCGGCATGCTCGGCCAGCACCTGGCGCCAAAACTGTTGCGCGCACTGGTGATTGGCGTGGGCAGCAGCATGACCGGCTATTATTTCTGGGCGACCTATTTCGCCAGCTAATGACCCTTGGCTGCACGCCGGAAAGCCCGTCGAAAGCCCGTCGAAAGCCGCGTAGGATTTGCCCGCGCGGCCCGCCTCTGCTAGTGTCGCGCCCGTTCCAGCCCCTTCGAGATAGCCGCCATGGCCCGCAAAAAAGCCGCCCCAGATTTCGAACACTCACTCACCGACCTGCAAAGTTTGGTCGAGCGCCTGGAAAACGGCGAGCTGTCGCTGGAAGAGTCGCTGACCGCCTTCGAGCAGGGCATTCACCTGACCCGCACCTGTCAGGCAGCACTGGCCCAGGCCGAGCAGAAGGTGCAGATCCTGCTCGAACGCGATGGTGAGCTGGAGGAAGCGCCCTTCGACGCGGATACCCAGGCATGATCGCGACCTACCAGGCGCGCTGCCAGCAGCGGGTCAACGCCACCCTCAATCAGCTGTTCGACACGCCCCGCCCGGAACTGGCGCGCCTTTATCAGGCCATGCGCTACAGCGTGGTCGATGGCGGCAAACGGGTCCGCCCGCTGCTGGTCTACGGCGCCTGCGAAGCGCTCGACGGCGATCCGGCGCAAGCCAACGGTGCCGCCTGCGCGGTCGAGCTGATCCACGCCTACTCGCTGGTGCATGACGACCTACCGGCCATGGACGATGACGACCTGCGCCGCGGTCAACCGAGCACCCACAAGGCCTTCGACGAAGCCTGCGCGATTCTCGCCGGCGACGGTTTGCAGAGCCTGGCCTTCGAGGTGCTCAGCGACGTCCGCTACACGCCGCAAACTGCCGAACTGCGCCTGCAGATGGTCGCCAGTCTAGCCCGCGCCGCAGGTCCGGCCGGAATGGTCGGCGGCCAGGCCATCGACCTGGGTTCGGTCGGCATCGCGCTCGATCAGGCCGCGCTGGAAATCATGCACCGGCACAAGACCGGCGCCCTGATCGAAGCCAGCGTGCGCCTCGGTGCGCTGGCCAGTGGTCGCGCCGACGAGCGTGCACTGCACGCTCTGCACGTCTACGCTCAGGCCATCGGCTTGGCCTTCCAGGTGCAGGACGATATTCTCGATATAGAAAGCGACACCGCCACGCTGGGTAAAACACAGGGCAAGGATAATGCTCACAACAAACCGACCTATCCAACCCTGCTTGGCCTCGACGCCGCCAAGGCCTACGCCCGACAGCTGCACGATCAAGCCCTGGACGCGCTGCAACCCTTCGCCCTTACCGCCGAACCGCTGCGCGAGCTGGCCCGCTATATCGTCGAACGACGCTATTAGCGGGTGATGGCTTCATAGCGGTATGGGTTTACAGGTTCGGGAGGCGATTCAGGTAAACTGCCGCCTCTTTCCGCTGTTTGACCTCTTATATCGACCTGCCTGATGCCGACGACTTTTCACCAGATCCCTCGCGAACGCCCCGTAACGCCGTTGCTCGACCGCGCGAATACGCCGGACCAGCTACGCCGTTTGGGCGAAGCCGAGTTGGAAACCCTGGCCGACGAACTGCGCCAGTACCTGCTCTACACGGTTGGCCAAACTGGCGGGCATTTCGGTGCAGGGCTGGGCGTGATCGAGTTGACCGTGGCTCTGCATTACGTCTTCGATACTCCCGATGACCGCCTGGTCTGGGATGTCGGCCACCAAGCCTACCCGCACAAGATTCTGACCGGGCGCCGCGAAAAAATGGGCTCGCTGCGCCAGAAGAACGGCATCGCCGCCTTCCCGCGGCGTAGCGAGAGCGAGTACGACACCTTCGGCGTCGGCCACTCCAGCACCAGCATCAGCGCCGCCCTGGGCATGGCCAGCGCCGCGCGCATGCAAGGCAGCAAACGCAAATGCGTGGCAGTGATCGGCGATGGCGCCATGACCGCCGGCATGGCCTTCGAGGCGCTGAATCACGCTTCGGACGTGCGCGCCAACATGCTGGTGGTGCTTAACGACAATGACATGTCGATCTCGCGCAATGTCGGCGGCCTGTCCAATTACCTGGCCAAAATTCTCTCTAGCCGCACCTACGCGAGCATGCGCGAGGGCAGCAAAAAAATTCTCTCGCGCCTGCCCGGCGCTTGGGAAATCGCCCGCAAGACCGAAGAACACGCCAAGGGCATGTTGGTGCCCGGCACGCTGTTCGAAGAGCTGGGCTGGAACTATATCGGCCCCATCGACGGCCACGATCTGCCGATCCTGCTCTCTACGCTGCGCAATATGCGCGACCTGGAAGGCCCGCAGTTTCTGCATATCATCACCCGCAAAGGCAAAGGCTTCGGCCCCGCCGAGCTGGACCCCATCGGCTACCACGCCATCACCAAGCGGGAGCCGCTCCTCGCGTCGAGCGCCGGTGCGCCTGGGACGAGCCTAAAAAAACCGGCCGGCCCCAAGTACTCTGCGGTGTTCGGTCAATGGCTGTGCGACATGGCCGAAGTCGACCCGCGCCTGGCCGGCATCACCCCGGCGATGAAGGAAGGCTCGGATCTAGTGGCCTTCAGCGAGCGCTTTGCCGAGCGCTATTTCGACGTAGCCATCGCCGAGCAGCACGCGGTGACTCTGGCCGCCGGCATGGCCTGCGAAGGCGCCAAACCGGTGGTGGCCATTTATTCGACCTTTCTGCAGCGCGCCTACGACCAGCTAATCCATGACGTAGCGGTGCAGCACCTAGATGTGTTGTTCGCCATCGACCGCGCAGGACTGGTCGGCGAAGACGGCCCTACCCATGCAGGCAGCTTCGACCTCTCGTTCTTGCGCTGCATCCCTGGTCTGCTGCTCATGACGCCCAGCGACGAGAACGAACTGCGCCAAATGCTCACCACCGGCTACCTGTTCGACGGCCCGGCGGCGGTGCGTTACCCGCGCGGCAGCGGCCCCAACGCGGTGATCGAGCAGGCGCTACAGCCACTGGAAATCGGCAAAGGACTGATCCGCCGCCAGGGCGCAACCGTCGCGCTGCTGGTGTTCGGCGTGCAACTGGCCGAAGCGCTGCAGGTCGGCGAAGCCCTGGATGCCACGGTGGTCGACATGCGCTTCGTCAAACCGCTCGACGAAGCCCTGATTCGCGAATTGGCGGCCAGCCATACGCTGCTGGTGACGGTCGAGGAAAACAGCATCATGGGCGGCGCTGGTAGTGCAGTCAGTGAATTTCTGGCCCGCGCGAACATCCTCAAATCAGTGCTGCACCTGGGCCTGCCGGACGCCTATGTCGAACACGGCAAACCGGCGCAAATGCTCGCTGAATGCGGGCTGGATGCGGATGGCATCGAGACGGCGGTGCGCCAGCGGCTGGCAATGCTCGCCGGCTGAGCGCAATAGGCGGGCCATCGGACTGGCCGTAGAACGCGCATAGGATGGGCGTGAGGTGAGCTTCAGCCCATCGTACTTAATATAGGGCTGAAGCCCCGCGCCACGTTCCCTGCAACATGAATTGCTTTACCCGCCGCACACGCTTATGGTGCGCGGCGTTTTGTTTGTTCGAGGTCGCTGAAAGCCGCAAGGCCCAGGCGTGAAAAGGGAAGCAGGTGCGTCACCGTCATCGACGTGACCAAGCCTGCGCTGCCCCCGCAACGGTAACCGACGGTGTTTGTACGCGGCTGAAATTTTAGCCGAACGGAGCAAACATGGGTTTTCTCAACACACCACTGGGTTCGCCCGGGAAGGTGAGAAAACCACAGTCGGCAGCCCGGAGACCTGCCTCGAAGCAATCTGACTGGTGTTGCGGAGGGCAATCACCGTCAAGTGCTGGCTGCTGCCCGCTTGCCCGTGCTTGTCGCCCTCCTCAAAAGCTTTCTTTCTTTTGAGGATTTACCGATGAAACTGACCCGCCTTGCGTTGGCTGTAGCTTTGACCCCTGGTTTGGCATTTGCCGCCCAAGATCAACCTGCGGTGACCGAATTACCGCCAACGGTGATTACCCGCGCCACCAACCTGCAAAACCCCTCTCCAGCCAGCGTTGCCGTCGTCACCCGTGAACAGATTGAGAGCTCAGCCGCCAGCAATCTGATTGATGTGCTGCGCGGCCAGGCCGGCCTGCAGATTCGCGACACGCTGGGCGACGGCAACCGTGCATCCATTAGCCTGCGAGGCTTTGGTGCGAACTCGGTGAACAATACCCTGGTACTGGTGGATGGCCGGCGACTGAACAATCCAAGCCTGGGTGGTCCGGATCTGAACAGCGTGCCACTGGCCAATATCGAGCGCATTGAAATTCTGCGCGGTGCGGGCACAGTGCTGTACGGCGATCAGGCCGTCGGCGGGGTCATCAACATCATTACCCGAACGCCTCAAAACAATGAGGCGTACATAGAGACGAGCGTTGGCAGCCATGATTTGGAAGCCTACCGCGGCCATGTCTACCAGCAACTGGGGGCTGGCTTTTCCGCCTACGCCAGTGGCGAAACACGCAATACCGACAACTACCGCGACCATAACAACGCCAACTACAGCAATGCATTTGGACGCCTGCGTTATGACCATGACCAGGGCTGGCTTCTTTACGAATACCAGAGCATCGACGAAGAACTGCTCTACCCAGGCGCTCTAACCATCGACGAGCGTCGAGCTGACCGCAAAGCCAGTACGTCTAACGAGTGGAACGATAACAAGACCCAGGTACAGCGCTTTGCCCTGGAACAGGACATAAGCGCCAACTGGACGGGTAACTTCGACTACAGCTGGCGTGATGCCGACGGCGTGGGTTTTATCTCGGGCAGCCCCTTCAGCGACGGTACTCGCGTGGAAAGCTTCAACCCACGCCTGACTGCACACTGGGATACTGATTTGGGGCGAAGCGAATGGCTGTTCGGCCACGACCACATCACCAGCGATTACCAAGCGAGTTACGCCCTTTACCCCTCATTTAGTACCATCGCTCAACAGACCCAGCGCGACTGGTATACCCAACTCAGCCAGCCACTGCGGCCGGATCTGAACCTGAGTCTTGGCTATCGTTCCAGCGAAGCCGAAGACCGCAATAAACTCAACAGTCAGCAGCATACTGACCGCGAAGGCAGCAGCAGCATTGGCCTGCACTGGCAGGCAAACGAGCAAACCAACCTGTTTATCAAGCGTGAGGACGTGCTGCGCTGGGCCAACGTAAACGAGAACTCACTGGTCGAACCGGGGGTGACCTTTCTTAAGCCGCAAACGGGCTTATCTTGGGAAAGTGGTGTTGAGTGGCATGACGATATCCAGCGCTATCAAGCAAGCGTGTACCGTCTGGATCTGGAAAATGAGCTTATGTATGACCCCTTCGCCGTCAACGGTTGGGGCGCCAATATCAATCTGGCAAAAACCCGCCGCCAAGGCGTACTGCTCGAAGGCACTCGCGACCTCACTGCACGTCTGACTTTAGGCGGCCAGTACAGCTTTACCGATTCTCAATACCGAGCCGGCGTCAACAAAGGCAACGAGGTTCCTTGGGTCTCGCGACACAGCGCCAGCACCCACCTGAACTACTTGCTCGTACAGGGGCTGAATGCCTACTTGGAAGCGACTTATACCGGGCCGCGCTACCTTTCCAGCGATGAGGGTCAGGCTTTACCGCGCACGGGCGGCTACACCTTGTTCAATGCCGCACTCAAATATGAGTACCAGCAGTTCAATGCCAAGTTGCGAATTAACAACCTCACAGGCAAGCGTTATGACAGTTTTGCCACTTACGTGAACTGGCAACCTGGAAGTCAGGGCCTCTATGCCGCGCCAGAAGAAGATGTGCAATTGAGCGTCGGCTACCGGTTCTAAGCCGACGGATAACCGCGCACGGATTTGTTGCGCGGCAAGTTTCAAGGTAAGAAAAAAGGCCCCGCCGGGGCCTTTTTTGCGTCTGCTCTCGGCGGATTTGGTCAGCAGCATCCCGGATGGCATCCGGGCGCCCCCTCTTCAACAATCTGGCACCTAGTCCGACATAACCGTCTATGTAAGAGCGGAAAAATCCGCTCTTACATAGACATTGCGGGTCGGCCGGGCAGCTCAGGCCATTTTGCGGTCAATCCTGCACAAGCGAGGCGCCAGGCATCGGCAAGTGTGGAAAACGCCTCACGGCTTTCCTCCTTAAGTGGGCGCGGGCCTTGCCGTGTAAGGCCCAAGGATCGGCGTCACGGCAGATTGTGCGCGGTGCGTTTGAGTCCGCTTTACGTGGCCTGTCCGCCTGGTGGCGCACGATCAAACCTGGGGGCTTAGTGCGCTGCAGCCAGCACTTCGCAGAGTTGCTCGATGGCGCCGAGCATCTGAAAGCTCGGCCGCTCCAGGCCGTTGTCGGGGACTTTCCAGAGTTGCTGGCGGGCCACGGCCGTTAACTGCGGCCAGATGCGCCAGGCGTTCAGTTGGGCGGCGCGGCTGGCCAGGATCACCTCGGGGTCGCGCTGCAGCACCGCCTCCACGCTGACCTGCGGCGCCGGCAGGTCGAGTTCGGCGAACACGTTTTCGGCACCGCACACACGCAGGGCATCGCTGACAATCTGCTGGCCGCCGAGGGTGTACAGCGGCACATCCCAGATCTGGTAGAACACCCGCAACGGGCGCTCACGGCGATAGCGCGTGCGCAATACATCGAGCTGCGCACTAAAACGCTGCTGCAACTGGTGGCCGCGCTCGGCCCGGCCAATGCGTGTGCCGATCTCGTCAAATTGCTCGGCCAGTTGCGCCAGATTGCGCGGCTCGACGATAAGCAGTGCCATGCCGAACTGGCGCAGTTGCCGCTGCTGCGCCGCGCTGATGCTGTCGGGCCAGAGCAGCACAAGGTCCGGTTGCAGGCTGATCAGGGTTTCCATTTCCAGCTGGCGGTAACGGCCCACCGACGGCAGATGGGCCAGCGCCGCCGGCCGCTCGCCACTATCGAGCACGCCGACCAGTAGATCGACTGCATCCAGCTCCAGCATGATTTCGCTGAGTGATGGCGCCAGGCTGACCACCCGTTCTACTGCTGCAACAGACCCGGCGAGCCCGCTGAGCAGCAGCAACCCGGCGAGAAGAACGCCGCGCATCAGCCTAGCTGGCGGGGAATGCGGTACAGCACCAGCAGCAGGCAGCTGGACAACGCCAGCAGCACCAACGGCAGCGCTTCCAGCCCGACGAACACCGCCAGCGCGGCAATCCAGGCGGGCAGACCAGCGCCGAGAAACGCCCGCCGCCGCTGCGCGGCCAGGGCCAGCCAGGCGGCGGGTTCGGCGGGGCTGTCGAGGGCTTTTTCGGTGGCGATCAGCGCATGTTTATAGGCGTGAAACAGCGGCAGGCTGACGTACATCGAGGCCAGCCCGGCGATAAACAGCGGCATGGCCAGCACCGGGATAAACGCGGGATCTGCGCCGAACAGCAGGTTGAGCACGAACAGCGGCGCCAGGCTCAAGCCCAGCTGTCGCCACCAGGCGAGGGCCAGCCGGCGCCGCACCTGCTCGCGGGTCATGCCTTTTCCTCGGCCTCGCCCTGGTGCTGATTGCCCAGCAGGTGACCCAGTTTGTTGGCTTTGGTGGCCAGGTAATATTTGTTGTATTCGTTGTGTTCGATCTGCAGCGGCATGCGCTGGGAGACCACAATGCCCATATCGGTGAGAGCTTTAACCTTGCGCGGATTGTTGGTCATCAGTTTGAGCGAGGCGATGCCCAGGTAATCCAGCATCGGCAGGCAGATCGCGTATTCGCGCAGGTCGGCACCGAAACCCAGACGCTCATTGGCCTCCACCGTGTCGGCACCGCCATCCTGCAGCTCATAGGCGCGAATCTTGTTCAGCAGGCCAATGCCGCGGCCTTCCTGGCGCAGATAGAGCAGCACCCCACGGCCTTCGGCAGCGATGGCCCGCATGGCCGCTTCGAGCTGAAAACCGCAATCGCAGCGCAGGCTAAACAGTGCATCGCCGGTCAGGCATTCGGAATGCAAACGACCGAGCACCGGTGCGCCGTCGTCGAACTCACCGAGGGTCAGGGCGATGTGCTCAAGCCCGGTCGATTGCTCGCGAAAGCCATACATGGTGAATACGGCAAAGGGGGTAGGCAGCTTAGAGGCGGCAACAAAGACGACGGGCACCGGATGCTCCTGATCGAAAAGAAAAAGGTACAGGGGCCGCATTGTAACAGCAGCGCCAGCCCACGCAGCAGGCTGAATACCCACCGACAAACGGCCTAATTGGCCGCGGCTGCCGGTGCGTCGACACCGCAGCGGCCGCTCAGCGACTCAACGCACAGCGCCATGCGGGCCGCTACGGACGGTTCAATCGAAGGGATACGGCTGCTGCCAGTGGGCAAACAGCGGACGCAGGCTGGCATTTTTCACCAATACCTCCATGCGTCGATCGAACAGTGCGGCCAACGCCCGGCCTTGGGGATTATCGGCAAAACCCAGAAACAGCGGCAGACGCTGCACGTCGGTGATCCGGAAGAGCGTCGGGTCCGCCGCCTCGCGCAGCACCTGCTCGACCTCGGTGCGGGCATCCACATAGAAGTCCACATGACCCTGCGCAAGCATGGGCAGAATGCCGCTGCGCCGCTGGATTTCCCGGAAGCGGAGCAGGTTCGGCAAATAGTGCTGATATTCATAGCCGCGCACCCAGACCAGCCGCCAGCGCCCCAGAGTTTCCAGGGTCGGCACGGGCTGGCTGGCGAGACCGAGGACGCTGATCTGATCGGCATCGTAGTGCCAGCGCGGGTAGATAACGTGCTCGCTCACCTCATCGCGGTAGGAGCCGACCCAAGCGTCGGCTTCGCCACGCTGGACCAGGCCGATGGAGCGGGTATAGGGCACGCTCTGGATCTGCACCGCGACCCCGGCCGGCTCGAATACCCGGCGCAGAATATCCCAGGCCAGCCCCGTACCGTCGCGCTCGGTGTGCCCTTCCCAGACATCACTGGCCAGCCGAATCTGCGCCGGCAGCGCTTGCTCGGCCGCTATCGCCGGCGCGGCCTGCAGCGCCGATGCGCCCAGCAACATCCAGAGCACGCCCCATCGCCAACCACCCATACACCACCACCTTCATCAAATTCGTCGGTTAATTCGCGGCCGACGCCGCTTTGAAATGCTCATAGCCGCGCGCGGTTGGCGTGACCGGTTGGCCGGCGGCATCTAACAGTTGCACGCCCTGCCCGGCTGCCACCGAACCGATTACCCGCAGTCCCGCATGCGCAGCCTGCAGTGCCGGCCATTGCGACGGTGGCAGGGTGAACAACAGCACATAATCATCGCCTCCGCTGAGGGCACAGGCGCGCGCGGCGGGCAGTTCGAGCAGCGCGTGCAGCGCCGACGACAGCGGCAGCTGCTCCAGTTCGATGCGCAGCGCAACGCCCGAGGCTGCGGCGATATGCGCGCCGTCCGCCAGCAAGCCGTCGGAGATATCCAGCGCCGCCGTGGCGCGCCCGCGCAGGGCCAGACCCAGCGCGAACTGCGGCTGCGGCGACCAATAGCGGGCCAGCAAAGGCGCGCTAATCTGCGCGGCCACCTGACGTTGGCCCAGGACCAGCGGCAAGGCGCCCGCAGCATCGCCCAACGGCCCACCGACGCAGAGCAGATCGCCCGGTTGCGCCCCGCTGCGGCGCAGCGCCTGGCCACGCGGCACGCTGCCGAACACGGTGAGGGTCAGGCTTAGCGGGCCGCGGGTCGTGTCGCCGCCGATCAGGCTCAGGCCACAGCCCTGCGCCATGGCATTCAAGCCCTGGGCAAAAGCCTGCAGCCAGGCGGGTTGTGCGTGCGGCAGGGTCAACGCCAGGGTGAAGCCCAGCGGTGCGGCGCCCATGGCGGCCAAGTCGCTGGCCGCCACGGCGAGCGCCCGCTGGCCGAGCAGAAAGGGTTCGCAAGGATCGGGAAAATGCACCCCGGCGACCAAGGTGTCGGTGGAAATCGCCAGCTGTTCGCCAAGGGGTAGCTCCAGCAGCGCGCAATCATCGCCAATACCCAACGCCACGCCCGCGCCAGCCTGGGCACAGGGCGCCGTGGCGAAGTACTGGTGGATCAGCTCGAACTCGCCCACCGGCAGGTGCTTAGCGCTTGTAGGCTTGGACTTCGGCGCTGCGCAGCAAAGGCGCCAGTTTGTCCAGCACGCCATTGATGAACTTGTGCCCGTCGGTGGCGCCATACACCTTGGTCAGCTCGATGCCTTCGTTGATTACCACGCGATACGGCACGTCGGTACGCTTGAGAAACTCGTAGGTCGACAGGCGCAAAATCGACAGTTCAACCGGGTCCAGCTCGTCTAGCGAGCGATCCAGCAGCCCCGCGAAGGCCTCATCGATCTGGGTCTTGTTGGCCGGCACGCCATGCAGGATTTCCCTGAAGTAAGCGCTATCCACCGAAGTGAAATCGTTATCGACGCGAAACTGCGCCTCGATTTCATTGATCGATTGCCCGGCCAGCTGCCACTGATACAACGCCTGCAGGGCGAGGCTGCGGGCCAACCGGCGCGCGGCAATTTTACCCTTGGGGGCATTCGGGCCAATTTCTGGCGGAGTGTTAAAACTCTCTTGCTCGTCGCTAATCATTTGGCCTCCAACTGCGCCAGGAGGTTGACCATTTCCAGGGCGGACAACGCGGCTTCAGCGCCTTTATTGCCAGCCTTGGTGCCGGAACGTTCGATGGCTTGCTCGATGGAATCGACGGTCAGCACGCCGAACGCCACCGGAATCCCGAAATCCAGGGCGATTTTGTTCAAGCCCTGAGTGCAGCCACCGGCCACGAATTCAAAGTGCGGCGTACCGCCACGGATAACCGCACCCAGGGCGATGATCGCCGCGTACTCGCCGCGCTGGGCGACTTTCTGGGTAATCAATGGGATTTCCACCGCGCCTGGCACACGGATAACGGTGATGTCGCTTTCGCTCACGCCGTGCCGCACCAGAGCGTCGACCGCGCCGCTGACCAAGCTGTCCACGACAAAACTATTGAAACGGCCGACCACCAAGGCGAAGCGGCCTTTGGGGACGAGGAAGTTACCTTCGATGGTCTTCAGGGTCATGCGGGTCTCGTTTAGGTAAAGAGCCAGGGCGCCACGCGGCGCCCTGCAAGGACTGTGTAAAGCGAAATAGACCTGACGCTGTGTTTCGCGGGTGCCATTCAAGCGGTTGGCGCGCAACCGCGTTGATCCAACGTGCAGCCAGGCTTTATTCAGCGGGCAGGTATTCTACAACCTCTAGGTCGAAGCCGGATATCGCATTGAACTTCATCGGCGAACTCATCAGGCGCATCTTGCGCACGCCGAGGTCGCGCAGTATCTGCGAACCCGCGCCCACGGTGCTGTAAGTCGTCGGGGTGGGCACTTTGCCGCCGGTGCTCAATTGACGTTCCAGATGCACCAATAGCTCGGGGCCGGTCAGTGGATTACCCAACAACAGCACCACACCGCTACCGGCCTCGGCCACCTTGGCCATGGCTGCGCGCAAGCTCCAGCGACCCGGCTGATTGACCATAAACAGGTCGCGCAGCGGCTCCATGTTGTGCACCCGCACCAGGGTCGGCTCGTCGGCGCAGATGTTGCCCAGGGTCAGTGCCATGTGCACATCGTTTTCCACCGAGTCGTTGTACGTGACCAGCGTGAACTGGCCCAGCTCGCTGTCCAGCGCCTGTTCGCTGATGCGCTTGACGGTGTGTTCGTGCAGCAGGCGGTAGTGAATCAGGTCAGCGATAGTGCCGATTTTCAGGTCATGCAGTTCGGCAAAGGTTTCCAGTTCGGCGCGCCGGGACATGCTGCCGTCGTCGTTCATCACCTCGCAGATCACCCCGCTCGGCTCGAAACCGGCCATGCGCGCCAGGTCGCAGGCTGCCTCGGTGTGGCCGGCCCGGGCCAGCACGCCACCGAGCTGGGCCATCAAGGGAAAGACATGGCCGGGGCTGACGATATCTGCAGCCGTGGCCTCTTTGCCGACCGCGGTGCGCACGGTACAGGCCCGGTCCGCCGCCGAGATGCCGGTGGTAACCCCGACTGCCGCCTCGATGGACACGGTGAAGTTGGTGCCAAACCCGGAATCATTGCGCGGCGCCATCATCGGCAGCTTGAGCAACTCACAGCGCTCGCGGCTCATGGGCATGCAGATCAGCCCGCGGGCATGCTTGGCCATGAAATTGATGTGCTCGGCGGTGACGCATTCCGAGGCGATGATCACGTCGCCTTCGTTCTCGCGGTCTTCGTCATCCATCAAGATGACCATCTTGCCTTGGCGAATGTCTTCGACCAGTTCTTCGATGCTATGGAGCGCCATGGGGCTTCCTTAAAAAATTACCAACAATAAATAAACAGTGTTTAAACCGGCCTTATAAAAAGCGCTGTAGCCGTTAACGCTGGCAACTCGTTTTTGCAGGATGGATTTGCCATCCATGCATAACGGGAACAGCGCCGTCTAAAAGTGGCCTCAGGGTTGGGGCGCGCTGTGCTCGGCCATCAAGCGTGCGCCGAGGTTCTCGCCCAGGTTGCCGCTCGGCGCCGATTCGGCGGCTTTATCGCCTAACAGCAAGCGCTCCAGGTAACGCGCCAGCAGATCCACTTCCAGATTGACCGACTGCCCTGGCTGGTAGTCGCCCATGATGGTTTCACTCAAGGTATGCGGCACGATGGTCAGCTCGAATTCGGCGCCATTCACCGCGTTAACCGTCAGGCTGGTGCCATCGACGGTGATCGACCCCTTGAGGGCGATGTACTTGGCCAGTTCGCGCGGGGCGCGCAGGGTGAATTGCACGGCGCGGGCATTCTCAGCCCGGGCCAGCACCTCGCCGACGCCATCCACATGACCGCTGACCAGGTGTCCACCCAGGCGGCTGGTGGGCAGCAGGGCTTTTTCCAGATTCACCCGGCTGCCGGCCTGGAGCGTGCTCAAGGCCGAGCAGGCCAGGGTTTCGCGGCTGACATCTGCCCAAAAACCATCGCCGGGCAGCGCCACCGCAGTCAGGCACACCCCGTTGACGGCGATGCTGTCGCCCAGTTGGACGTCAGTCAGGTCCAGCGTGCCGGTGGCGACATGCAGGCGCACGTCGCCCTCTTGAGGGCTGAGGGCACGAATACTGCCGATCGCGGCGATTATACCGGTGAACATGCCGCCTCCCGGGCGACGAGCCGGCAGCATTCACCGCCGGCTAGCTGCGTGACAGAAGATGCCGCACACGCAGAAATCACCGAGTGCCCGGCAGCCTCCGCGAATAACCGGCAATACGAAAAATAGGCCATGGTAAAACTCCTGTTTTATGCACATTTATGCAAAACAGGGCGTGTGGATCGAAAGGGATTTTGCAGACGCAGATGCTCATGCACCTTGACAGGCAATCCCGTTCTCTCTTTATCCGGACTGTAACCGTCGGCCCTGGAATCACACCGGGTCTGCTGACCTTGCCTGGCGCGCCGGATAACCGATTCGTCGGGCAAGCGCTCGCGGGCTAGACGCATTGCGCGCCATTACCGCCGGTGGGGAATCGCACCCCGCCCTGAGAACGTTTCAGCCACATGCGTGGCTGGCACGGGTTTTATCACATTTGCCGCCGCCACGCATGGCTTTGTCTAGCCCTGCGGAACCGCGGTGATCCGCCAATCGTCGCCGATGGCGCGGATATCGACGATCTTCAGCGCCGGCGCATCGGCCATCCGTGCCAGTGGCCAATCGAGCAACGGCTTGGCACTGGAGCCGAGAAAAGTGGCCGCCATAAACAGCTGATATTCATCCACCAGACCGGCCTTGGCAAAGGCGCCGGCCAGACGCGGCCCCGCTTCCACCAGCACCTCATTGGCGCCGCGACGAGCCAGTTCACTGAGCAGTTTGTGCAAGTCGACATGGCCATTGCTGGCGGGCACAGCCAGCAATTCGTGGCCCTGCTCAAGAAAGCGCTCACGCGCCGAAGCGGCCGCGCAGGTCGCCACCAAGGCCGCGCCGGCCTGATAAAAAGGTGCCGTCAGCGGCACCCGCAGCTGCCCGTCGACCAACACCCGCAGCGGCGGACGGGCCAGTGCCAGGGCCGTCAACTCGGCATCCAGACCCAGCTCATCGGCGCGCACGGTGAGTCGCGCACCATCGGTCAGCACCGTATCGGCCCCGCTCAGCACCACGCTGGCCTGGGCGCGCAACCGCTGCACCGCGCCACGTGCAGCAGGCCCGGTGATCCACTGACTTTCACCGCTGGCCATGGCCGTGCGTCCATCCAGGCTCATCGCCAGCTTGACCCGAACGAAGGGCAAGCCCTGCTCCATGCGCTTGATAAATCCGGCATTCAGGCTGCGCGCCTGTTGCTCCAGTACGCCGCACTGCACCGCAATACCAGCCTGCATCAAGCGCAGCAAACCGCGCCCGGATACCTCGGGATTGGGGTCTTGCATGGCCACCACCACCCGCGCAATTCCGGCCTGGATCAGCGCATCGGCGCAGGGCGCGGTACGGCCGTGATGGCTGCAAGGTTCCAGGGTCACGTAAGCGGTAGCCCCGCGGGCCTGTTCGCCCGCCTGTTGCAAGGCGTGGACCTCGGCATGTGGCTCGCCGGCGCGGGCGTGCCAACCTTCACCGAGCACCTGCCCGTCGCGCACGATCACGCAGCCGACTCGCGGATTCGGATGGGTGGAATACAGCCCCTTGCGCGCCAGCTCTAGAGCCCGGCCCATGCACGACACGTCGAGTAGCATCGAACCGGTCATTGCGCTTGCTCCGGTTTTTTTGTCGGTTCTTTGGCTGAATCTTTTTGAGGTTCTTTCTGTGGTTCTTTCTTCGGATCGTTTGGCGATTCTTTTTGCTGCTGCATGGATTCGTTGCTCGGTTCTTTCATCGGCTCACGAGACAGCCGGTCGATTTCCTCGCGAAATTCGTTCAAATCCTGAAAACGCCGATAGACCGAGGCGAAGCGGATATAGGCCACTTCATCGAGATTATGCAGCTCGACCATCACCAGTTCGCCGAGCACCAGCGACTTGATTTCGCGTTCGCCGGTGGCGCGCAACTTGTGCTTGATATGGGCGATGGCCGCTTCCAAACGCTCAAGGCTGACCGGACGTTTTTCCAGGGCGCGCTGCATGCCGGCGCGCAATTTGTCTTCGTCAAAAGGCTGGCGGCTGCCGTCCTGTTTGATCAAGCGCGGCATCACCAACTCAGCCGTTTCGAAGGTTGTAAAACGCTCCCCACAGGACAGGCATTCGCGCCGACGGCGCACTTGCTCACCCTCAGCGACCAAACGCGAATCGATGACCTTGGTTTCATTTGCAGCGCAGAAAGGACAATGCATAAGTGGGTAGGCAACGTAAAAAAGGGGGAAGAAAAAACCGCTTTATGGTAGCGCATCCGACTGGCAAGACAAGCTGCTGGCATTGCGCGACTCAGGCCTGGGCACCTTCTGGCCTTCCCTGCCCAGCGTGATGCTATTGCGCCAGTCATGTCGACGTACGTCAGTTTGCTTGACGGCGCAGGCCTTTGTGCTTGCCGCCAGTGCCTGGTCGCTTCAAGCTTGAGGTTTTCCAGCGGCTGACGATCTGATCATGAGCGATACCCCATCTATTTTTGACGTATCCAGCGCCAACTTCGATCAGCTGGTGATCGAGAACTCCTTTCACAAGCCGGTGCTGGTGGATTTCTGGGCCGACTGGTGCGCGCCCTGCAAGGCACTGATGCCGCTGCTGGCGCAGATCACCGAAGGCTATCGGGGCGAACTGCTGCTGGCCAAGGTCAACTGCGATCTGGAGCCCGACCTGGTCGCCCGCTTCGGTATCCGCAGCCTGCCCACCGTGGTGCTGTTCAAGGACGGCCAGCCAGCCGATGGATTTAACGGCGCCCAGCCGGAATCGGCCATTCGCGCCCTGCTCGCGCCGCATGTGCAAGAGCCACCCGCGCCCGACATCGATCCGCTGGAAAGCGCCCAAGCACTGTTTGCCGAAGGACACATCGGCGAGGCCGAAGCCCTGCTGCAGCTGCTGCTAAGCGAGACCCCGGAGACAGCCGACCAGGCACCGCTTCCGGAAAAAACCGCCGCACTTATTTTGTACGCCCGCTGCCTGGCCGAACGCGGCGCGCTGGACCAGGCGCAAACCACCCTGGATGCGGTCAAGAGCGACGACTATAAACAGCCGCTGGCCGCGGCCCGGGCGCAGCTAACGTTTCTGCGCCAAGCGGCCGACCTGCCAGAGGTAGCCAGCCTGAAAACCCGCCTGGCACAAAACGACGAAGACGACGAGGCGGCCTACCAGCTGGCCATCCAGCAACTGGCACGCCAGCAGTACGAACCGGCTCTGGAGGCGCTGCTGAAGCTCTTTCTGCGCAACCGCAGCTACGCCGATGGCCTGCCGCACAAAACGCTGCTGCAGGTATTCGATCTGCTGGGCAGCGATCACCCACTGGTCACCACCTATCGCCGCAAGCTGTACCAGGCGCTGTATTGAGGCTCTGTTCGCCTTATGGGTTGGCGCTGATCGCCACGTAGGAGCCGATTTATCCGCGATGATCCCGCCGAGAAACTCGCGGGCGGACACTTACAAAAGCACCATCCAGAATCAACCATTAACCTGATTCGCAATGAGCCTCAGCAACTACTGTCAGCGAGCCTCCGCGAGCGAAGCGCGGAGGCGAAAGCCACGGACTTACCCGCAATGGTTTGGCACGGTGAGCAGGGAAATCGCCGTGTGGTGATCCCTGGCCGGCGTGCAGTGGCACGGATTGAGATGCATTGCTAACCCGGAAACCTTACCCCAATGAACCGGCGGGCTGACGCGGCGCGCCTAGGTCGCCCTGCCCGCGCGCCCTCCAAACTTATCGGCAATTTTTAACGCGTACTCGCCGCAGGCAGTACGCCACAAACGGAACTCATCACCGGCAAGCCGCAAGCTGACGGTCTAACGTTTCGCAACCAAACGCAGTGCCTTTCTCACGCCAACCGCCGCCCTGGCGGCAAACGGCGCTGGTCAACAGCATACAAACATTGTTATAACGTAACGACTTATTGATCAACGCCTTCCTGGAGTCCGTTATGCGCCGCCTGCTGCTTGCACTGCCCTTCGCCCTGCTGCCCCTGACGCTTGCCCAAGCGGCCGAGCACACTCATGAGCATGCCGAGCACGCCAGCCTGAGCGCCCATGAGCATGGCGCGGCACAGTTGAATGCAGCGCTGGACGGCCAGACCCTGGAACTGCAGCTGGAAAGCCCGGCCATGAATCTGGTGGGCTTCGAGTACCGAGCCAAAACCGCCGCGGATCAGGCTACCGTCGCCGCCGTTCGTGCCGAGCTGGAAAATCCCCTGAGCCTGTTCAGCCTGCCCACCGCGGCCGGTTGCACGCTGACCACGCATGAACTGGAAAGCCCGCTGTTCGGCACCACATCCCCGCCCGCGCAACACTCAGCCGACACGCATGACCAACATGCCGAAGATGCCGAAGATGCCGAACACGGTACGCACGACAATCACACCGCCGAAACAACGGCCGCCGCCCCAACGCAACATGCTGAACATGACGATCATGTTCAGCATGAAAAAGCCCCGCATGACGCACATGACGCACATGACGCACATGACGACCCTGCACAACACGCGAAGGACACCACAGACCAAGACGCTATGGCTGAAGAAAGTCACAGCGAGATTCACGCGCACTACCAGTTCGAGTGCAGCACGCCGGCCGCGCTGACCAGCCTCGATCTGGGTCCGCTGTTCGAGCGATTTCCCGCCACCCAGAAAATCCAGGTACAACTGATCGGCCCCAATGGCCAGCAAGGCCTCGAACTTATGCCGAGCAACAGCCGCTTGAGCTTCTGATCGGTTAAAGACGTTGTACCCGTTAACGGGCAACGCGCTTTTGGAGGGAGATTTTCAGCCCTCCAGCGCTACATGTTGGCCGTGGTGGGCTGAAGCCCACCATACGATTTGCCGCCAACCCATACCGCTGCTATCGCTAAATAAATGCCTGGGCGAGTCACTGCGCCCTCCTCTTTCGTCTCCACACATCGCGATGCTATGAACCCTCTGATCGAACTTGCCGACCTCGGCTTCGCTTGGCCCGGCCAAGCCGAGTTGCTGGACATCCCGCGCTTTCAACTCGCCCACGGTGAGAGCCTGTTTCTCAAGGGCCCCAGCGGCAGCGGCAAAACCACCTTGCTCGGTCTACTCGGCGGCGTACAAACGCCCGGGCGCGGCAGCATCCGCCTGCTGGGCCAGGAGCTGACGGCCCTGTCGTCCGGCGCCCGCGACCATTTTCGGGTCGACCACACCGGCTATATCTTCCAGCAGTTCAACCTGCTGCCGTTTTTATCGGTGCGGGCGAATGTCGAGCTGCCCTGCCATTTTTCGACGCTGCGCCGCCAGCGCGCCAAGCAGCGCCATGGCAGCGTCGAACAGGCCGCCACGCAGCTACTGGCCCACCTGGGGCTGCACGACAAACAGCTACTGGCCCGGCGCGCCGACACGCTGTCGATCGGCCAGCAGCAGCGGGTCGCCGCCGCCCGCGCACTGATCGGTCAGCCGGAACTGGTTATCGCCGACGAGCCCACGTCGGCCCTCGACGCTGACGCGCGCGAAGTGTTTATCCAGCTGCTGTTCAGCGAATGCCGCGAGGCCGGCGCCAGCCTGCTGTTTGTCAGCCATGACCAGAGTTTGGCGCCGCTGTTCGACCGCAGCCTGTCGCTGGCCGAGCTCAACCGCGCCACCCTGCCGACGGAGATTTAAGGTGTATTTATTGCGTCTGGCCATGGCCAGCCTGAACAATCGGCGCTTAACCGCGCTGCTCACGGTATTCGCCATCGCCCTGTCGGTGACGCTGCTGCTGGCGGTAGAACGGGTGCGCACCGAAGCGCGCGCCAGCTTCGCCAGCACTATCAGCGGCACCGACCTGATCGTCGGCGCCCGCTCCGGCTCGGTGAGCCTGCTGCTGTATTCGGTGTTTCGCATCGGCAACGCCACCAACAATATTCGCTGGGACAGCTTCGAGCAGATCGCCAAAAACCCTCAGGTCAAGTGGGCCATTCCCCTCTCGCTGGGCGACTCGCACCGCGGCTATCGGGTGATGGGCACCAGCCGCGCCTACTTCGAGCATTACCAGTACGGTCGCGGCCAGGCCCTGCAACTAGCCGTCGGGCGCGCCTTCGCCGACGATCCTTTCGAAGTGGTGCTCGGCGCCGAAGTGGCTGAGGCGCTCACGTATTCGCTGGGAGACCAGTTGGTACTGGCCCATGGCGTGGCCACCATCAGTCTGCTCAAGCACGATGACAAGCCCTTTCGCGTGGTCGGTATTTTGCGGCGCACCGGCACGCCGGTAGATCGCACCCTGCATATTTCCCTGGCCGGCATGGAGGCGCTGCACATCGACTGGCAGAACGGCATGCCGGCCCGCGGCGCCGCTCAAGTCAGCGCCGCACAAGCCCGCGACTTAGACCTCACGCCCAGCGCCATTACCGCGGTGCTGCTGGGCCTGAACAGCAAGATCGCCACCTTTAGTCTGCAGCGGGCGATTAATGAATTTCGCGGCGAACCGTTGCTGGCGATACTCCCCGGCGTGGCGCTGCAGGAGCTCTGGAGTCTGATGGGCACTGCCGAACAGGCGTTGTTCGTGGTGTCGCTGTTCGTGGTACTGACCGGACTGATCGGCATGCTCACCGCCATTCTCACCAGCCTCAACGAACGCCGCAGAGAGATGGCGATCCTCCGTTCGGTGGGCGCGCGACCTTGGCATATCGCCAGCCTATTGATCGTCGAAGCGTTCGCCCTGGCCCTGGCCGGTGTGCTACTCGGATTGTTACTGCTCTATGTGAGCATCGCCCTGGCGCAGGACCCGGTGCAGGCCCATTTCGGTCTGTTTCTGCCGCTGGCCCTGCCCAGCGCCTACGAGTGGCGACTGCTCGGTGCGATTCTGGGCGCCGCCCTGCTGATGGGCTGCGTGCCGGCCTGGCGTGCCTATCGCCAGTCGCTGGCCGATGGCCTGTCGATCCGCTTTTGACTGCTCTCCTCCCTAAAGGTAGAAGATTCCCACTTCAACGAGCGCAGCCCATGTTGACTTACAGCACAGGACTAACACGCTCTCCAAGGGCTAACACCGCCAGCCCGGCGGCTTTGATATTGATCGCGGCGTTTACGTCACGATCAAGCTCTGCATGGCACTTCGGGCACGTCCAGGAACGAACGTGCAACAGGAGTGCTTTCAAGGTGTATCCACAACACGAGCAACGCTTGGAGCTTGGGAGCCACTGGTCGATGCTGACCACTTGGCGCTCGGCCCACTTGCCCTTGTACTCAAGCTGGCGCACAAACTCACCCCAGCCCACATCGGCGATGGCTTTGCTTAGTTTCGGGTTGCGGATCATGTTTTTCACTTTTAGGGTTTCGACGCAAACCACTTGGTTCTCGTTAATCAGTCTGCGGGACAGCTTGTGCAAGTTGTCCGAACGGCAATCGGAAATCTTCGCGTGAACACGCGCAACCTTGAGTTTGGCCTTGGCGCGATTGGCCGAACCGAGCGTTTTCTTGCTCAGTCGACGCTGCACCAAAGCCAGCCGGGCGGCGTATTTTGCGGTATGGCGGGGATTACCGGTTCTCTCTCCCTGATCGGTGACGAACAGGTCTTTCAGGCCGAGGTCGATGCCCACCATGCGTGGCGTGATGGGCAGTGTCTCTGCTTCAAATTCACACAGGCACGACACGAAGTAGCGCCCGGCGCAGTCTGTGGACACGGTAAGGGTGGACGGCTCACACGGCAGTTCACGGCTCCAACGGATAGCCAGTGGGGTTTTGCTCTTGGCCAAGAACAGATTGCCGTCCCGGTATTGGAACCCCGAGCGCGTGAACTCGGCAGACTGCTTACCGTGTTTTTTCTTGAAAGTTGGATAGGCTGCACGACCTTCAAAGAAGTTCTTGAAGGCGCTCTGCTGGTGGCGCAGCGACTGCTGCAAGGGAACGCAAGACACCTCGCCCAAAAAGGCCAATTCGGGAAGCTTCTTAATCGCGGTAAGCCTCGCGCTTGCCGCGGTGTAGCCAATCTTGATCTGCTCTTGATAGAACGCATCTGTTCTCCAGCGCAATACCGAATTGTAGACAAAGCGCACACAACCGAACGTCTGCGCCAGAAGCTGAGATTGTTCTGGCGTTGGGTAGAAACGGTATTTGTAGGCGCGCTGCTTTTTCATAGCTCAAAGCATAGTCCTAGGCTGTGAGCTGACAAATCTTAGATAGCAGAGAGAGTGAGATCAAAGGAACGCTATCCCTCCCCGGCCTGAAGGCTGAGGTTTCTCGCGTTAAGCATGATGAAAAAGTTGGGTATGACGCATTGTGTTGCCAGCGCATTCGCCGCTCTGCTGCTCGCGGCGCCCGCTTGGGCCGAGTCGGTGCTCGACCTCACTTGGTCCGAGCTGATCCCACAGGGCGCGCCAGCCGCTGCGCCGCCGCCAGTGGTTCACGACCTGTCGCAACTGGCCGACACCCTGTCGGCCGAAAGCGGCCCGGGCATGGCGCAAATGTCGCCAGCCGCGCCGGTGGTCCAGGCGCTGGATGGTCAGGCGGTGAAACTGCCGGGTTACATAGTGCCGCTGGAGGTAACCGAGGAAGGTCGCGTGGTGGAGTTTCTGCTGGTGCCCTACTTCGGCGCCTGCATCCATGTACCGCCACCGCCGTCGAACCAGATAGTCCACGTCAGAAGTGAACTGGGCGTACGCCTGGATGCGCTGTATCAGCCGTTCTGGGTCGAGGGTCCGCTCAAGGTCGAGGTCAGCAGCAGCGACCTGGCCGAAGCCGGCTACAGCATGAATGCGGACAAGATCTACGCCTATGAGAGCCCCGAGGGCTGACGGGTAACCTGGCGCGGCGCCAAGTCCAACACCGGCCGTTGAGCCCGAAGCGGATAGGTGAACACCCATCACAGGCCGCGCTTGCATAGGTACTCAAACAATTCGCGGCGCCACTTGGCGATGATCAGGCGATCGATGACGGCGCTGTCGGCGTGCAATTGAACTGAGTTCATCAGGCACTTCCCTGGCCTAGGCTCGCGGACCATGCACGCCGACTCTTCTGCCGGCGCTTGGGGCCGAGCATCGCCCTGGAATGTGGGACTATCCGCTGCAAAAAAAGACTGGGGTATTACCGAAAGCATCAAGGCCAAATCGCCAGCCATAAGCCAGCAAATACTGAACAGCGCTATGCGTTGCTGATGGTGTGCGAATGCGCGTGGCGATCCCGGCTGGGGCTGACGGCGAAACGGGTGCGGTAGCTACGGGAGAAATACGAAGCCGACTCAAAACCGCAGGCCAGGCTCACTTCCAGCACGCTCAGGTCGGTCTGTTGCAGCAACTGCTGAGCTTTGTCCAGGCGCAAGCCCAGGTAGAACCTGCTCGGTGTGTCCTTGAGGTGCAGGCGAAACAGCCGCTCCAACTGGCGCCGAGTTATTCGCACATGCTTGGCCAATTCCAGGGTAGTCCGCGGCGGTTCGCTGTAGCGCTCCATCTGGTCGATCACCTGAACCAGCTTATGGTTGCTAACGCCGTAGCGCGTGGTGATCTGCAGGCGCTGGTGATCCTGACGCCGACGGATGCGCCCGAGCACGAACTGCTCAGACACTTGTACGGCCAATTCCGGGCCATGGGCCTGAGCGATCAGCTCGAGCATCAGGTCGATGGAGGCGGTACCCCCGGCCGAGGTGATACGTCGTCGGTCGATTTCGAACAGTTCCTGGGTCGCCTGTAGCTGTGGATAAGACTCTTTGAACGCCTCCAGCGCTTCCCAGTGCAGGGTCAGCCGATAATCGTCGAGCAACCCTGTTTCGGCCAATATAACGCTGCCGGTGTCGAGAGCGCCGAGGGTCACGCCATCGTGATCGAGACGCCTGAGCCACTGCTGTAACGCTGCGGTGCAGCATTTTAGCGGCTCGAATCCGGCTACCAGCAGCAGGGTTGCGTCCTTGTCCAGAGGGTGCAGCGCGGCGTCAGCGTTGATCGACATGCCATTGCTCGCCACTACTGCCTCGCCGTCGGTGCTCAGCACATGCCAGCGATACAACTCGCCGCCAAAGCGATTGGCCACCCGCAATGGCTCCACAGCCGACACAAAGCCCATCACCGAAAACCCGGGCAGCAGCAAAAAATAGTAATCCTTGGGCATGAATCGAGAATCCTGGTGGGCGCAGTGGGATGGTCGACCTTAGCGTCAGCCAGTGTTCGGATGGTCGCTAACGTGCAAATGCAGGTCGATTCTGTGCGTTTTGTCGTGGTGGTAGCTGCGTACCTTGGCTTTACCGCATAGCAGGTGCGGGAAAATAACAATCCACCTGCCGAGGAACCTCCATGAACCGAATGATCAGCGGCTGCCTACTTACGCTCGGCAGCACCCTTTTACTCGGCAACACTGCCATGGCTTCCGAACCCGCCGTCTGCAAGAACGTGCGCATGGGCGTGGTCAGCTGGACCGATGTAATTGCCACCAGCGCCATGACTCAGGTGCTGCTCGACGAATTAGGCTATCAGACCAAACAGACCAGCGCGTCGCAGCAAATCATCTTCGCCGGGATTCGCGACCAGCGCCTGGATCTGTTTCTCGGTTACTGGAACCCGCTGATGACTCAGACCATTGCGCCTTTCGTCGAGCAGAAACAGGTCAAGGTGCTCGACACGCCAAGCCTCAGCGATGCGCGGGCAACCCTGGCGGTGCCGACGTATCTGGCAGAAAAAGGCCTGAAAACCTTCGCCGACATTGCCCAGTTCGAGGAGCAACTGGACGGCAAGATCTACGGCATCGAACCCGGCTCCGGCGCCAACACACAGATCAAAGCCATGATCGAGAAAGACCAGTTCGGCCTCGGCGACTTCCAGCTAGTGGAGTCCAGCGAAGTCGGCATGCTTTCCGCCGTCAGCCGAGCGGTCCAGCGCGATAAAGCCATCGTGTTCTTCGGCTGGGCGCCGCACCCGATGAACGTCAACCAGAAGATGACCTATCTCACGGGTAGCCAGGGCGCCTTGGGGCCGGATGAAGGGGCAGCGACGGTCTGGACCGTCACTGCGCCGGATTATGCCGAGCGCTGCCCGAATATCCACCGCCTGCTGAGCAACCTGACGTTCAGCGCCGAAGATGAGAGCCGCATGATGCAACCGCTGCTGGACCATCAAGACCCGCTGGATTCGGCCAAGCAATGGCTCACAGAGCACCCGCAGGATCTGCAGCGCTGGCTCGCCGGGGTCAAGACCTTCGATGGTCGGGATGCCTTGAATAGCGTGCAATTCAGCCCGCAGCCCTGATTCAGTGCCGAAATAAACTGACCCACCCGCCCTCGCGCCTGCCTGGCCGAGGGCCGTTCCAAACCCCGAAGGATCTCCCGCCATGAACCATGACGTCATAGTCACCTGCGCCCTGACCGGTGCGGGCGACCTAACCGGACGCAACCCGCATGTCCCGGTCACCCCACAACAAATCGCAATGGCCGCTATTGAAGCAGCCAAGGCCGGCGCCACAGTGGTGCATGCCCATGTGCGTGACCCGCAGACCGGCAAGCCCAGCCGCGACACCGCCTTGTACCGCGAGGTGGTCGAACGCATCCGTGACAGCGGCGTGGATATCGTCATCAATCTCACCGCCGGCATGGGCGGCGACCTGGAAATAGGCCCGGGCGAGCGCCCCACCGAGTTTGGCCCGGGTACCGATCTGGTCGGCCCGCTGACCCGCCTGGCGCATGTCGAAGAACTGCTGCCGGAGATCTGCACCCTGGACTGCGGCACCCTAAACTTCGGTGATGGCGACACCATCTACGTTGCGACCCCCGCCCAATTGCGGGCTGGCGCCAAGCGCATCACCGAACTGGGAGTGAAGGCCGAACTGGAGATCTTCGACACCGGACACCTGTGGTTCGCCAAGCAGATGATCAAGGAAGGTCTGTTGGATAAGCCACTGTTCCAGCTGTGCCTGGGCATTCCCTGGGGTGCGCCGGCGGACACCATCAGCATGAAAGCCATGGTCGACAACCTACCGGCTGGCGCCACGTGGGCAGCCTTCGGTATCGGTCGTCAGCAGATGCCGATGGCCGCCCAGGCTTTGCTGCTGGGAGGGCACGTACGGGTGGGCCTGGAAGACAATCTGTGGCTGGAAAAAGGCGTACCCGCCAGCAATGCCAGCCTGGTCGAACGTGTTGGCGAGATCATTAGCCACTTGGGCGGTCGTGTGCAGACGCCGGCCGAAGGCCGCGTCACGATGGGTCTCAAGCCCCGCGATTGAGGTTCTGCCTTCGTGGGAGGGACCTTGGTCGCGAGCAACAGCGCGGACAAGGTCCTCCCAGCAAAGCCTGTCCAGGCGAATGACTCAATCAGGAATCAGCATGAATTTCATCACCCAAATCAATACCTTCGCGGCGCTGGGCAGTGGCGTCATCGGCAGTGGCTGGGTCGCCCGTGCCCTGGCCAATGGCCTGGATGTGGTCGCCTGGGATCCCGCCCCAGGCGCCGAGGCGGCTTTGCGCCTGCGCATCGACAATGCCTGGCCGGCACTGGAAAAGCAGGGTCTCAAACCCGGCGCTACACCCGACCGGTTGCGTTTCGTCGCTACCCTTGAGGAATGCGTGGCCGATGCCGATTTTATCCAGGAAAGCGCGCCGGAACGGCTCGATCTGAAACTCGAGCTGCATGCCAGAATCAGCGCCGCCGCCAAACCGAATGCCCTAATCGGCTCCTCCACCTCGGGCCTACTGCCGAGTGATTTCTACGCCAACACCAGCCATCCCGAACGGTGCGTAGTCGGCCACCCGTTCAACCCGGTGTATTTGTTGCCGCTGGTAGAAGTGGTCGGCGGTAACAAAACCGCGCCCGAAGCGGTGCAGGCAGCGATAAGCGTCTATGAATCATTGGGCATGCGAGCGCTGCATGTGCGCAAGGAAGTCCCAGGCTTTATTGCCGACCGCCTGCTCGAAGCGCTGTGGCGTGAGGCCCTGCACTTGGTGAACGACGGCGTGGCCAGCACCGGCGAGATCGACGATGCGATTCGCTTCGGCGCCGGTCTGCGCTGGTCCTTCATGGGCACCTTTATGACCTACACGCTGGCCGGTGGGGATGCCGGCATGCGCCACTTCATGAAGCAGTTCGGCCCGACATTACAATTGCCTTGGACTTACCTGAAAGCACCGCAACTCAGCGAAAAGTTGATCGACGACGTGGTTGATGGCACTCGCGCGCAACTCGGCACGCACAGCATCGCCGAGCTGGAACGCTACCGCGACGATTGTCTGCTGGCGGTGCAGGAGGCGGTGCGCAGCACCAAGGCCAAACATGGCATGGCGCTTGACGATTGAACCAATCCCCGCTGGAGTTCATTTAATGCCTGCACTGCTCACGTATAAAACACCCGTTCTCGCCGAGTGGGTAGATTACAACGGCCATTTGCGCGATGCCTTTTACTTGCTGATTTTCAGCCATGCCACCGATGCCTTGATGGATCAACTCGGATTGGCGAGTACTGACCGCGAGGCCAGCGGGCATTCGCTATTCACCCTGGAGTGCCATCTCAATTATTTACATGAGGTAAAGCTCGGCGCCCAGGTGGAGGTCCGTACCCAGTTACTGGGCCACGATCGCAAGCGCCTGCATATCTATCACAGCCTGCACTTGCTGGAGGCTACGGAAACCCTGGCCGCCAGCGAGCAAATGCTGCTCCACGTCGAACTGGCCGGGCCCCGCTCGGCACCCTTCACCGGCGCGGTGCTGAGCAAGGTCGAGGCCCTGGGCGAGGCCCATCGTCAGTTACCAACGCCAGCCTGGGTTGGCCACGTGATCGGCTTACCTGGCTAAACCGGGTGCTTTCCTGCAATTAGTCTGTGCACTCGTTGCCGGTGCACCCGCTCAGCGCCTCAGCCAAAACGACCTGCCCAACGACCTACTCATCGCGGCCATGGCCGTTGTTCGGCTGGCGCGCCTGTCGCTAACGGCGCCGATGCGAAAAATTGACGGAACACTGTTCCCTCGAATAGTCGAGATGATGCATGCAGGCTTGAGCAGGAAGACTTGCACGAACACCCGCAAGTCCTGGGTTTCAAGGCACCGCACGGCACCACGCCGCAGCAGGCCTGCGAACGGACAACCAGGCACGCACCATTGCGCTGCACAAGCGGGTTGAACGATTGCTGGCTAGCAGCGCGGCGGTGCTGCCGGCGACGCGCGAAGCGATTTCACGCCAACGGCTGCCGACCATCGGCCCACTATCGACAGAACCCCTGCTGAGTCCAGCCATCCCGCCTGACTGACGATCTGTCGAGGGCTCGCGGTGCAGATGGCGTATCCGCCTTTTGCTCAAGCTGCCCGGCGGACCCGACCTTTCTCGACAAATGGCGCGCTTATCGGCATCGCGCCGTGGCCTTTTCTTAGCGGCGCGGCTTTATCCATATGAGAAATGTGGATTAATTTAACCCAAGCGACGCCACTATTGAGCCAGGTCAATAAGCCCTGCTACGTCACTCCTTATCCTGCGAACCAGCCCCCACACACTGATAAACGCTTGGAGTTCACTATGCGTAAGCCCTTATTCGCCCTCCTCACTCTGGCCCTCGTCGCCCCCCTCGCCCAAGCGCATACCGCCGGCGATATCATCCTCCGAGCGGGCGCAATCACAGTTGACCCTCAAGAAAGCAGCAGTGATATCTGGGTTGGGGCGCTGAATACCGACGTAGCCGGCACTAAAGCCACCCTGAACAGTGACACCCAGCTGGGCTTGAACTTCGCTTATATGCTGACCAATCATGTTGGCATCGAACTGCTCGCGGCCACTCCGTTTAGCCATGATGTCGGCGTAGGCGGCATGCCAGGTGCATTCGCTGGTTTGAACGGTAAGCTGGGCGAGCTCAAGCATCTGCCGCCAACCCTGAGCGCCGTTTACTACCCGATGCAAAGCAGCTCCGCCTTCCAGCCCTATCTAGGCCTGGGTATCAACTACACCGCGTTCTTTGACGAAGAGTTAAGCAGCGAAGCCAAAGCTAAAGGTTTTAAAGGCTTGGATATGGAGAACTCCTGGGGCGTGGCATACCAAGTGGGCATGGACTACATGCTGACCGAAAACGTCATGCTCAACGGTCAGGTGCGCTACATCGATATCGACACCACCGGCACCACCTCGTATGGCGGCAGAGAGGTCAAGGTTGATGTAGAAGTCGATCCTTTGGTCTACATGGTTGGCCTGGGTTACAAGTTTTAACTGACCAGCGCAACCCAAAAACCCCGGCCTGGTTGATCAGCAGGCCGGGGTTTTTTGGGGCTGTTTTTCAGTGCAACAGCGCAGTAGCAAGCCACTCAGCTATGCCGGTAATAGCGGTCCAGCAAACTCGGCAAGGCTGAGCGCCAAGCGCGCGGTTTGATGCCGAAGGTATGCAAGATTTTCTTGCAGGCCAGCACCCCATACTGCGGTTCGTTCCCGGCATCCGGGCGGGCGGCATGCGCCTGCGCGCTGATGGTCTCGAGCGGCAGGGCGCGCAAGGTTCGCGCCTCGGCCAGAATCACCTGCCCCAGCGCCAGGGGCGTGGTCGCTTCATGGCCGCCGTAGTGGTAGGTGCCCCACAGCGCCGCGGCGCAGTCGAGTTGTTTGAGGATGGCCAGAATCACGCGTGCGGCATCATCGACTGGGGTCGGATTGCCGCGGCGGTCATCGGCCAGGAACAACTGCGACTTATGCTCGGCGCGCTGTAAAAAACGCCCAATTTCGCCCTCGGGGCTATCGTCCAGCAACCAGCCAAAGCGCAGCAGAACATGCTGCTGGCAGCGCGCTCGCACACTCTGCTCGACCTGCCAGAGCGCTTGCCCGCGCGCACTGAGCGGCCGCGGCTCTTCTTTCTCGCTGTACGCAGTGGCGCGCGAACCGTCGAATACCCGGTAACTGGATGGCTGCAACAAACCAATCGTGTGTTGCTCGCACAGTTCAGCAAGGCTCTCGATCATCTGTTCCTGAGCCGCAGAACGCGACTCGCTGGCGTCCTCAGACTGAAACCAGTCGAAGTAATAGGCCAGATTGACCAGCATATCGGGACGGGTTTCACTCAATAACTGGCTCAGGCTGGGCGCATCCCAGCCAGCCTCGGGCGGGCGTGGCGCGAGAAAACTGATGTCTTCTTCGGCGCCCAAGCGGATCAATGCCTGTCCTAGCGCACTTCCACCGCCCAATAGCATTAAACGCATCTGCATAAAAAGTCGGATTAACTCGGTTGGCGAAAGGATCGCGCAGGCTGCGCGCTGCAAGATTATGCCGGGTAACCAGCGAACAGCTGGATGCTGCCGTTTTACTGGGCCCCGTCCGAGCGCTACTGCGCAAAAATCCCTGCCAGTATGCCAATTTTGCGCAACGCTTGTCTCATGGCAGTGCGCCCGGCCCAAGGCTGCCCCTCCAGAATAGAGCGCATGCCTGCAAAGGCGGCATGACGGCCCGTCTTTACGGCTACTTCTGCGCGCGAATCACGTGTTTGATTTCTTGGAACGCCTGCAACCCCCAGGGCCCCAGCTCGCGGCCGATGCTGCTCTGTTTGTAGCCACCCCAGGCGACCTGCGGGAAAATCACCTGCGCCGTATTGATCCATACCAGCCCGGCCTGCAAGGCATTGGCGACCCGTTCTGCGGCGCGCTCATCGCGGCTGGCCACACTGGCAACCAGGCCAAACTCGCTGTCGTTGGCCAGGCGGATAGCCTCTTCTTCGGTAGCAAAACTGCGCACGCAGAGCACCGGGCCGAAAACCTCTTCGCACCACAGCGCACTGTCCAGGGGTACCTCGGTAAAAATGGTCGGCTGTACAAAATAGCCGCGCGGCAGGTCCGTTGGACGTTCACCGCCGCAGATCAGCTTCGCGCCAGCACGCAGGCCGCGCTCGATATGGCCGAGCACGCGCTGGTATTGCGCCTGGTTGACCAAGGCGCCCATTTCCACCTCCGGGTCAAACGGGTCGGCCACGCAAATGGCTTCGGCACGCACCTTGAGCCTCTGCAGAAACTCATCGAACAGTTCGGCGGCGACCAGCACCCGGCTGGTCGCCGAGCACATCTGCCCCGCGTTGAAGAAGCCGCCGCCACAGGCCAGCTCCACCGCCAGGTCGAGATCGGCATCGGCGAGCACCAGCAGCGATGATTTGCCGCCCAGTTCCAGGCTCACACCCTTGATGCTTTCTGCGGCGCGCTGCATGACCTGCACCCCCACCGGATTGCTGCCGGTGAAGGAAATTTTCGCCACTCGCGGGTCCACCGTCAACGGCGCGCCAACGGCCAGACCCGTGCCGCACACCAGATTGAACACCCCGTTGGGCAAGCCGCTCTCGGCAATGATCGCCGCCAGTTCCAGCTCGGGCAGCGGCGTAACTTCCGACGGCTTGAGCACCACGCAGCAGCCCGCGGCCAAGGCCGGGGCGAGTTTCCAGGCGGTGGTGACCATGGGGAAATTCCACGGCACGATCAAACCCACCACACCGCAGGGCTCATGCCGCAAACGGGCGGCGAAGGCGGCGCTGGGTAACGCCACCGCGCCATCCTGCTGAGCATCCAGGGCCTCGGCTAAATTGGCGTAGTACTCGAAGCAGGCGATCACATCATCCACATCGATGGCCGCCTCAAACAACGGTTTACCGTTGTTGCGCGACTGCAACTGCATCAAGTGCTCACGACGAGCCTGCACGCCACTGGCAATCTTGCGCAGCACTGCGCCGCGCTCGACGCCGGTGGTTTTGGCCCACTGCGAAAACGCCGCGCTGGCGGCATCCACCGCCTGCTTGACTGCCTGCTCATCGCCACCGCTCACGGTGGCCAAGGGTTCTTCCGTCGCTGGGTTGATCACCTGCAACAGTTCGCTGCCGGCGCGCCATTGGCCGTCGATATACAGGCCATTCAACGTCGAAGAAATGCTCATGCCTGTACCGCCTTCATCCAGGAGTTTTGGTCGATTTCGATCAGGCTCGGGCCTTGACGATCACTGGCGCTGCGCAAGGCGCTGCGCAGTTGCTCGACACCATTGACGGCTTCGCTGGCGCAGCCGAAGGCTTTGGCCAGACCAATAAAGTCCGGGGTATAGATGTCCACCCCAACCGGCACGATGGCGCGGTTGAGCATGTATTTTTTGATTTCTTCATAGCCCTGGTTATTCCACAGCAGGACGATGATCGGCGTCTGCGCTTCGACGGCGCTGGCCAGCTCCGACAAGGTGAATTGCAAGCCGCCGTCACCGATCAAGCACACCACCGGGCCGCGCGCATCGCGCTCGGAGCCGCCACCGAGCCAGGCGCCAATGGCGGCCGGCAAGGCATAGCCGAGGGTGCCGTAGCCGGTGGACGAGTTGAACCAGCGACGCGGTTGCTCAGGGTTGAAGGTCAGGTTGCCGGTGTACACCGGCTGGGTCGAATCGCCGACAAACACCGCTTGCGGCAACTCGTGCAAAACGGTTTCAAGGAACAGCGTCTGGGCGCGGGTTGGCGCATCCCAGGTGGTTTCGAACTCGGCACGCAAGCGGGCGGCGCGGGCCTTGCCCCAATCGGCGCGGCGCGCAGCCAGGGTGTGTCCGGCCAGTTCAGTCAGCAAGGCCTGGGTTGCCGTTTGCGCGTCGGACACCAGCGCCACTTGCGGCGGGTAATTGCGTACGGTCTGGTCCGGATCGATGTCGACGCGCAGCAAAGCACCGGGAATCTCAAAACCGCCGGCAAAGGTGATGTCGTAATCGGTCTCGGCCAATTCGGTGCCAATCGCCAGCACGACGTCGGCATCCGCCACCAGTGCGCGAGTGGCAACCAGCGACTGAGTCGAGCCGATCAACAGCGGGTGACGCGACGGCAATATGCCCTTGGCGTTGATGGTCAGCGCCACAGGTGCATCGAGCAATTCGGCCAGTCGGGTGAGTTCGGCTGCTGCATCGATGGCGCCGCCACCGGCCAGGATTAATGGCCGTTTGGCGGTGGCCAGCCATTGGCTCATTTGCGCCACGGCGGCCGGCGCAGCACCAGCGCGGGCGATGCTCACCGGCAGACTGGCGAGCAAGGCTTCGGCGTCTTCGACCAAGACGTCGAGGGGGATTTCAATATGCACCGGACGCGCACGCCCGGCCTGGAACAAGGCGAACGCCCGCGCCAGCACACCTGGCAGTTCGGCGGCGGACATCAGCGTATGGGAGAACGCCGCAACCCCACTCACCAATGCGCTCTGGTTCGGCAGTTCATGCAGCTTGCCGCGCCCGCCGCCCAACTGGCTGCGCGATTGCACACTGGAGATCACCAGCATCGGGATCGAGTCGGCATAGGCCTGGCCCATGGCGGTGGTGATGTTGGTCATGCCCGGGCCCGTGATGATGAAGCACACTCCCGGCTTGCCACTGGTGCGGGCATAGCCGTCGGCCATGAAGCCGGCGCCCTGTTCATGGCGCGGCGTGACGTGGTTGATGCTCGAGCGGGCCAGCCCGCGATACAGCTCGACGGTGTGTACGCCCGGAATGCCGAATACCTGTTCGACGCCATAACCTTCGAGTAACTTGACCAATACTTCGCCGCACGTCGCCATTTATTTTGTCCTTGTTATTTGCAGAGGCTGTGCGCCAGCAGCGCGTTCCGACAGGCGTCGCGGGGCACAGCAGTGACGCAATTGGAACTGTCGACGCCTAGCTCTGACAACGCACAAATTGTCATACTAGCCATGTCCTCCACTCATGCCTGAGCGCCGATGAAACGTCTTCCGCCCTTGCCGGCCCTGCATACCTTTCTGATTACCGCTCAGTGCTGCAACTTCACGCGAGCCGCCGAACAGCTGCACATCACCCAGGGCGCGGTGAGCCGGCAGATCGCCGGTTTGGAGAGCCACCTGGGTTACGCCTTGTTTCAGCGCCAGGCGCGCGGGTTGAGCCTGACCGCCGAGGGCCGCGAACTGTTGCCGTCGATCCAGCAGGCGTTCGGTGTGCTCAACGAGGCCTTTGAGCGGGTCGGTGCACGACGCGAGGTACTGCGGCTGAAGGCGCCCACCTGCGTGATGCGCTGGCTGCTGCCACGGTTGATGCACTGGCAAGTCGAGCGGCCGGACGTGCCCGTTGAATTGACCACCACGGTGCAGCACTCGGTGGATTTTCGCAGCGAGGAATTCGACGCCGCCGTGATCTTCTGTCCTCAACCAGACGAGACGGTAGTCGCCCATCACCTGTTCGATGAACTGCTCACCCCAGTCTGTTCGCCACAATTGCTGACGGGCCCGCTCCCGCTCAGCCAACCGGCCGACTTGGAGAAGCACACCCTGCTGCATCCCACCCGCGACCAACGCGACTGGAAAGCCTGGCTGAAGGCCGCGGACACCCATATCGCCAGCATCGGCAAGGGCCAGCACTTCGATACCCTGGACCTGGCCATGACGGTGGCCTCGCAGGGCCTGGGCGTCGCCATCGGCGACTGGTCGCTGATCGGCGAGGACCTGAGCAACGGGCGCCTGGCGACCCCCTTCGAGCTGAAAGTCCGCACCGGCGACGCGTATTTTTTGGTTCATCCCGAACGCCCGGCATCCTCGCCGCAGTTAGCCGAACTGGTCGACTGGCTGCTGCTGCAGGCTGCGGCGCGCACCGTGCAGACGAGGCCCTGAGCGTCTAACTGTGCCCGAGCAGCGGCGCGAAATGACCAGCCCATTGCCGGAACAGTCCACATCCAAAAAAAACCCTGTAGCCGAGAGAGCTACAGGGGTTCTGATCTGACGCCTTTAAAAACGCGAAACCCCCGCATGACGGAGGTTTCAGGAAGACACTTTACAATCAGGTCTCAGGTGTTTTCTAGAACGGAATATCGTCGTCGAAACTGTCGAAATCCGCAGCGGGCTGGGCGGCTGCTTGTTGCTGTTGCTGTTGAGGTGCGGGGCGCGCTTCACGCGAGGCCTGCTGCGGCTGTTGTTGATGTTGCTGCTGCTCGCGCTGCGGTTGCTGACGCGGAGCAGACTGGCGTGGCGCCGAATCATCGGAGCCGCCACGGCTGCCGAGCAACTGCATGGAGCCGCCCATGTCGACGACTATTTCGGTGGTGTAGCGCTTGACCCCATCCTTTTCCCATTCGCGGGTCTGCAGGCGACCTTCGATATAGACCTGCGAGCCTTTGCGCAAATATTCGCCGGCAATTTCCGCGACCTTGCCGAAAAATGCCACACGGTGCCATTCGGTGCGCTCTTGCGGCTGACCGGTTTGCTTGTCCTTCCAGTTGTCGCTAGTGGCCAGGGTGATATTGGTCACCGCATTGCCGTTGGGCATATAGCGGGTTTCCGGGTCGCCGCCGACGTTGCCAATCAAGATGACTTTGTTAACCCCACGGGCCATAACATTCTCCTCGGTTTCAACACGCCGCAGGCGCTGGTTCGATCAGGCGCTCAAGGGTCGTGCGATCCAGTTGTTCGGTATCGACTTTGATATAAATGGCAGCCTCAGCGGCTACCACTACGGCATCGGTTACTCCGGCCACCGCCAGCAAACGCTCGACTAAACCCGCATCGCGCACCGCTAAGGGCGACAACGGTAAGCGCAAACTAGTGACATACGGAGGTTCACGCATAGTAACAGCAAAGCCCAGCCAGATCGCGCAGAGCGCCGCACAGCCGATGAATACCCACTCCAACCCGGCGTACTGATATAGCCCACCACCCAGAATGCCGCCCATCGCCGCGCCAAGGAACTGACTGGTGGAATACACGCCCATCGCCGTGCCCTTGCCACCTGCCGGCGCGACTTTGCTAATCAGTGAGGGCAGCGAGGCTTCCAGCAAATTAAACGCCGTAAAGAACACCAGGGTGCCCAGCACCAGCGCGCCAAGGGTGTTGCCAAACTGCCAAAAGAACAGCTCGCACAGCATTAGTAACGTCACGGCGCCGAGCAACACGCGCTTCATCTGGCGCTTTTTCTCGCCATAGATGATGAACGGCACCATGGCGACAAAACTCACCAGCAACGCCACCAGATAAACCCACCAATGCTCCTCCTTGGGCAGACCGGCTTTTTCCACCAGCGCCAAGGGCAAGACCACGAAACTGGCCATCAAAACGGCATGCAGTACAAAAATGCCCAGATCCAAGCGCAGCAAATCGGGATGGCGCAGCGTGCTGGCAAACGCCTCGCGTGCCACACCTGATTCGCGGTGGTGCAACGGCCCGTCGGCGTGAGGCACCAGCCAGGCGATCAAGCCCATACCAATCACCGCCATGAGCGCAGTCGCCCAGAACAGACCGGACAGGCCAAACGCACGGGTCAGCAGCGGGCCAACCACCATGGCCACGGCGAACGACAGACCGATGCTCATGCCGATCATGGCCATGGCCTTGGTTCGATGCTGCTCGCGGGTCAGGTCCGAGAGCAAAGCCATCACAGCCGCAGAGATAGCCCCAGCGCCCTGCAACACACGTCCGGCGATCACGCCCCAGATGGAGTCGGCATTGGCCGCCAACATGCTGCCGGCAATGAAGATCAGCAGACCAAAATAAATTACCGGTCGCCGACCGATACGGTCCGAAAGCATGCCGAATGGAATTTGCAAACACGCCTGAGTCAGGCCGTAGGCACCGATGGCCAAGCCGATCAACGCGGGCGTTGCGCCCGCCAGGCCCATGCCATAGGTGGCGAGCACCGGCAGAACCATAAACATGCCGAGCATGCGAAACGCAAATACCAGCGCCAGGCCACCGGCCGCACGGGTTTCGTGGCTATTCATCTGTTCGCTGTGGGGATCGTGCATAGATCAGGCCCTGTGGAAAACCGGTCAAGATTCTAACAGTCCACGCCTGCAAGCACGCATGCAATAGCGTCGCAGGCCGGGTGAGCACCCGATGGAAGCATACAAAAGCCGCGCACAAGACGCGGCGGCGCTTTTGCGGCTTGGCCGCCGCGCGCCGTATACTTGCGTGTTTAAGCCCGCCACGCGAGGCCACAGTGGATAAAATAGTGATTCGTGGGGCCCGAACCCACAACCTGAAGAACATCGACCTGACCCTGCCCAGGGACAAGTTGATTGTGATCACCGGCCTGTCCGGCTCGGGCAAATCTTCCCTGGCCTTTGACACGCTCTATGCCGAAGGCCAGCGACGCTATGTCGAGTCGCTCTCGGCCTACGCCCGGCAGTTTTTGTCGATTATGGAAAAACCCGACGTCGACACCATCGAAGGGCTGTCGCCAGCAATTTCCATCGAACAAAAATCAACCTCGCATAATCCGCGTTCCACCGTCGGCACCATCACCGAAATCTACGACTACCTGCGCCTGCTCTATGCGCGGGTGGGGATTCCACACTGTCCGGATCACGACCTGCCGCTGGCAGCGCAGACCGTCAGTCAGATGGTCGACCAAGTGCTGGCGCTGCCCGAAGGCCGCAAGTTGATGCTGCTGGCGCCGATTGTGCGTGAGCGCAAGGGCGAGCACCTGGCGGTATTCGACGAGCTGCGCGCCCAGGGTTTTGTACGGGTGCGGGTCAACGGCAAACTGTATGAACTGGACGAACTGCCGACTCTGGACAAGCAGAAAAAACACAGCATTGATGCGGTGGTCGACCGTTTCAAAGCCCGCGGTGATCTGCAACAGCGACTAGCCGAATCGTTCGAAACCGCCCTCAAGCTGACCGACGGCCTGGCTTTGGTTGCCCCGCTGGACGACAGCGAGGACGGCGCCGAAATTACTTTCTCGGCGCGCTTTGCCTGTCCGGTCTGCGGTCATTCGATCAGCGAGCTGGAGCCCAAGCTGTTCTCCTTCAATAATCCCGCCGGTGCCTGCCCGACCTGCGATGGTCTGGGGGTCAAACAGTTCTTCGATATCAAGCGCCTGGTCAACGGCAAACTGACTTTGGCCGAAGGCGCGATTCGCGGCTGGGATCGGCGCAACGTCTACTATTTCCAGATGCTTGGCTCCCTGGCCGGGCAGTACGATTTCAGCCTGGAAGTGCCGTTCGACGAGATGAGTGCCGCGCAGCAGAAAATCATTCTGTTTGGCAGCGGCAACCAAAGCGTCGATTTTCGCTACCTGAACGATCGCGGCGATATCGTTAAACGCGCCCATCCGTTCGAAGGCATCGTGCCCAACTTGGAACGCCGCTACCGCGAGACCGAATCAAGCAGCGTGCGCGAAGAGCTGGGCAAATTGCTCAGTACCCAGCCCTGCCCGGACTGTCGCAGCACCCGCCTGCGCCGCGAAGCCCGGCATGTCTGGGTCGGTGAGAAGACCCTACCGGCCGTTGCCGGAATGCCGATCGGCGATGCCACCGGCTATTTCGAGAACCTGACGCTGCCTGGACGGCGCGGCGAAATCGCCGAAAAAATCCTCAAGGAAATCCGCGAGCGCCTGCAGTTTTTGGTCAACGTCGGCCTGGACTACCTGACCCTCGATCGCAGCGCCGACAGTTTGTCCGGCGGCGAGGCGCAGCGCATCCGCCTGGCCAGCCAGATCGGCGCCGGGCTGGTGGGCGTTATGTATATCCTCGACGAACCGTCCATCGGCCTGCACCAGCGCGATAACGAACGCCTGCTCGGCACGCTGCGGCACCTGCGTGATATCGGCAACACGGTGATCGTGGTCGAGCACGATGAGGAAGCCATTCGCATGGCCGACTACGTGGTCGATATTGGCCCCGGTGCCGGCGTGCATGGCGGCCACATCGTCGCCGAAGGCACGGCAGCCGAGGTCATGGCCCACCCCGATTCACTGACCGGTAAATACCTCTCCGGGCGGGTGAAAATCCCTGTGCCGACTCAGCGCACGCCACGCGATAAGACGCGCGTACTGACGATCAAGGGCGCGCGCGGCAACAACCTGCGCAACGTCAATATGGAAATTCCGATCGGCCTGCTGACCTGCGTCACCGGGGTGTCGGGCTCGGGTAAATCGACCCTGATCAACAACACGCTTTACCCGCTCAGCGCCACCGAGCTGAACGGCGCCACCACCTTGCAAGCCGCCGCCCATGACAGTTGCGCCGGGCTGCAGCACCTCGACAAAGTGGTGGATATCGATCAGAGCCCGATCGGCCGCACGCCGCGCTCCAATCCTGCCACCTACACGGGGTTGTTCACGCCGATCCGCGAGTTGTTCGCCGGCGTACCGGAGTCACGCTCGCGCGGTTATGGTCCGGGGCGCTTCTCTTTCAACGTCAAGGGCGGACGCTGTGAAGCCTGCCAGGGCGATGGCATGATCAAGGTCGAAATGCACTTTCTGCCAGACATCTATGTGGCCTGCGATGTGTGTAAGAGCAAGCGCTACAACCGTGAAACCCTAGAGGTGAAGTACAAGGGCAAGAGCATCCATGAGGTGCTGGAGATGACCATTGAGGAAGCCCGGCTGTTCTTCGATGCGGTGCCCGCTCTGGCGCGCAAGTTACAAACCCTGATGGATGTGGGGCTCTCGTACATCAAGCTCGGCCAGTCGGCGATCACCCTGTCTGGCGGCGAGGCGCAGCGGGTCAAGCTGTCGCGCGAGCTGTCCAAACGCGACACCGGCCAGACCCTGTATATCCTCGACGAGCCGACCACCGGCCTGCACTTCGCCGATATCCAGCAGCTGCTCGATGTGTTGCATCGCCTGCGCAACCATGGCAACACCGTGGTGGTGATCGAGCACAACCTGGATGTGATCAAGACCGCCGACTGGTTGGTGGACCTGGGTCCGGAAGGCGGCTCCAGAGGCGGGCAGATTATCGCGGTCGGCACCCCGGAACAGGTTGCGCAGATGCCGCAATCGCACACCGGCTATTACCTCAAACCGCTGCTCGAAAGGGATCGCATCACCCCTCTGCAAACCAACCAGAGTCCTACGTAGGCTGCATCTTTGCTAAGCCCTGGCGCAATCCAGGGCGATAGCGGCCTGGATTGTGCTGTGCTTCGTATCTAGACAGCTCTCGCGTCGCTTGTAGCTAACGCCTATGTCTGCGCCTGCAGATAGTTTTGCACACCCAACTTGTCAATCAACCCCAGCTGAATCTCCAGCCAGTAGGCATGATCCTCCTCGGTGTCTTTGAGCTGCACCAGCAGAATGTCGCGGGTCGGATAATCCTGGTGCCGCTCACACAGCTCGATGCCTTTGCTCAAGGCCGCGCGCACCTGGTATTCCAGGGCCAGATCGAGCTTGAGCATCTCCGGTACCGTCTGGCCGTATATGAAGGAATCTGGGACCATCTCCGGCGTACCTTCGAGAAACAAAATCCGCTTCAACAACGCATCGGCGTGCTGAGTCTCTTCTTCCATTTCATGGTTGATTCGCTCGTAAAGCTTACTGAACCCCCAATCGTCATAGAGACGTGAGTGCACGAAATACTGATCGCGCGCCGCCAGTTCGCCTTTGAGCAGTATTTTCAAATAATCGATAACTTCGATGTGGCCCTTCATGCCTGGGTTCCTTGCAACATCTTATGGAGTAGCCCGTATGCTCCGCACACCGATCCTTTCGGTCAAGCGAAAAGCACAACGCCTCCACGAAGGGAGGCGCTGCAGGTGAACATGAGCGAGCGGATTTGCCAGGCTGCGCAGGAACGTCGGATGACGCGTCTACTCCAACGACTGCCTGGCTCGCGCAGCCTCAGCTTAATTCGGAATAACCCGATACCCGATCAAGGCTGCTTGAAACAAGGCCTTTATGGCCTATGCTCTGCGATCACGCCAGATCAAAGCGATCAAGGTTCATCACCTTGGTCCAGGCCGCAACGAAGTCATGGATGAACTTCTCCTGCGCGTCCGAGCTTGCATAGACTTCGGCCAAGACACGCAACTGGGAGTTCGAGCCGAAGACCAGATCGACACGCGTGCCGGTCCACTTGAGATCACCCGTTACCCGATCACGCCCTTCAAACACATCCTTGGCGTCCGATACCGGCTGCCACGACGTGCTCATGTCGATCAGCGTGGTGAAGAAGTCATTGCTCAGCGTTTCCGGCCGGGTGGTGAAGACACCGTGCTGCGCCTGGCCGGCGTTGCTGTTCAGCACCCGCAGGCCGCCAACTAGAACCGTCATCTCGGGCGCAGTCAGGGTCAGCAGTTGTGCCCGATCGACCAGCAGTTCCTCGGCCGATACGCTGTAGCGGCCCTTGAGGTAATTGCGAAAACCGTCCGCGATCGGCTCAAGCACGGCGAAGGCGTCCACATCGGTTTGCTCCTGCGAGGCGTCCATCCGTCCCGGCGAGAAAGGTACCGTCACCGCATGACCGGCATGCTTCGCCGCCTGCTCGACGCCTGCCCCGCCGGCTAGAACGATCAGGTCAGCGAGCGAAACTTTCTTGCCGCCAGACTGCGCGTGGTTGAATTCGCGTTGGATGCCTTCGAGGGCAGTCAACACGTTTGCCAACTGCGCAGGCTGGTTGACCGGCCAATCCTTCTGCGGGGCGAGACGAATACGCGCACCGTTCGCTCCGCCGCGTTTGTCGGAGCCCCGGAAGGTCGATGCCGATGCCCAGGCGGTCGAAACCAGTTGCGCAACAGACAGCCCTGAAGCCAGGACCTTACTCTTGAGAGCGGCCACGTCTTGACCATCTATCAAGGCATGATCGAGCGCCGGGATAGGATCTTGCCAGATCAGCTCTTCCGCAGGGACTTCCGGACCGAGATAGCGTGGGCGCGGGCCCATGTCCCTGTGCGTCAGCTTAAACCAGGCCCTGGCGAATACGTCTGCGAACTGATCCGGATTCTCGTAGAAGCGTCTGGAGATCTTTTCGTAAGCCGGGTCGACTCGCAAGGAGAGGTCAGTCGTCAGCATCGAAGGCGCGTGACGCTTCGACGGATCGTGGGCATCGGGTACGGTATCGGCACCCGCGCCATGCTTCGGTTGCCACTGATGTGCTCCGGCGGGGCTCTTGGTCAGTTCCCATTCGTGGCCGAATAGGGACTCGAAGAAGCTGTTGCTCCACTTGGTTGGCGTGGCGGTCCAAGTGACCTCCAAGCCACTGCTGATGGTGTCGCCGCCTTTGCCTGTGCCAAAACTGCTCTTCCAGCCGAGGCCTTGCGTCGCGATGTCGGCGGCTTCCGGAGCAGGCCCCACAAGGGCTGCATCTCCGGCGCCATGGGTTTTACCGAAGGTGTGGCCGCCCGCAATAAGCGCGACGGTTTCTTCATCATCCATCGCCATGCGGGCGAAAGTTTCGCGGATATCGCGCGCCGCAGCGAGCGGATCCGGCTTGCCGTTCGGGCCTTCCGGGTTGACGTAGATCAGCCCCATCTGCACAGCAGCAAGAGGGTCCTCGAGATCACGATCTCCGAAATAGCGTTGGTCATCCAGCCAAACCTTCTCGGCACCCCAGTAAATGTCTTCTCCTGGCTCCCAGACGTCCTTACGTCCACCGGCAAAGCCGAAGGTCTGGAACCCCATCGATTCCAGAGCCACGTTACCAGTGAGGACCATGAGGTCGGCCCATGAGATTTTCTGGCCATACTTCTGCTTGATCGGCCAAAGCAGTCTGCGCGCTTTGTCGAGATTGACGTTATCGGGCCAGCTATTCAGGGGCGCAAAGCGCTGGTTGCCAGAGCCTGCACCGCCACGTCCGTCACCAGTGCGGTAGGTGCCAGCACTGTGCCAGGCCATGCGAATGAATAGTGGTCCGTAGTGACCGAAATCGGCCGGCCACCAGTCCTGCGAATCGGTCATCAGCGCATGGAGATCTTTCTTCACGGCTTGCAAATCGAGGCTTTTGAACGCTTGGGTATAGCTGAAGTTCTGGCCCATGGGATCGGACAGGGACGAGTGCTGGCGCAGAATGTTCAGGCTCAGCTGATTCGGCCACCAGTCCCGGTTCGACGGACCACCGCTAGGGATGGGTTTGGGAGCACCGCCTGAAAACGGACACTTGGATTCTGTTGTCATGTATTTACTACCTTTGCTCGTTTGCGTCCAGCTACCCGGCCCAGCGTTGAGCCCGAGTAGCAATAAGTGGAATCAATAGCATCTAGTGGCGGGCCAGTTATTCGATCAACTGGTTGTCTTGGCAGCGCATACAGGCGCTGAGAGATTTTGATTGTCGGCAAGCGGGTTGTTGGCACAGGCAATCGAAGTTAGCTGCCGGCTCGTGTTCGCTCTTGTTGTCAGATGCAACCGACCGACTTACCCACTCAACGAAACAAGACTAGCCCCATCCTGCGGGAGCAACCAATTGATAAATAACACCAAAACGATAGTTTTTTATTTTACAAAATTACAAAAAACGAGCTCGAAGGCCCGCATTTTATTGGCCCACATGTAGGCGATCAAAATAAAGCCTATAACGGCCAGGCCTGCTGCAATCAGGGCATAGGGCAACTAGGGCAATGCATGACTGATCAGGTTACCGCTCACCCCTGCGTAGCAGACACCGTGGAGTCGCGTTAGAACAGGTCTGACAACCGAAGGCAAAAGCCGATATCAGCACACCACTTGCCAATGGATGTCTGCGCCCAGGTATAGCTCAACAACGCACCCCAACCGGGCACCCGAAGCTGCAAACTGCAAAGCTGCAGCAAATATGAATCCGTCAGCCGTGGGATTCATCCTGCATCACCTTCAACGTGATCTAGACTAGGCGGCCGGCAGCCAGCACAAGCCACAACAGGAACAGATCCGAAACCAACTGGGCCAGGATCAAGAAGGAACCAAGCTCAGGGCGGCGGACACGATGTGCACGTATTCATATCGCAGCCGGAGTCAGCGGCTCAGAGACAACCCTCTCTCTCCAGAACCAACCCAGAGCGCTACGGGCTAAATATCACCCAATTTATAAACAAAAAAACCGGGCTCAAGGCCCGGTTTTTTACTATTGCAACAATCTACAACATTACTCTGCAGCTTCTATTTCGCCAACGACCGGACGGTCGACCAGCTCAACATAAGCCATAGGAGCATTGTCGCCGGTGCGGAAACCGCACTTGAGAATGCGCAGATAACCGCCCTGACGGGTGGCGTAGCGCTTGCCCAGATCGCTGAACAGCTTACCGACGATGACTTTCGAGCGAGTACGGTCGAAGACCAAACGGCGGTTAGCCAAACTATCCACTTTAGCCAGGGTGATCAGCGGCTCGGCAACCCGACGCAGTTCTTTGGCTTTAGGCAGAGTCGTTTTGATCAGCTCGTGCTCAAACAGCGACACCGCCATGTTCTGAAACATGGCCTTGCGGTGAGCACTGGTGCGACTCAGGTGACGACCACTCTTACGATGACGCATGGTTAGGTTCCTTACCAAACTCTCGTTCGGTGATTACGACGATCAGGCCGTGGCCTTGTCGTCCTTCTTAAGACTTGCCGGCGGCCAATTGTCGAGGCGCATGCCGAGGGACAAACCGCGAGAGGCCAGAACATCCTTGATTTCAGTCAGGGATTTCTTGCCCAGGTTCGGCGTTTTCAACAACTCTACTTCGGTGCGCTGGATCAGATCACCGATGTAATAGATGTTTTCTGCCTTGAGGCAGTTGGCCGAACGTACGGTCAGCTCCAAGTCGTCGACTGGACGCAGAAGGATCGGATCGATCTCGTCTTCCTGCTCGATCAACACTGGTTCACTGTCACCTTTAAGGTCGACGAACGCAGCCAACTGCTGTTGCAGAATGGTTGCGGCACGACGAATAGCCTCTTCAGGATCTAGAGTACCGTTGGTTTCCAGGTCGATAACCAGCTTATCCAGGTTAGTCCGCTGCTCAACACGGGCATTTTCAACCACGTACGCCACGCGGCGTACCGGGCTGAACGAAGCATCCAGCTGTAAGCGACCAATGCTACGGCTTTCATCTTCGTCACTGAAGCGCGAGTCTGCCGGCTCATAGCCGCGACCACGTCGCACAGTAAGCTTCATGTTCAATGCGCCGTTAGAAGCCATGTTGGCAATAACGTGATCAGCGTTGACGATTTCAACATCATGATCCAGCTGAATATCGGCGGCGGTAACAACGCCAGAGCCCTTCTTCGCTAGAGTCAGCGTCACTTCATCGCGACCGTGCAGCTTGATAGCGAGGCCTTTCAGGTTGAGCAGGATTTCAATGACATCTTCCTGAACACCTTCAATTGCGCTGTACTCATGGAGTACACCGTCAATTTCGGCCTCAACTACTGCACAGCCAGGCATGGAGGACAACAGGATGCGACGCAACGCATTGCCCAGTGTATGGCCGAAACCACGCTCGAGAGGCTCGAGCGTGATCTTGGCGCGGGTCGGACTGACCACCTGCACATCGATATGGCGGGGGGTCAGGAACTCATTTACCGAAATCTGCATGGATGCACCTATGTTCTAGCCCTTACTTGGAGTAGAGCTCGACAATCAGGCTTTCGTTGATGTCAGCAGATAGATCACTACGAACCGGGACGTTTTTAAACACGCCAGATTTTTTCTCAGTGTCCACTTCAACCCACTCGACACGACCGCGCTGAGCGCAGAGTTCGAGGGCCTGGACAATGCGCAGTTGACCCTTTGCTTTTTCACGAATAGCCACCACGTCACCGGGACGAACCTGGTAAGACGGGACATTTACGGTGTTACCGTTGATGCTGATTGACTTGTGCGAAACCAATTGACGGGATTCAGCACGCGTCGAGCCGAAGCCCATACGGTACACAACGTTATCAAGACGGCATTCGAGCAGTTGCAGCAGGTTCTCACCAGTAGCGCCCTTCTTGCCGGCCGCTTCTTTGTAATAACCACTGAACTGACGTTCGAGGACGCCATACATACGACGGACTTTCTGCTTTTCACGCAGTTGCAGACCGTAATCGGATTGGCGGCTACGGCGTTGGCCGTGGATACCGGGGACTGCTTCGATGTTGCACTTCGATTCGATAGCGCGGACGCCACTCTTCAAGAAGAGATCGGTGCCTTCACGACGAGACAGTTTGCACTTGGGACCAATGTAACGAGCCATTTTCTACTGTCTCCTGATTACACGCGACGCTTCTTCGGCGGACGGCATCCATTATGTGGGATGGGCGTGACGTCGGTGATGCTGGCGATCTTGTAACCGCAGCCGTTTAATGCACGGACAGCGGACTCTCGACCCGGACCGGGACCCTTGACGTTGACATCAAGGTTCTTCAGGCCAAATTCCAGCGCAGCTTGACCAGCCCGCTCAGCAGCCACTTGGGCAGCAAACGGAGTGCTCTTGCGTGAACCGCGGAAACCTGAACCACCAGAGGTTGCCCAAGACAGCGCATTACCTTGACGGTCGGTTATGGTCACAATGGTGTTATTGAAAGACGCATGGATGTGGGCGATACCATCAACTACGGTCTTTTTGACTTTCTTACGAGGACGAGCAGCAGGTTTTGCCATGACTAGATTCCTGTCGATTCGCGAATGAGATTACTTGCGGATCGGCTTACGCGGGCCCTTACGGGTACGCGCGTTGGTCTTGGTACGCTGACCGCGCACCGGAAGACCGCGACGATGACGCAAGCCGCGGTAACAGCCTAGATCCATCAAACGCTTGACTTTCATGTTGACGACACGACGCAGATCACCTTCAGTGGTGAACTTCGCAACTTCGCCACGCAAGAGTTCAATCTGCTCATCGCTCAGATCTTTTATCTTTACCGCGGGATTTACACCAGTCGTCGCACAGATTTTCTGTGCGCTGGTCCGACCCAATCCGAAGATGTAGGTCAGCGAGATAACAGTATGTTTGTTATCCGGAATGTTTACGCCTGCAATACGGGCCATTCAGTGGGACTCCATTTGACAGCTACCTACGCCCCGGAAGCCAAGAAATAGGGCGCAAGATAATAACGCTGTAGTAACCAATAATCAACCCGGTAGCGCACTAGCTGCCGGGCTTTCAACGTCTAGCTCACAATCAGCCTTGGCGCTGCTTGTGACGCGGTTCCGCACTGCAAATCACCCGAACAACACCTTCACGGCGAATAATTTTGCAGTTACGGCACAGCTTTTTCACCGATGCACGAACTTTCATTACCAACTCCTCGAACCTTATGGATACTTCAGCGCATCATGCCGCTGCCGTAACCCTTCAGATTGGCTTTCTTCATGAGGGATTCGTACTGGTTCGAAACGAGGTGCGATTGTACTTGCGACATAAAGTCCATCACAACCACTACTACGATCAGTAACGAGGTCCCGCCAAGGTAGAACGGTACGTTGGCCGCCACCACCAAAAACTGGGGTAGCAAGCATACGGCCGTCATGTACAGAGCACCGAACAGAGTCAAACGGGTTAGCACGCCATCGATATAGCGCGCCGAACGTTCACCTGGACGAATACCCGGAATAAAGGCACCGGACTTTTTCAGGTTTTCCGCTACGTCTTTCGGGTTGAACATCAACGCTGTATAGAAAAAGCAGAAGAAAATAATCCCCGCACTAAACAGCAGAATATTCAACGGCTGACCCGGAGCGAGCGCCTGCGATATATCCTGCAGCCAACCCATACCTTCGGACTGGCCAAACCAGGCACCCAGCGAAGCTGGGAATAACAGAAGACTGCTGGCAAAAATAGCCGGAATCACACCGGCCATGTTCACCTTCAATGGCAAGTGGCTGGTCTGCGCAGCAAACACCTTACGGCCCTGCTGACGCTTGGCGTAGTGCACCGCAATGCGGCGTTGACCACGTTCAATGAACACCACGAAACCAATGATCGCTACGGCCAGCAAACCGATGGCGATCAAGGCGAAGATATTGATATCGCCCTGACGAGCAGACTCGAAAGACTGCCCTATCGCCGACGGCAAACCGGCTACGATGCCTGCAAAAATCAGCATCGAAATACCGTTGCCAACACCTCGTTCGGTAATCTGCTCGCCTAACCACATCATGAACATCGCGCCTGCCACAAAGGTGGTGACTGCGACGAAGTGGAAGCCAAAATCAGCCGCGAACGCGACACCCTGACTTGCCAAGCCAACGGACATGCCGATGGCCTGAACAAAGGCCAGCAACAAGGTGAGGTAGCGGGTGTACTGGCTGATCTTGCGACGACCAGCCTCACCTTCCTTCTTCAACTGCTCCAACTGCGGGCTGACGGCGCTCATCAGCTGCATGATGATCGATGCCGAAATATACGGCATGATCCCCAATGCAAAGATGCTCATCCGCTCCAGCGCACCGCCGGAAAACATGTTGAACAAGCTAAGAATGGTCCCCTCATTCTGTCGAAACAGATCCGCTAGCCGATCAGGGTTGATGCCGGGCACTGGGATGTGTGCGCCGATCCGATAGACGATAATCGCCATAAGCAGAAAACGCAGTCGAGCCCAGAGCTCGGATAACCCGCCATTGCCTAGCGCTGAGAGAGCACCTTGCTTAGCCATTTATTCCTCGAACTTACCGCCAGCAGCGATGATAGCCGCACGCGCACCTTTGGTGGCGGCGATACCTTTAAGAGTGACCGCACAAGTAATCTCACCGGACAGCATGATTTTCACGCGCTGTATGTGTTGATTAATCAGGTTGGCATCCTTCAGGGCCTGCACGGTTACAACACCGCCTTCCATTTTATTCAGCTCTGAAGTGCGCACTTCTGCGCGCTTCATTGCCTTAAGGGAGACGAAGCCGAACTTCGGCAGACGGCGATGCAGCGGCTGTTGACCGCCTTCAAAGCCCGGAGCAATAGTGCCACCGGAGCGGGAGGCTTGACCTTTGTGGCCACGGCCACCGGTCTTGCCCAAACCACTGCCGATACCACGGCCCAGACGATGTTTTTCACGACGGGAACCCGGCGCTGGACTCAGATCATTGAGTTTCATCGATTAAACCTCGACTCGCAGCATGTAGTAAGCCTTGTTGATCATCCCGCGATTCTCGGGAGTATCCAGCACTTCTACAGTGTGACCAATGCGACGCAGACCCAGACCCTTCACACAGAGTTTGTGGTTAGGAATGCGGCCAGTCATGCTTTTAATCAGCGTAACTTTAACGGTTGCAGTAGCCATGATTAGAAAATCTCCTGAATAGTCTTGCCGCGCTTGGCAGCAATAGACTCAGGGGACTGCATGGCTTTCAAACCCTTGAAAGTGGCGTGTACCACGTTCACTTGGTTAGTCGAGCCATAGCATTTAGCCAGGACGTTTTGCACACCAGCGACTTCCAGCACGGCGCGCATGGCACCGCCGGCGATGATGCCAGTACCTTCAGAAGCGGGCTGCATGTAGACCTTGGAGGCCCCATGCGCCGACTTCATCGCGTACTGCAGGGTGGTACCGTTAAGGTCCACTTGAATCATATTGCGACGCGCAGCTTCCATCGCTTTTTGGATGGCAGCAGGCACTTCACGAGATTTGCCGCGGCCGAAACCAACGCGACCCTTACCATCACCTACCACGCTCAACGCGGTGAAAGTGAAGATACGGCCGCCTTTTACAGTCTTGGCAACACGGTTAACTTGAACCAGCTTCTCGATATAGCCTTCGTCGCGCTTGTGGTCGTTATTAGCCATAACTTAGAACTCCAGCCCGCCTTCACGAGCAGCATCAGCCAGTGCCTTGACACGACCGTGGTACTTGAAGCCAGAACGATCGAAGGCAACTTGAGAGACGCCGGCGACTTTCGCACGCTCGGCAACTAGCAGCCCAACCTTTTTGGCAGCGTCGACGTTGCCAGTGGCACCATCACGCAGTTCTTTGTCCAACGTCGAGGCGCTAGCCAGGACCTTGCTGCCGTCGGCCGAGATGACCTGGGCATATATATGCTGCGAAGAGCGATACACGCACAAACGCACGGCTTCAAGCTCGTGCATTTTTAGGCGTGCTTTACGCGAGCGACGCAGCCGGGTAACTTTTTTGTCGGTCATGTTATGCCCTACTTCTTCTTGGCTTCTTTACGACGGACGACTTCGTCTGCGTAGCGCACACCTTTGCCTTTATAGGGCTCTGGTGGACGGAAGTCGCGGATCTCAGCGGCCACCTGACCAACCAACTGCTTATCGACACCCTTGATCAGGATATCAGTCTGGCTGGGAGTTTCAGCGGTGATGCCTTGCGGCAGGTCATATTCCACCGGGTGCGAAAAGCCGAGCGCAAGGGACAGTACTTCACCCTTGGCCTGAGCCTTGTAACCCACACCAACCAGCTGCAGCTTACGCTCGAAGCCTTGGCTGACACCGATCACCATATTGTTGACCAGTGCGCGGGTGGTACCGGCCATTGCGCGAGTCTGTTGGTCGCCATTGCGAGCTGCAAAGCGCAGCACTCCGGCATCCTCGACTACTTCAACGGACGAATGAATTTGTAGGTCTAGAGTGCCCTTGGCACCCTTCACCGAAAGCTGTTGACCGGTCAGTTGAATTTCAACGCCAGCCGGCAGCTTAACGGGGTCTTTAGCAACGCGAGACATGCTTATTCCCCCCTAGAACACTGTGCAAAGGACTTCGCCACCGACACCGGCAGCGCGCGCAGCACGATCCGTCATCACACCCTTGTTGGTGGAGACGATGGATACACCAAGACCGCCACGAACTTTAGGCAGATCATCGGCGGACTTGTACTGACGCAGGCCTGGACGGCTGACGCGTTTTACTTCTTCGATGACCGGACGGCCTTCGAAATACTTCAGGTCGATGGATAGCAACGGCTTGCTGTCGCTACTGATCTGAAAATCCGCGATGTAACCTTCGCCTTTAAGGACTTGGGCCACAGCCACCTTCAACGTAGAAGAGGGCATGCTGACGATAGACTTTTCAGCCATCTGGGCATTACGGATACGAGTTAGCATGTCCGCTAACGGGTCCTGCATACTCATGGGCTATTCGCTCCTGATACAAAAAAAGTAGCCACTATGGCTACCGAAACCAAAACACCTAGCAGGCTTGAACCCAGGCTCAGGCGAGCCGAGCATTCTAGAGACTGCTTATAAATGAATCAAGCCCCAAAGGGGGCTTGATTCATAATCGCTCGACGCAGCCATCACACCTTGCGGTATTCGATGCCTGCGTATAAGGCGCTTACCAGCTGGCTTTCACCAGACCAGGTACATCACCACGCATTGCCGCCTGACGCAGCATGTTACGGCCGAGGCCGAACTTGCGGTACACGCCGTGCGGACGCCCGGTAATGCGGCAACGGTTACGCATGCGCGCGGCGCAAGCATCCCGTGGCTGCTTTTGCAGGGCGACCATTGCTTCCCAGCGCTGCTCTGGAGTGCTATCCAGATCAACGATGATGGCTTTGATCTCAGCACGCTTTTTGGCGTACTTGGCAACGGTGAGCTGACGCTTCAGCTCACGGTTTTTCATGCTTTGCTTAGCCATAGTCCTACTCCAATCAGGCGCGGAACGGGAATTTGAAAGCACGCAACAACGCGCGACCCTCTTCATCCGTACGAGCAGAGGTGGTCAGAGTAATGTCCAGACCGCGCAGAGCATCGATCTTGTCGTAATCGATTTCCGGGAAAATGATCTGCTCTTTTACGCCCATGCTGTAGTTACCACGACCATCGAAGGACTTGGCATTCAGGCCGCGAAAGTCGCGAACCCGAGGCAGGGAGATCGACAGCAGACGATCCAGGAATTCGTACATGCGCTCGCGACGCAGAGTCACTTTGACCCCGATCGGCCAACCCTCACGGACCTTAAAGGCCGCGATAGATTTGCGGGCGTAAGTCACGATGACTTTCTGACCGGTAATTTTTTCCAAATCAGCAACTGCGTGCTCGATGACTTTCTTGTCACCGATCGCTTCGCCCAGGCCCATGTTCAGGGTGATTTTGGTAATGCGCGGAACTTCCATCACGTTAGCCAGCTGAAGCTCTTCTTTCAGCTTGGGCGCGATTTCCTTCCGGTAAATCTCTTTTAGTCGTGCCATGGTCTTCTACCTAGCAGTGTTCAAGCTTCAACCGCTTTTTGGGTCGACTTGAAGACACGAATTTTTTTACCGTCTTCAACTTTGAAACCAACACGATCAGCCTTGCTGGTTTCACTATTGAAAATGGCCACGTTAGAGGCGTGCAGAGGCGCCTCTTTTTCGACGATACCGCCTTGAACACCCGCATTAGGATTCGGCTTGGTATGGCGCTTGACCAGGTTGATCCCACCTACGACCAAACGGTCGTCGACGAGCACCTTAAGCACCTTGCCACGCTTACCTTTATCTTTGCCGGCGATCACGATGATCTCGTCGTCACGACGAATCTTTTGCATGTCGGATCTCCTTACAGCACTTCGGGGGCGAGCGAGACTATTTTCATGAACTTCTCAGTACGAAGTTCACGAGTCACGGGCCCAAAGATACGGGTGCCGATTGGCTCATGCTTGTTATTCAAAATAACAGCAGCGTTACCGTCAAAGCGGATGATCGAACCATCAGGACGACGAACGCCATGACGAGTACGAACAACCACTGCGGTCATCACTTGGCCTTTCTTCACTTTACCGCGCGGAATTGCTTCCTTAACGGTGACCTTGATGATGTCGCCAATACCAGCATAACGACGGTGCGAACCGCCCAACACTTTAATGCACATCACTCGACGAGCACCGCTGTTGTCGGCCACATCGAGCATGGATTGAGTCTGAATCATAAAATTTCTCCGACCCCTAGTCCTTAGACTTCCACTGCGCGCTTAACGATATCAACCAGTGCCCAAGCTTTAGTCTTGGCCAGCGGACGGGTCTCACTAATCGTGACCTTGTCGCCAGTACGGCACTGATTGGTTTCATCGTGGGCGTGCAGCTTGGTCGAACGCTTCACGTATTTACCGTAGATCGGGTGCTTGACGCGACGCTCGATCAGAACGGTGATGGTCTTGTCCATTTTGTCGCTGACCACAAAGCCAGTCAGCGTACGGACGATTTTTTCGGCTTCAGCCATGATCACTTACCTGCTTGCTGGTGGAGCACAGTCTTCACACGAGCGATGTCGCGCTTGACTTGCGAGAGCAGGTGAGACTGCCCCAACTGGCCAGTTGCTTTCTGCATACGCAGATTGAACTGGTCGCGCAGCAGGCCGAGCAATTGCTCATTGAGCTGCTGTGCTGATTTTTCACGAAGTTCGTTCGCAGTCATCACATCACCGTCCGCTTAACAAAGGAGGTGGCGAGCGGCAACTTTGCAGCTGCCAAGGCGAAAGCCTCACGCGCCATCTCTTCGGAAACACCCTCGATCTCGTAAAGGACCTTGCCAGGTTGAATCTGGCAAACCCAATACTCGACGCTCCCCTTACCTTTACCCATCCGCACTTCGAGAGGCTTCTTGGTAACTGGCTTATCAGGGAACACCCGGATCCAGATCTTGCCGCCACGCTTCACATGGCGGGTCAGAGCACGACGCGCTGACTCGATCTGACGGGCAGTGAGACGACCACGAGCGACAGCTTTCAGGGCGAATTCGCCGAAGCTGACCTTACTACCGCGCAGTGCCAAGCCACGGTTGTGGCCGGTCATCTGCTTGCGGAACTTCGTACGCTTTGGTTGCAACATTTGGCGTACCCCCTACTTAGCAGCTTTTTTACGAGGCGCAGGTGCTTGTGGTTTCAGTTCTTCCTGGAGGCCACCAATGACCTCACCTTTGAAGATCCAAACCTTTACACCGATCACACCGTAAGTGGTGTGCGCTTCGTAATTGGCATAGTCGATGTCGGCACGCAGGGTGTGCAATGGCACACGACCTTCACGATACCATTCTGTACGGGCAATTTCAGCACCACCCAAACGACCGCTCACTTGGATCTTGATGCCCTTGGCACCGATCCGCATGGCGTTCTGCACGGCGCGCTTCATAGCCCGACGGAACATCACACGACGCTCCAGCTGCTGAGCTACGCTTTGCGCAACCAGCATACCGTCGAGTTCCGGCTTGCGGATCTCTTCGATATTGATGTGCACAGGCACACCCATTTGCTTGGTCAGTTCTTGACGCAGTTTCTCGACATCTTCACCTTTCTTGCCAATCACAATACCCGGACGGGCAGTGTGGATGGTGACCCGCGCTGTTTGCGCAGGACGGTGAATTTCGATACGACTGACGGAAGCGCTTTTTAATTTGTCTTGGAGGTATTCGCGCACCTTCAGATCAGCAAACAAATAGTTCGCATAAGTCCGACCGTCTGCGTACCAGACGGAGGTGTGCTCCTTGACGATTCCCAGGCGAATGCCAATGGGATGTACTTTCTGACCCATCTGATCGACTCCGTTACTTGTCCGCAACCTTGACAGTGATATGGCAAGACCGCTTGACGATGCGATCAGCGCGGCCTTTGGCACGCGGCATGATTCGCTTCAGCGAACGCCCTTCGTTGACGAAAACGGTGCTGACCAAAAGGTCATCGACGTCTGCGCCTTCGTTGTGCTCGGCGTTGGCTACAGCCGACTCCAGCACTTTTTTGATGATCTCGCCGGCTTTCTTGTTGCTGAAGGCCAGGAGGTTGAGCGCTTCGCCCACCTTCTTCCCGCGAATCTGGTCGGCGACCAAGCGGGCTTTCTGGGCAGAGATTCGAGCGCCCGACAATTTAGCGGCTACTTCCATTTCTTAACCCCTTAACGCTTGGCTTTCTTGTCAGCCACGTGCCCGCGATAAGTGCGGGTACCGGCAAACTCGCCTAGTTTGTGGCCGACCATGTCTTCGTTCACGAGAACGGGGACATGTTGACGACCGTTATGCACAGCGATGGTCAGACCGACCATTTGTGGCAGGATCATGGAACGACGCGACCAGGTTTTCACCGGCTTGCGATCGTTCTTTTCCATCGCTATCTCGACCTTCTTCAATAGGTGAAGATCGATAAAAGGACCTTTTTTCAGAGAACGTGGCACTGTCGTATCCCTCTAATTACTTGCGACGACGGATGATCATTTTGTCGGTGCGTTTGTTACCGCGGGTCTTCGCGCCCTTAGTCGGGAAGCCCCATGGCGACACCGGATGACGACCACCAGACGAACGACCTTCACCACCACCATGTGGGTGGTCAACCGGGTTCATGGCAACACCACGAACGGTCGGACGAACGCCACGCCAGCGCTTAGCACCAGCTTTACCCAACGAACGCAGGCTGTGCTCGGAGTTCGAGACTTCACCCAACGTTGCCCGGCATTCGGCCAGCACTTTACGCATTTCGCCAGAGCGTAGACGCAAAGTAACATAGACGCCTTCACGAGCGATCAGCTGAGCCGAAGCACCTGCGGAACGAGCAATTTGCGCGCCCTTGCCTGGCTTCAGTTCGATGCCATGTACCGTGCTACCGACCGGCATGTTACGCAACTGCAGTGCGTTACCTGGCTTGATCGGCGCCAGGGCACCGGCAATCAGCTGGTCTCCAGCACTCACACCCTTAGGCGCGATGATGTAGCGACGCTCGCCGTCTGCGTACAACAACAGAGCGATGTGCGCAGTACGGTTTGGATCGTATTCGATGCGCTCAACAGTGGCTGGAATGCCATCTTTGTCGTTGCGACGAAAATCAACCAGACGGTAATGCTGCTTGTGACCACCACCGATATGACGCGTAGTAATGCGGCCGTTGTTGTTACGACCACCAGTCTTCGACTTCTTCTCAAGCAGTGGTGCGTAAGGAGCGCCTTTGTGCAGCCCCTCAGTGACCACCTTGACCACAAAACGGCGGCCAGCGGAAGTCGGTTTGCATTTAACGATTGCCATGATGCATACCTCCCTTACTCAGCACTGCTGTTGAAATCGAGATCTTGGCCTGGCTGAAGGGAGATAATCGCCTTCTTCCAGTCATTACGCTTGCCCACACCGCGAGCAGTACGCTTGGTCTTACCCAGAACATTCAGGGTAGTCACGCGCTCTACTTTCACGCTGAACAGGCTTTCGACGGCCTTCTTGATTTCCAGCTTGGTTGCATCAACTGCAACCTTGAATACAAATTGGCTTTTTTTATCAGCCAAAATCGTGGCCTTCTCGGAAACGTGCGGGCCAAGTAGAACTTTAAATACTCGTTCCTGGTTCATCCCAGCAGCTCCTCGAATTTCTTCACGGCCGACACGGTGATCAACACCTTGTCGTATGCGATCAGACTGACCGGATCGGAACCTTGCACATCACGTACATCGACGTGCGGCAGGTTACGGGCAGCCAGGTACAGATTCTGGTCAACAGCTTCGGACACGATCAAGACATCAGTCAGGCCCATGTCGTTGAGCTTATTGAGCAGCGTTTTAGTTTTCGGTGCTTCAACAGCGAAATCCTGAACCACAACCAGACGATCAGTACGCACCAACTCAGCAAGGATGGAGCGCAGTGCTGCGCGATACATCTTCTTGTTGAGCTTTTGCGAGTGATCCTGCGGGCGAGCGGCGAACGTTACACCACCGCCGCGCCAGATTGGGCTACGGATAGTACCGGCACGCGCACGGCCAGTACCCTTCTGACGCCAAGGGCGCTTACCGCCACCGGATACGTCGGAACGAGTTTTCTGCTGCTTGCTGCCTTGACGGCCGCCGGCCATATAGGCCACGACTGCTTGGTGCACCAGCGTTTCGTTGAATTCGCCGCCAAAGGTTAGTTCGGAAACTTCGATCGCCTGAGCGTCATTTACACTTAATTGCATGTCAGCTTCCCCTTAACCGCGTGCCTTGGCTGCCGGACGCACAACCAAATTGCCGCCGGGAGCGCCAGGAACACCGCCCTTCACCAACAATAGATTGCGTTCAACATCCACACGCACCACTTCCAAGGACTGCACAGTCACGCGCTCTGCGCCCATATGACCGGACATTTTTTTACCCTTGAACACACGACCAGGAGTCTGGCACTGGCCGATAGAGCCAGGGGCGCGGTGAGAGACAGAGTTACCGTGGGTATTGTCTTGGCCGCGGAAATTCCAGCGCTTGATCGCACCGGCGAAGCCTTTACCCTTGGACTGACCAGTGACATCTACCATCTGGCCCGCTTGAAAGATATCTGCCTGGATCAGATCGCCAGCCTGGTAGTCGCCTTCATCGAGACGAAATTCCCAAACCCCACGACCAGCAGCAACGTTCGCCTTAGCGAAGTGACCGGCTTGCGCAGCGGTAACACGAGAAGCGCGACGCTCGCCGACAGTGACTTGCACTGCACGATAGCCATCGGTTTCTACGGTTTTGAACTGGGTGACGCGATTCGGCTCGATCTCAATGACCGTGACCGGAATGGAGACACCTTCTTCGGTGAAAATACGGGTCATACCGCATTTACGACCGACTACACCAATAGTCATGTTGTAAACCTCATGAGTGTACGGGGCTTTCACCCGCTATGGCCGCCCATTGCAGAGCGTTACACGACTAAAACCTGAGTGGTCTTAGCCGAGGCTGATCTGTACTTCCACGCCTGCCGCAAGATCGAGCTTCATCAGCGCATCAACGGTTTTATCCGTTGGCTGGACGATGTCCAGAACACGCTTATGAGTACGGATTTCGTACTGGTCGCGCGCGTCTTTGTTGACGTGCGGGGAAACCAGAACAGTAAACCGCTCCTTGCGAGTAGGCAGAGGAATCGGACCACGCACCTGAGCACCAGTGCGCTTAGCAGTTTCTACGATTTCTCGGGTGGATTGATCGATCAGGCGATGGTCAAAAGCCTTCAATCGAATCCGGATTTGTTGATTTTGCATGTGCCCTAGACTCCAATTTGCCATTCCCATCGCGCGCAATACGCCCGATAAAAGGAGGCGTAATTGTACGGAGGCACCCACAGGGTGTCAATGAACGTTCAACAAATAGAAAAGGCCCCAGCAGGGGCCTTTTTTACCGCCTTTAACGCATTCGAGCTTACTCGAAAATCTTAGCTACCACGCCGGCGCCGACGGTACGACCGCCTTCACGGATGGCAAAACGTAGACCGTCTTCCATAGCGATGGGTGCAATCAGGGTGACAACCATCTTGATGTTGTCGCCCGGCATGACCATTTCCACGCCTTCTGGCAGCTCGCAGTTACCGGTCACGTCGGTGGTCCGGAAGTAGAACTGCGGGCGATAGCCCTTGAAGAACGGCGTATGACGACCGCCTTCTTCCTTGCTCAGCACGTACACTTCAGCTTCAAACTTGGTGTGCGGCTTGATGGTGCCTGGCTTAGCCAGAACCTGACCACGCTCCACGTCATCACGCTTAGTGCCGCGCAGGAGGATACCGACGTTCTCGCCAGCACGACCTTCGTCGAGCAACTTGCGGAACATTTCAACACCCGTACAAATGGTCTTCACGGTATCGCGGATACCAATGATTTCCACTTCTTCTTGGATCTTGACGATGCCACGCTCAACACGACCGGTCACTACAGTGCCGCGACCGGAGATGGAGAACACGTCTTCGATCGGCATCAGGAACGGCTTGTCGATAGCCCGCTCTGGTTGCGGAAGGTACGTGTCCAGGGTCTCGACCAGCTTGCGCACGGCCGTGGTACCCATTTCGTTGTCGTCCTGACCGTTCAAGGCCATCAACGCGGAACCCACGATGATTGGCGTATCGTCACCCGGGAAGTCGTAGGTGTTGAGCAGGTCGCGAATTTCCATATCGACCAATTCAAGCAGCTCTTCGTCATCCACCATGTCAGCCTTGTTCAGGAAGACCACGATGTAAGGAACACCTACCTGACGCGACAGCAAGATGTGTTCGCGCGTTTGCGGCATTGGGCCGTCAGCTGCGGAACATACCAGGATGGCGCCGTCCATCTGCGCAGCACCGGTGATCATGTTTTTCACATAGTCAGCGTGGCCTGGGCAGTCGACGTGTGCGTAGTGACGCACCGAAGAATCGTACTCAACGTGGGAAGTATTGATCGTGATACCACGAGCCTTTTCTTCCGGCGCATTGTCGATCTGGGAGAAGTCACGCGCCGCGCCACCAAAGGCCTCGGCGCAGACTTTTGTCAAAGCAGCAGTCAGCGTGGTTTTACCATGGTCGACGTGACCGATAGTGCCCACGTTCAGGTGCGGCTTGTTACGTTCAAACTTTTCTTTAGCCACGGCAGTAAACCTCTTACCTAAAGGGCAGAATCAACCTTGTTTCTTGACGATAGCTTCGACGATGTTGGTCGGAGCTTCCGAGTATTTGGAAAATTCCATGGAATAGCTGGCACGACCCTGAGACATGGAACGAACGTCGGTTGCATAACCGAACATCTCGCCCAACGGCACTTCGGCACGAATCACCTTACCGGTGATCGTATCTTCCATACCTTGAATCAGACCACGACGACGGTTCAGGTCGCCCATCACGTCACCCATGTAATCTTCAGGCGTCACCACCTCAACCTTCATGATCGGCTCAAGCAGTACCGCGCCGCCCTTCTGGGCCAGCTGCTTGGTCGCCATGGAAGCCGCGATTTTGAACGCCATTTCGTTGGAGTCGACGTCATGGTAGGAGCCATCGAAGACTTCAGCTTTCAAGCCGATCAGCGGATAGCCGGCAACAACGCCGTTCTTCATCTGCTCTTCGATACCCTTCTGAATAGCCGGGATGTATTCCTTAGGAATCACGCCGCCTACCACTTTGTTCTCGAACTGCAGACCTTCGATACCTTCATCAGCAGGCGCGAAGCGGATCCAGCAATGACCAAACTGGCCACGACCACCGGATTGACGCACGAACTTGCCTTCGATTTCGCAAGTGTTGCGAATGGTTTCGCGGTAGGCCACTTGCGGCTTACCGATATTGGCCTCGACGCCAAATTCGCGGCGCATCCGATCGACCAGGATATCCAGGTGCAATTCACCCATACCCGAGATGATCGTCTGACCGGTTTCTTCGTCGCCCTTGACGCGGAACGAGGGATCTTCCTGAGCCAGCTTGCTCAGAGCGATACCCATCTTCTCTTGGTCAGCCTTGGTCTTTGGCTCTACCGCTACCGAGATAACCGGCTCAGGGAAGTCCATGCGTACAAGAATGATCGGCTTATCAATGGCACACAGGGTGTCACCAGTGGTGACGTCTTTCATGCCGATCAGTGCGGCGATATCGCCAGCGCGCACTTCCTTGATTTCCTCACGGGTGTTGGCATGCATCTGCACCATACGACCGACACGCTCTTTCTTACCCTTGACCGAGTTCGTGACCGCATCGCCCGAACTCAATACGCCCGAGTACACACGGACAAAGGTCAGGGTGCCGACAAAGGGGTCGGTCGCGATCTTGAAAGCCAGAGCCGAGAACGGCTCGGCATCATCGGGATGACGTTCCATATCAATGGTTTCGTCATCTGGGTTGGTGCCCTTGATTGGCGGAATATCTACCGGAGCCGGCAGGTAGTCGATCACGGCGTCGAGAACCAAAGGCACGCCCTTGTTCTTGAACGAGGAGCCACACACCGCTGGCACAATTTCACCGGCAATGGTGCGCTGGCGCAGACCGTTCTTGATCTCGTCGATGGTCAACTCACCACCTTCCAGATACTTGGTCATCACCTCATCATTGGCTTCGGCAGCAGCCTCGACCATGTTGGAGCGCCACTCTTGAGCTTCGGCCAGCAATTCCGCAGGAATCTCTTCCTCGCGGTAGGTCATGCCGTGGTCCGCATCGTTCCAGTAGATAGCCTTCATATTGATCAGATCAATCTGACCAACGAAGTTCTCTTCTGCGCCAATAGCGAGCTGGATCGGAACGGGCGTGTGACCCAGGCGCTGCTTGATCTGCTTAACTACGCGCAGAAAGTTAGCACCGGCACGGTCCATCTTGTTCACGTATACCAGACGCGGAACACCGTATTTGTTGGCTTGACGCCATACGGTTTCGGACTGTGGCTCAACGCCGGACGTCGCGCAGAACACCACAACCGCGCCATCGAGTACGCGCAAGGAGCGCTCTACTTCGATGGTGAAGTCGACGTGCCCTGGGGTGTCGATGATATTGAAACGGTACCGATCGAACTGCTTGGTAGAACCTTCCCAAAACGCAGTCGTAGCGGCGGAGGTGATAGTGATACCACGCTCCTGCTCCTGCACCATCCAGTCCATGGTCGCGGCGCCATCATGCACCTCGCCCATTTTGTGGTTGACGCCGGTGTAGAACAAAACCCGCTCCGTCGTCGTGGTTTTGCCAGCATCCACGTGAGCGACGATACCAATGTTCCGGTAGCGGTTAATCGATGTAGTACGAGCCATAAAGCCCTCGCAAATTTTAAAAGCGCTGATTTAGAAGCGGTAGTGCGAGAAGGCCTTGTTGGCTTCTGCCATGCGGTGCACGTCTTCACGCTTCTTAACAGCAGCACCTTTACCTTCAGCAGCATCCATCAGCTCGCCAGCAAGGCGCAGCGCCATGGATTTCTCGCCACGTTTGCGTGCGAAATCCACCAGCCAACGCATGGCCAGAGCATTACGACGCGACGGACGAACTTCGACCGGAACCTGGTAGGTAGCACCGCCTACACGGCGCGACTTCACTTCGACCAGCGGAGCGATGGCGTCGAGAGCTTTCTCGAAGATTTCCAGGGGGTCGCTGTTCTTACGTTCTTTAACTTTTTCCAGGGCGCCATAAACGATACGTTCGGCAACGGCTTTTTTGCCGCTTTCCATTACGTGGTTCATGAACTTGGCCAGAATCTGGCTGCCGTATTTTGGATCGTCAAGCACATCGCGCTTGGCTGCTACGCGTCTTCTTGGCATTTGATAAGCCCTCAAACGGTCTTCAGGTTAGCTCGAGACCATAACCCTGTGGGTTACGCCCGACCTTACTCTTATCGACTCAGAAAAATGGAAACCTGCAATTTAACTAGATCAGTTCTGTTCAGCGCAAACGTCTACTTCTTAGGACGTTTGGTACCGTACTTGGAACGACCCTGATTACGACCCTTGACACCTGCGGTATCCAAGGAACCGCGCACGGTGTGATAACGCACACCTGGCAAGTCTTTTACGCGACCGCCACGAATCAGCACCACACTGTGCTCTTGCAGGTTGTGACCTTCACCACCGATGTACGAGGAAACCTCGAAACCGTTGGTCAGGCGCACACGGCAGACTTTACGCAATGCCGAGTTAGGTTTTTTTGGCGTAGTGGTATACACGCGAGTGCACACGCCACGACGTTGCGGGCAGTTCTGCAGCGCTGGCACGTCGGATTTCTCGACGATACGCTTGCGCGGCTGACGTACCAGCTGGTTGATAGTTGCCATCTACTAGCTCCACTGTTGTCTTTCGACATAAACAAAATGGCAGGACGTACGTCCCGCCAAATTTAGGGGTACAAGATTCTAAAGAGCTTCGGCCCCAGCGTCAAGACGATGCCCAAGGCCGGACGCCCTGCCCTGGCGACTCGCGATGAGTCGCCAGGGCAACAGCGTTCAGCCTTGGCCGCGCCTTTAATTGCCGGAGTTCAGCGCTTCAGTCAGCGCCGCTTCCACTTCGCTGGCGCTTACGCGCACCGGCAAGGCGGCTTCACGCTTGCGCTTACGCTCGCTGTGATACGCCAGACCGGTACCGGCCGGAATCAGACGACCGACCACCACGTTCTCTTTCAGACCGCGTAGGTAATCGCGTTTGCCGGTGACTGCTGCCTCGGTCAATACCCGGGTAGTCTCCTGGAAGGAAGCCGCCGAGATAAACGATTCGGTAGACAGCGAAGCCTTGGTGATACCCAGCAGTACACGAGTGTACTTGGCGACGAATTTCTCGACACTAACCAGACGCTCGTTCTCAACCAGCACGTTGGTCAATTCCATCTGGTCGCCCTTGATGAAATTGGAATCACCGGACTCGCTAATCTCGACCTTACGCAGCATCTGCCGCAGGATGGTTTCGATGTGCTTGTCGTTGATCTTCACGCCCTGTAGACGGTAAACGTCCTGGATTTCGTTGACGATGTACTTGGCCAGCGCGCTGACACCCAGCAGACGCAGGATGTCGTGCGGATCGCTCGGACCGTCGGAGATCACCTCACCCTTGTTGACCTGCTCACCTTCGAACACGTTCAGGTGACGCCACTTTGGAATCAATTCCTCGTAGGTGTCGCTGCCATCGTTCGGGGTAATCACTAGGCGACGCTTGCCCTTGGTTTCTTTACCGAAGGCGATGGTGCCGCTGACTTCAGCCAGAATCGACGCTTCTTTAGGACGACGTGCCTCGAACAAGTCGGCAACGCGCGGCAGACCACCGGTAATGTCACGAGTCTTCGAGGTTTCCTGTGGAATACGGGCAATAACATCACCCACATCCACCTGCGCCCCATCCGCCACACCGACCAAGGCGTTGGCTGGCAGGAAGTACTGAGCGGGCACATCGGTGCCTGGCAGCAGCAGTTCCTTACCTTCCGCATCGACCATCTTCACGGCAGGACGCAAGTCCTTGCCGGCAGCCGGACGGTCTTTGGCATCCAGCACTTCGATGTTGGTCAGACCGGTGAGTTCGTCGGTCTGGCGCTTGATCGTAATGCCTTCTTCCATGCCGACATACGTCACGATGCCTTTGATTTCAGTGACGATGGGGTGAGTGTGCGGATCCCACTTCGCCACGATGGCGCCCGGGTCTCTCTTATCACCTTCTTTAACCGAAATCACTGCGCCGTAGGGCAGTTTGTAACGCTCGCGCTCGCGACCGTACTCATCGGCAATGGCCAGCTCACCGGAGCGGGAAACCGCAACCAGATTGCCGTCCAGACGCTCGACGTGCTTGAGGTTGTGCAGACGAATCGTACCGCCGTTCTTAACCTGAACGCTGTCGGCTGCCGATGTCCGGCTGGCCGCACCACCAATGTGGAAGGTCCGCATGGTCAGCTGGGTACCCGGCTCACCAATCGACTGGGCGGCAATTACGCCGACCGCTTCACCGATGTTGATCTGATGGCCACGGGCCAAGTCACGCCCGTAGCACTTGGCACAGATACCGTGACGAGTTTCGCAGCTGATCGGCGAGCGTACGATCACTTCGTCGATGCTGTTCAGCTCGATGAACTCAACCCATTCCTCATCGACCAAAGTGCCGGCCGGAACCAGAATTTCCTCGGTGCCAGGCTTAAGCACGTCACGGGCGATCACTCGACCAAGAACGCGCTCGCCCAGCGGCTCAACCACATCGCCGCCTTCAATGTGCGGTGTCATAAGCAGGCCGCGCTCAGTACCACAATCGATTTCAGTCACCACCAGATCCTGGGCCACGTCGACCAAACGACGGGTCAGGTAGCCAGAGTTCGCAGTTTTCAGCGCGGTATCCGCCAAACCCTTACGAGCACCGTGAGTGGAGATGAAGTATTGCAGAACGCTAAGACCTTCGCGGAAGTTCGCGGTGATCGGCGTTTCAATGATCGAGCCGTCTGGCTTAGCCATCAGACCACGCATACCCGCCAATTGACGGATCTGCGCAGCCGAACCCCGAGCACCGGAGTCAGCCATCATGTACATGGAGTTGAAAGACTCCTGCTCGACCTCAACGCCGTGCCGGTCGATGACCTTCTCTTTCGAGAGGTTGGCCATCATGGCTTTCGACACTTCGTCGTTGGCCTTGGACCAGAGGTCGATCACCTTGTTGTATTTCTCACCATGCGTCACCAGACCCGAGGCGTATTGGGCCTCGATCTCTTTCACTTCTTCGGTGGCCGCATCGATGATGTGTTCTTTCTCATTTGGAATGACAAAGTCATCCACACCGATGGACACACCCGAGATGGTCGAGTAAGCAAAACCGGTGTACATCAACTGGTCGGCAAAGATGACCGTGTCTTTCAAGCCGACCGTGCGGTAGCACTGGTTGATCAGCTTGGAGATGGCCTTCTTCTTCATCGGCTGGTTGACCACGTCATACGGCAGGCCGTCCGGCACAATCTGGAACAACAGCGCACGACCGACCGTAGTGTCGACAATGCGGGTGTTCTTGGTGATCGTGCCATCGCGCGATCGGATGACTTCGTTGATCCGCACCTTGACCTTGGCGTGCAGGGACGCTTCGCCACCGCGGAACACCCGGTCGACTTCCTGCAGGTCGGCGAATACGCGGCCTTCGCCTTTGGCGTTAATCGCTTCGCGGGTCATGTAGTAAAGACCCAGCACCACGTCCTGAGACGGAACGATGATGGGCTCACCGTTGGCTGGCGAGAGGATGTTGTTGGTCGACATCATCAGCGCGCGCGATTCTAGCTGGGCTTCCAGTGTCAGCGGCACGTGCACGGCCATCTGGTCGCCGTCGAAGTCGGCGTTGTACGCGGCGCAGACCAACGGGTGCAGCTGAATCGCTTTACCTTCGATCAGTACCGGTTCGAACGCCTGGATACCCAGACGGTGCAGGGTTGGCGCACGGTTGAGCAACACGGGATGTTCGCGGATCACTTCAGCGAGAACGTCCCAAACCTCTGGCAGTTCACGCTCGACCATTTTCTTGGCGGCCTTGATGGTGGTCGCCAAACCACGCATTTCCAGCTTGCCGAAAATGAACGGTTTGAACAGCTCGAGAGCCATTTTCTTCGGCAGACCGCACTGGTGCAGACGCAATGCCGGGCCCACGGTAATGACCGAACGACCGGAGTAGTCCACGCGCTTACCGAGCAAGTTCTGCCGGAAACGACCCTGCTTACCCTTGATCATATCGGCCAAGGATTTCAGCGGACGCTTGTTCGAACCGGTGATGGCGCGACCGCGACGACCGTTGTCCAGCAGAGCATCGACCGCTTCTTGCAGCATGCGTTTTTCGTTGCGCACGATGATGTCCGGAGCGGACAGATCGAGCAGGCGCTTCAAGCGGTTGTTACGGTTGATCACGCGGCGATACAGATCGTTGAGGTCGGAAGTCGCGAAGCGACCGCCATCCAGCGGGACCAGTGGACGCAGATCTGGCGGCAGAACCGGCAGAACAGTCAGCACCATCCACTCCGGCAAATTGCCGGAGCCCTGGAAGGCTTCCATCAACTTCAGCCGCTTGGACAGCTTCTTGATCTTGGTTTCCGAGTTGGTCTGCGGAATTTCTTCACGCAGGCGAGTGGTCTCGTGTTCCAGATCGATGGCGTGCAGCAGTTCGCGCACAGCTTCGGCGCCCATGCGCGCATCGAAGTCATCACCGAACTCTTCGATGGCTTCGAAATACTGCTCATCGTTAAGCAGCTGACCCTTCTCCAGCGTGGTCATGCCTGGATCGATGACCACGTAGCTTTCGAAGTACAGCACGCGCTCGATGTCACGCAGGGTCATGTCCATCAGCAGACCGATACGGCTCGGCAGCGACTTGAGGAACCAGATGTGCGCCACCGGCGAAGCCAGTTCGATGTGCGCCATGCGCTCACGACGAACCTTAGCCAGGGCCACTTCTACGCCACACTTCTCGCAGATCACACCGCGATGCTTGAGGCGCTTGTACTTGCCGCACAAGCATTCGTAGTCTTTGACCGGACCAAAAATCTTGCAGCAAAACAGGCCGTCACGCTCAGGCTTGAAAGTGCGGTAGTTGATGGTTTCCGGCTTTTTAACTTCACCGAACGACCACGAGTGAATCATTTCCGGCGAGGCCAAGCCAATACGAATGGCATCGAACTCTTCGACTTGACTCTGGTTTTTCAGCAAATTCAGTAGGTCTTTCAAGGCCTTTCCTCCTGGCGGAGCAAGGAGCGGGCAATACTGCCCCGCTCCCGATGCGCGTCACGTGTTATTCGGTTTCCAGATCGATATCGATCGCCAGTGAACGAATTTCTTTGATCAGCACGTTGAAGGACTCGGGCATGCCCGGCTCCATGCGGTGATCACCGTCCACGATGTTTTTGTACATCTTGGTCCGGCCGTTCACGTCGTCCGACTTAACGGTCAGCATTTCCTGCAGGGTGTAGGCGGCGCCGTAGGCTTCCAACGCCCACACCTCCATCTCCCCGAAACGCTGACCACCGAACTGTGCCTTACCCCCCAGCGGCTGCTGGGTAACCAGGCTGTAGGAGCCCGTGGAACGCGCGTGCATCTTGTCGTCCACCAGGTGGTTCAGTTTCAGCATGTACATGTAACCAACGGTGACCTTACGCTCGAACTTGTTGCCAGTGCGGCCATCGTACAGCTGCATCTGGCCACTTTCTGGCAGGTCGGCCAATTTCAGCATGGCCTTGACTTCGCTTTCCTGAGCGCCGTCGAACACTGGCGTCGCCATCGGTACGCCGCCGCGCAGGTTCTTCGCCAGATCGAGAATTTCCTGGTCGGTCAGGTCGCTCAAGCTTTCCTGACGGCCACCAATCTCGTTGTAGATCTGGTGCAGGAATTTACGCAGGTCTGCGACCTTGCGCTTTTCTTCCAGCATGCGGTTTATCTTCTCGCCCAAGCCCTTGGCCGCAAGGCCCAGGTGAGTTTCGAGGACCTGCCCGACGTTCATGCGCGACGGTACGCCCAAGGGGTTCAAGACAATGTCGACCGGTGTGCCATAGGCATCGTGCGGCATGTCTTCAACCGGCATGATCACCGAGACCACACCCTTGTTACCGTGCCGACCGGCCATCTTGTCGCCCGGCTGAATGCGCCGACGAATCGCCAGGTAAACCTTGACGATCTTCAGAACGCCCGGTGCCAGGTCATCGCCCTGTTGCAGCTTGCGCTTCTTGTCTTCGAACTTGTCATCCAGCAACTGGCGACGATCGACGATATAGGCATGGGCTTTTTCCAGCTGCTCATTAAGCGCATCTTCCGCCATGCGCAGCTTGAACCATTGACCGTGCTCGAGAGTGTCGAGGAATTCGTTGTCGAGTTCCGCGCCTTTCTTCAGACCTGCGCCGCCTTCGGCTTTCTTGCCCACCAAGGCAGAACGCAGACGTTCGAACGTGGCGCCTTCGACGATTCGGAACTCTTCGTTTAGATCTTTGCGGATCTCGTCGAGCTGAGTCTTTTCGATCGACAAGGCACGAGCATCACGCTCAACACCGTCGCGAGTGAACACCTGTACGTCAATGACCGTACCTTTGGTGCCAGTAGGCACACGCAGGGACGTGTCTTTAACGTCGCTGGCCTTCTCACCGAAAATGGCACGCAACAGCTTCTCTTCGGGGGTCAGCTGGGTTTCGCCCTTAGGGGTGACCTTGCCAACCAGGATATCGCCAGCGCCGACTTCGGCACCGACATACACGATCCCGGCTTCGTCCAGTTTGTTCAGCGCCGCTTCACCCACGTTAGGGATGTCGGCACTGATTTCCTCTGGCCCAAGCTTGGTGTCGCGCGCCACACAGGTCAGTTCCTGAATGTGGATGGTGGTAAAGCGATCTTCCTGAACCACCCGCTCGGAAAGCAAGATGGAGTCTTCGAAGTTGTAACCATTCCAGGCCATGAACGCGATGCGCATGTTCTGACCCAGCGCCAGTTCACCCATATCGGTGGACGGGCCGTCGGCCAGAATATCGCTGCGCTCAACCTGATCACCTTTACTGACCAGCGGGCGCTGGTTGATGCAGGTGTTCTGGTTGGAGCGGGTGTACTTGGTCAGGTTGTAGATGTCGACGCCAGCTTCACCGGTTTCCACTTCTGCATCGTTGACCCGCACTACCACGCGACTGGCATCTACCGAATCGATCACGCCGCCACGTCGGGCGACCACACAAACGCCGGAGTCGCGCGCTACGTTGCGCTCCATCCCGGTGCCGACCAGCGGCTTGTCACAACGCAGGGTTGGGACCGCTTGACGCTGCATGTTCGAACCCATCAACGCGCGGTTGGCGTCGTCGTGCTCAAGGAACGGGATCAGCGAAGCGGCAACCGAAACCACCTGCTTAGGCGATACGTCCATCAGGGTGACGTCTTCCGGCGCCTTGACGGTGAACTCGTTGAGGTGCCGCACAGCAACCAACTCGTCGGTCAGCACTTTCTTGTCGCTCATCGTGGCCGAAGCCTGAGCGATCACATGATCGGCTTCTTCAATGGCGGACAGGAAGACGATCTCGTCGGTGACCAGCGCGTCTTTTACCACACGGTACGGGCTCTCAAGGAAGCCGTACTGGTTGGTGCGCGCATAGGCCGCCAGGGAGTTGATAAGGCCGATGTTCGGGCCTTCTGGCGTTTCGATCGGGCACACACGGCCATAGTGGGTCGGGTGGACGTCACGTACTTCGAAGCCAGCGCGTTCACGGGTCAGACCGCCCGGTCCAAGTGCCGAAACACGGCGCTTGTGGGTGATCTCCGAAAGCGGGTTGTTCTGGTCCATAAACTGCGAGAGCTGGCTGGAACCGAAGAACTCTTTCACCGCCGCCGCAACCGGCTTGGCGTTGATCAAGTCTTGCGGCATCAGGCCTTCGCTTTCGGCCATCGACAGACGTTCTTTAACAGCGCGCTCGACACGCACCAGGCCGACACGGAACTGGTTTTCGGCCATTTCGCCGACACACCGCACACGCCGGTTACCCAGGTGGTCGATGTCATCGACGATGCCTTTGCCGTTACGGATATCGACCAGGGTCTTCAACACCTCGACGATATCTTCTTTGCACAACACGCCCGATCCTTCGATTTCGGTCCGACCGATTCGACGGTTGAACTTCATCCGGCCGACCGCAGACAGGTCATATCGCTCGGGGCTGAAGAACAGGTTGTTGAACAGCGTGTCGGCAGCATCCTTGGTCGGTGGTTCGCCAGGACGCATCATCCGATAAATTTCGACCAGCGCTTCCAGCTGATTACTGGTGGAGTCGATCTTCAGGGTATCGGAGATGAACGGACCGCAATCGAAGTCGTTGGTGTACAGCGTTTCAATACGCACGACCTGAGCAGCGGCGACCTTGGTCAGGATCTCGGCATTCAGCTCGGTATTGCACTCGGCGAGAATTTCACCAGTTGCTGGGTGCACGATGGCTTTAGCCGAGGTACGACCGATGACATAGTCCAGCGGCACTTCGAGCTGTTTAATACCCGACTTTTCCAGCTGGTTGATATGCCGCGCGGTAATCCGGCGACCCTGCTCGACGATGATTTTGCCCTTCTCGTCCTTGATATCGATAACAGCAATTTCACCGCGCAGACGCTGGGCCACCAGCTCCAGAAGAAGGCTTTCACCTTTCACATGGAACACGTTGGTGGTGTAGAAAGCGTCCAACACTTGCTCGGTGCTGTAACCCAGGGCGCGCAATAGCACAGAAGCTGGCAACTTACGACGACGGTCGATACGGACAAACACGGCATCCTTGGGGTCAAACTCGAAGTCCAACCAGGAGCCGCGGTAAGGAATAACCCGCGCGGAGTACAGCAGTTTGCCGGAACTGTGCGTCTTGCCACGGTCGTGGTCGAAGAACACGCCAGGGGAGCGGTGCAACTGGGAAACGATGACGCGCTCGGTACCGTTGATGACGAAGGTACCGTTTTCAGTCATCAGGGGAATTTCCCCCATGTAGACTTCTTGTTCCTTGATGTCTTTGATTGCCTTGTTCGACGATTCCTTGTCGAAAATAATCAGGCGGACCTTCACCCGCAACGGCACGGCGTAGGTCACGCCGCGCAGCGAGCACTCTTTCACGTCAAAGGCCGGTTCGCCCAGACGATAACCGACATATTCCAGGGCAGCACTGCCGGAATAGCTGATAATCGGGAAAACAGACTTGAAGGCCGCATGCAAACCGATGTCGCGGAACTGATCTTTGCTCGCTCCCGCTTGCAGGAATTCGCGATACGAATCCAGCTGGATGGCCAACAAATAAGGCACATCCATGACATCCGGCAACTTGCTAAAGTCCTTGCGGATACGTTTTTTCTCAGTATATGAGTAAGCCATCAGCGTTCCCCAGCTTGGTCACCTGCTTAGTTGGCCCCTTCCGACGGAAGCAGCCAGAAAATCGTGCAAGCCCTAGGGCTTGCGCCACCGCACTGGGTGGGTATTGCACCGTTGAAGACAACCGACCGAGGCAGGGCGTCTATAACGGAAAAAGGCCGGTGGCAAAAGCCACCAGCCATCAGCCGTAAACGAATCGCCTAGGCTGTAGACGTAAGGTCGGGCCTTATTTCAGCTCGACTTTAGCGCCTGCATCTTCCAGAGCCTTAACTGCGGCAGTGGCTTCGTCCTTGGAAACGCCTTCTTTAACGATGCCCAGGCTATCAACTACAGCCTTGGCTTCTTTCAGGCCCAGACCTGTCAGTTCGCGAACAGCCTTAATCACGTTAACTTTCTTCTCGCCCGTTTCGAGCAGAATAACGTTGAATTCGGTTTGCTCTTCAGCAACATCGGCAACGGCAGCAGCCGGACCCGATGCTGCAGCAGCGCTAACACCGAACTTCTCTTCCATAGCCTTGATCAGTTCTACAACCTGCATCACAGACAGTTCGGAAACGGCGTTGATGATATCTTCGTTTGTAAGAGCCATGACTCTGAATTCCTGTTTTGGGACGGCCTAAAGGCCTTCAACATTAATAACTAAAAAGCTGACTTTGCCGGCGAGTGGACTCAGGCGGCTTCTGGTTCGGCTTCGGCTTCTTTCTGATCGCGGACAGCGGCCAAGGTGCGAACGAACTTGCTGGTAGCGCCTTGGATCACGCTCATCAGCTGGCTGATAGCCTCGTCGTAGGTCGGCAGTGTAGCCAGAATGTCAATTTGTTCTGCGGCAAGGAACTTGCCATCGAACGCAGCGGCTTTAATCTGGAAATTGCTCTGACCTTTGGCAAACTCTTTGAACAAACGAGCAGCAGCGCCCGGATGCTGGTTGGAGAATGCGACCAAAGTCGGGCCTGAGAACACCTCATTCAGGCACTCGAATTCAGTCCCAGCTACGGCACGGCGAATCAACGTATTACGCACAATGCGTATATACACGCCGGCTTCACGCGCTTCTTTACGCAGACCAGTCATCGCGCTTACTGTCACGCCACGGGCATCGACCACTACGGCGGACAGTGCAACTTTGGCCGCTTCGTTGACTTCAGCGACGATGGCCTTCTTGTCGTCGAGATAAATTGCCACGGGATTACTCCTGCTTGTTAACGTTTCGCCCGGCCGAAGCTGGACGGCGCTTTGGTGTCTGATTCACTAAGGAACCGGGAGCACCATCTGCGTAGGCTTAAGGTTTAAGGCTTGCGCCGCCTACGGTCTTGGACGGCCCCCGCCAGGCAGGGACCCCAATAGTGCAGTTTGACGCCATTGCTGGCGCCAACCTATTTATGCTTCGAGCGAACCTTGATCAATCGCCAGGCCTGGGCCCATGGTCGTGCTCAGGGTAATGCGCTTGACGTAGATGCCCTTGGAGGTCGACGGCTTCAAGCGGCGTAGGTCGGACAGCAAGGCTTCCAGGTTTTCCTGCAGCTTGTTAGCTTCAAAACCAACCTTGCCCAAGGAGGTGTGGATAATGCCGTTCTTGTCGGTGCGATAGCGTACCTGGCCGGCCTTGGCATTTTTTACTGCGGTGGCCACGTCAGCAGTTACGGTACCGACTTTGGGGTTAGGCATCAGGCCGCGCGGGCCAAGCAATTGACCCAACTGACCCACTACGCGCATGGCATCTGGAGAAGCAATAACTACGTCATAGTTCAAGTCGCCGCCTTTCATTTCGGCAGCCAGATCGTCCATGCCCACACGGTCTGCGCCAGCTGCCAAAGCAGCTTCAGCAGCAGGACCCTGAGTGAACACAGCAACGCGAACAGTCTTACCAGTGCCGTTCGGCAGCACGGTAGCGCCACGTACAACCTGATCGGATTTACGCGGGTCAACGCCCAGGTTCACGGCGACGTCTATCGACTCGATGAACTTGACCGTAGACAGCTCAGCCAGCAGAGCAGCAGCGTCTGCAAATACATAGGCTTTGCCTGGTTGAATTTTGTCGGCGAAAACCTTTTGACGCTTAGTCAGCTTAGTAGCCATTTACACACCCTCCACGTTCAGGCCCATGCTGCGAGCGGAACCGGCGATCGTACGCACGGACGCTTCCAAATCAGCTGCAGTCAGATCAGCCATTTTAATCTTGGCGATTTCTTCCAGCTGAGCACGGGTCACGGTGCCGACCTTGACGGTATTCGGACGCGCGGAACCACTGGTTAATCCAGCCGCTTTTTTCAACAACACCGCAGCCGGGGTGCTTTTGATTTCGAAGGTAAAACTACGGTCACTGAAAACCGTAATAATTACCGGAGTCGGCAACCCTGGCTCAATGCCTTGGGTCCGGGCGTTGAACGCCTTGCAAAACTCCATGATGTTGACGCCATGCTGACCCAGAGCCGGGCCCACTGGCGGGCTCGGGTTGGCCTGTGCAGCCTTTACTTGCAGCTTGATATAAGCCGTTATCTTCTTAGCCATGAGCTACTCCAAATACGGGTATTAACGCCTAGCGGCTCCCCGATTACTTACATTTTTATCCCACTGACGACAAAACCCCACAGCCTATGGCTGCGGGGTCCGGGATGCGTTTTCAGCTATGCCTTTTCGACCTGACTGAACTCCAACTCTACCGGTGTGGAGCGACCAAAAATAGTGACCGCAACTTGAATCCGGCTTTTCTCGTAGTTGACTTCTTCAACCACGCCACTGAAGTCCGCAAATGGACCGGCAACCACACGAACCATCTCACCGGGTTCAAACAGCGTCTTGGGCTTAGGTTTATCGCTACCATCCGCCACACGACGCAGTATCGCCTCGGCTTCTTTATCGGTAATCGCTGCAGGTTTATCTGCAGTACCACCAATAAAGCCCATGACCCGAGGGGTATCCTTGACCAAGTGCCAAGTCCCTTCGTTCATATCCATTTGCACTAACACATAGCCTGGAAAGAACTTACGTTCACTTTTGCGCTTCTGGCCATTACGCATCTCGACCACTTCTTCAGTGGGGACCAGAATTTCGCCAAAGCCGTCTTCCATGCCTGCTAGCTTGATACGCTCGGTCAACGAACGCATCACATGCTTTTCGTAGCCCGAAAATGCATGCACAACGTACCAACGCTTAGTCACGGAACACCTTTAACCCACAATCAAAGAAATAAGCCAACCGAACAGGGAATCCATACCCCACAACAGTAGCGACATAACCAAAACAACAGCCACGACAATCAGTGTGGTCTGTGTAGTTTCTTGCCGCGTAGGCCATACGACCTTGCGAATCTCTATACGCGCTTCTTTAGCGAGACCCAAAAAGGCCTGCCCCCTGGCTGTCTTCGCGCCAACGAATACCGCTGCTGCGCCTATTGCCAACAACACCAGAACACGGTACAGAATCGGCTCAGCGGAGTAATACTGATTGCCGACCACGCCCACCACTACCAAGGCGCCGACTAGCAGCCACTTGAGTAGATCTAAGCGCGAATCTTTAGCTTCAGCATTAGCAATCATCTGCGAGGACCCTGTAAAAGAAACGCCAGATTCACAAGGTAGTGAAATCTGGCAGGCCAGGAGGGAATCGAACCCCCAACCTACGGTTTTGGAGACCGTCGCTCTGCCAATTGAGCTACTGACCTAAAACGAAATCAAGCCTGCCATTATGCAGGCTTGACGGGGTTGGAACAACTGCTTACTCGAAGATCTTAGCTACCACGCCGGCACCGACGGTACGACCGCCTTCACGGATGGCAAAACGCAGACCGTCTTCCATAGCGATGGGTGCAATCAGGGTGACAACCATCTTGATGTTGTCGCCCGGCATGACCATTTCCACGCCTTCTGGCAGCTCGCAGTTACCGGTCACGTCGGTGGTCCGGAAGTAGAACTGCGGGCGATAGCCCTTGAAGAACGGCGTATGACGACCGCCTTCTTCCTTGCTCAGCACGTACACTTCAGCTTCAAACTTGGTGTGCGGCTTGATGGTGCCTGGCTTAGCCAGAACCTGACCACGCTCCACGTCATCACGCTTAGTGCCGCGCAGGAGGATACCGACGTTCTCGCCAGCACGACCTTCGTCGAGCAACTTGCGGAACATTTCAACACCCGTACAAATGGTCTTCACGGTATCGCGGATACCAATGATTTCCACTTCTTCTTGGATCTTGACGATGCCACGCTCAACACGACCGGTCACTACAGTGCCGCGACCGGAGATGGAGAACACGTCTTCGATCGGCATCAGGAACGGCTTGTCGATAGCCCGCTCTGGTTGCGGAAGGTACGTGTCCAGGGTCTCGACCAGCTTGCGCACGGCCGTGGTACCCATTTCGTTGTCGTCCTGACCGTTCAAGGCCATCAACGCGGAACCCACGATGATTGGCGTATCGTCACCCGGGAAGTCGTAGGTGTTGAGCAGGTCGCGAATTTCCATATCGACCAATTCAAGCAGCTCTTCGTCATCCACCATGTCAGCCTTGTTCAGGAAGACCACGATGTAAGGAACACCTACCTGACGCGACAGCAAGATGTGTTCGCGCGTTTGCGGCATTGGGCCGTCAGCTGCGGAACATACCAGGATGGCGCCGTCCATCTGCGCAGCACCGGTGATCATGTTTTTCACATAGTCAGCGTGGCCTGGGCAGTCGACGTGTGCGTAGTGACGCACCGAAGAATCGTACTCAACGTGGGAAGTATTGATCGTGATACCACGAGCCTTTTCTTCCGGCGCATTGTCGATCTGGGAGAAGTCACGCGCCGCGCCACCAAAGGCCTCGGCGCAGACTTTTGTCAAAGCAGCAGTCAGCGTGGTTTTACCATGGTCGACGTGACCGATAGTGCCCACGTTCAGGTGCGGCTTGTTACGTTCAAACTTTTCTTTAGCCATCTGAGACCGTCTCCTATCGAATTATTTAGCTAGTCACGCCGCCATTAAAACAAAGGCAGATATCGAAATATCTGCCTTTATAAATGGAGCTCATGAGCGGAATCGAACCGCTGACCTCACCCTTACCAAGGGTGTGCTCTACCAGCTGAGCTACATGAGCCAAACACATTGCACCAACATCAAACTGGAGCGGGTAGCGGGGATCGAACCCGCATCATTAGCTTGGAAGGCTAAGGTTCTACCGTTGAACTATACCCGCCGCGCTTGTAGCTCATGCTCAAATTGGTGGAGGGGGAAGGATTCGAACCTTCGAAACTCGCGTGTCAGATTTACAGTCTGATCCCTTTGGCCACTCGGGAACCCCTCCAAAGTGAGGCAGCATTCTCTGCATAACCTAACCTCTTGTCAAGCATTTCCCTATTAAAAACCTAAGGTTAGCTGCGTTGACACACACTACACGAAATCGCTAATAACTCGACACCGCTAAGCGGGCGCCATTTTATGCAAAATAAAGTGTGGCTGCAATGCTTTTGCACGGTATTAATTGATGACTCAAACCGAAAAGTCCTCAGCAAGGCTGCATCGGCCAAATGTCGACTGTACGCGGCCACACACCCAGTACGTTCGCTGCGCTCGCGCCAACTCGCGCAATTTAGGCTGATATCCAGCCGCACGCAGAAGCCGTATAACGCTTTGCGCCATATCGGCTCTTGCAAAAATATCCAGCGATACGCCGTTAACCAAATCACCCTGAGCGATGATATAGCTGTCGATTTTGCGCGCCTGCAGCTCTTTTAGTTGCCGCAAGGAATCCTGCGCGGAAGCCAGCGGCGCTAAATCGACCCAATAGTCAGTGGCACCAGGCGCGCTAAGCACCTGCACATCAACCTTTTATATCCAGATCCAATAGGTGCCACTCAAGCACCTTAGCCGCGCGCTCCTCCTCAAATACGCCCACGGACAGTCACCTGACGATAACTTCAGCACGCCCCGCTGGAGCTGACTCACGAAACAGGCGGACAGAGCTTGACTCGACCAACAAGCGTCTATCCGGCGCCAAGTCACTCTATAGCGAAACCAATGATGCATGATTGACTGGTAAGGAAGTCGGCTGCTGCCAAAGGTAATAAATCCCATAAAGCGCAGCCAGCAACAAAAACAACCGACGCACAACAGCAACCTCAAGGCAGCGGGCAGGCGATGGCCAAACCAACAAAGACCAAATCCGGTCGCAGCCGGGCCCCAGGCAACACATCTCGAACCAGCGCGGCATCGCCACCGGTAAGAAACACTTGAAAATCCCGCCCTAAATGCTCTTGCGCCAACTCAAGCTGTGCCTGTACAAAGCCACGCAACATCAGGACGCTTCCACGCTCAACAGCCTCAACCGTGCAGCGCCCTGGACCGAGGGTGTCCAGCGCGCGCCCTGCGGCCAAATCGTCATAGCGTATGCGCCTTGTGTGAGTGCGTAACTGATCGCGCATCAAGGGCACTCCAGGGCAGATATAGCCGCCGATATGCTCGCCGTGCCCGGTAACCCAATCAGACGTGACCGCAGTACCCAGATCAAGCACAAGACAGGCGCCATCTGCCAAATGATAAGCGCCCAGCACAGCCAACCAACGGTCCAAACCCAGGGACTGATAATCCCTATAGCCATTACTCACGCCAGCCATCAGCCGCGCCGACTCTGCGCAATAGACAGCCACAGCATAACGCTGGGTCAGGACCCGAACCAGATGCGCGGTTTCAGCATCGTCGCGCACACTCACTAACCGGCAATAGCGCAAAGCCAGACTCGGCAATTGATCGAGCGAACCCACTAGCTGTTCTTCGCAATCGGCTACGCCCTCGGCCCATACCGGCGCCTCAACGCCCAGGATGACTCGCCACTTGATCAAACTGTTACCGCAATCAAGCTCAAGAATCATCTCGCAACCTCAGGCTAAGCTCACCGCCACTGAACTGCTGCTCGACATTGTCGACGCTTAAGCGCAGCGCGCCTTGTTCATTAATGCCGAGCACCACACCCTTTATCTGCCGGCTCCCCGCAGTGAGTGTAACGGGGCGATGTTGCCAGACATGCGCCGACTCCCACTCCGCCTGCAGCGCCACAAACCCCAACCGACGATGCAGCTCCAGGTAGTCAAGCAACTGTGCATTGAGTAGGCGGACCAGCGTATTACGATCCACCTGATCTCCAAGCTCACGCATAACAGAGGTCCAAGGCTGATCAATAGGCTCATCAACCGCCTGCATGTTTACATTGATGCCAATCCCGATTACCACGTGACAGACATCCGCCGGATCACCCGATAGCTCTAAAAGAATCCCCGCCATCTTACGCCCGGCCACTAGCACATCATTTGGCCATTTAAGCCCTGCCCGCGCTACTCCTAACTGACGCAACGTTTGAAGTACGGCCAGCCCCACAACCAAGCTGAGCCCTTCAAGCTGACGAGCGCCTCCCTCGATACGCACAACAAGGCTGTAATACACATTATCGGCAAAGGGGCTGATCCAGCGCCGCCCACGCCGCCCCCGACCCGCGGTCTGCCGCTCGGCTAAGACCAAAAAAGGAGCTTCGACACCTTGCCCAAGCAATCGAAATGCTTGAGCGCTCGTGGAGTCCAGATAATCGTGAATAAACACCGGCCAACCTGGACCTTTTTCGCCCGCAGCTAGATACGCAGACTCTAATAATACTAACGGACGAGCCAAGCGATAACCCCGGCCACGAACCTTGTAGACCGGCAAATTCAACTCTGCTTCCACATGCTGCAATTGCTTCCACACGGCGCTGCGGCTGATCCCAAGAGCAGCCCCAAGCGCTTGTCCAGAGTGGAAATGTCCATCTTGCAGCAGCTTCAACAAGGTCAACATGCCGGCCCCACCTCAGAAATAAGGCGGGCATCATAACGAGGCCCACCCAAGTTGACTAGAAACCGCGGCTACACAGAGGCTTATAACGACGAGCCTAGACCCACGACGATAGCGATTTCAAACTAAACCTCCGCAACCTGAGTCGATACCAAGGCATAACCACGGCTCTCAGTAGCGACATAGGGCTGGGACGCATTATCAGCACCATGCGCCCGGTACAGCTTCAAACCGGGCACCTGGCGAAAATAGCCTAAAGCACCGCTTTATAGGTATCCGGCAGGACAGCAAGACCAGAACGGGCCGCGGGGACAGACATAAACAAACTCCGACTACTGGAGGGATAAAATTCAGGCTGCGATATTAACAAAGCGGGCTTGCTTAGGGGGCTTTGCGCCCCGTATCTAAACGTAGAGGATCGATGAACGCCTGCTGCCGTGTTATTTTTTGCCCTTTTCTGCGCCCAAAAACAAACCCCCCAGCCGCTTGCGCGAGTGGGGGGTTTGGAATTCAAGCTTGACGATGACCTACTCTCACATGGGGAAACCCCACACTACCATCGGCGATGCGTCGTTTCACTACTGAGT